>Ga0181351_1000188_pt1 | contig 16437 bp, 22 predicted proteins | sample Su13VDMM15SD_FD_170485 | JGI IMG/M metagenome (GOLD analysis project Ga0181351, IMG submission 170485) | Freshwater viral communities from Lake Michigan, USA - Su13.VD.MM15.S.D | ecosystem: Environmental > Aquatic > Freshwater > Lake | place: USA: Michigan | collected 2013-07-16 | reverse complement strand
ATTTTCTACCGCGCTTTCTTTTAAAACAACCATGTCCTCTGTCCTTTTGAGAATATCATCCACTGGAATTTCATGAATGGCAAAAAACGAACGAATCGTGGACGAGGAATTCAGTATTTCATGAAAAAGATGCTCCGTGTCAAAATATCCGTATCCAAGATCATCTGCCGACTCTTGAGCTTCTGCCAAGATTTGATTATACTCAATTTCGCAGTCTTCAAAGACTTGAGGGAATACTTCCGACAACCTTTCTGAAAGACTAATGACTAAGGCTTCTGAATTTAGCCCAAATCTAGCCAATAATTTTTGAAATTTATCTTCCTTAAGTAGCTGACAAAATAAATCAACAACATTTGGGGGTCTATTATTTTTCTTGGCAGACTCTAGGGCTTCGTCAATGTGGCGGATTAGGTTTGGGGTTTTTTGCATGTGTATTAGAATTTTAAACTTTGATCCGTTGTTTGTCAACTACTTAACATTGCTCAATTTAAGGTAAATCTCATCCTCCACAATAGAAAACTTATCCACCATCAATAAATCCCCAAATTTCTTCCCATAAACAACGACTACGGAATCTTCGCTTGGAACTGGTAACTTGTCTTCAAGATGGCGGGTCCATTTATTGTCTTTAGCGTTATCTCCAAACATGGCCGAAAGTTTTCCGCCCTCGTCAGAAATATTCAGCATCATGTATTTGTTGCCCTTCTTGGAAGTGGCTTTTTTAACCTCCGTGACAACGCCAACGATTCGGATATTTTCATTATCTTCCAAAGAAGAAAATTCTAGGAGCGGCGTAAACGTATTTTTCTTTTCCTCAAAGACATCTCTCAGGGTATAGCTATACGAATACCCGAGCATTTCGCGCTCAAAATACCAGTTACAGAATTTTAAGTGTTTAATGTTTTGGTCATAGATTTGTTTGTACTTGCTGTGTTCCTCACGAAGTTTTTCAATGCGTTTTTCTGTGAAGACTGATTTGTTTTTGGCATTCAGGATTTTACCTTCGGCACCATCTTTTAGGGCGGCGAAAATGTCGTGATTGTGATGTTCTCCCAGTTCAGTAACGGAAAGTTTTTCTTTCTCAGTTAATTTGCTAAACATTTGAGCCTCAAGAACCATCTTACAGCGATTGTCTCCAAAGGAATCCAAACATCCAGCTTGAATAAGAGTACAGAGAATGCCGATATTCAGCCCGCAATCCTTGGCCGACTGAAAGATTTGGTATTTGTTTTGGAATTCGTGGCCGCGAAAGTCTAGGAGGTTTTGGATGCTTTTTTCGGAGATTCCTTTGATTGAATCCATGCCGAATCTGAGATTGTTTCCCTCAATAGAGAATTCTTGTTTCGACTTAGAGAGGTCGGGCGGCAATAATTTCATCCCGAATAATGACAATTCTTGCGTCACTTTAGAGATTTCCGCAAAGGTATCTTGTTCAAACTTTGCAATCTTCAAAAGAGACAAGAAGAACTCTTGGGGATGGTTAAACTTAAGCCAACAAGTAATTGCTGTTAATTGCGAATACGCCCGACTGTGACATTTGGCAAATTGATAATTCGCACTATCAGACATCACCTTCCATAAAGTGGTCCCAATAATTGGATCAAGATTATTTTTCGCTACCATTTCCTTAAGCTTACTCTCCCATTCTGGCATTTTTTCAGTAATCTTTTTCGCAATCACTCTTCTTGCGGACTCGCAAGACTCCAAATCAAATCCAATCTTATTTAGCGCTCTCAGCGTGGACTCTTGGTACATTGGTGTGCCGCCAGCATCCTCAAAAACATCTTCTAAGAATTTATGCGGTGCTTGCGATTCTCCAGTTTCAACATATTTCACGTATGGGTCCACTAAAGAAAGCGTTCCTGGCCTAGACGCTGCGATAACAGCAGTAAGATGGTCAATATTTCTTGGCTTAACTTTCTGACAAACCCTAAACGTGGTATCCGTTTCAACTTGAAATAAACCTTGCGGCGCAATTAAATTTTGCAAGGCTTCGTAAATTGATGAATCATTTTCATCAATGTCTAACATATTAATACCAAGTTGTTTGCAGCAATCATCTACCACTGTTAAAGTTTTGAGTCCAAGAATATCAAATTTCACTGCGAGACTCGCAACATCACCCATTTCAAATCCAGTTACAAGCTCGCCATCTTTAGTCATCTGAATAGGCATTAATTCGTCAATCTTAGACGAAGAAATGGCAACTCCAGAAGCATGTACTCCAGTATTTTTAATCAGCCCCTCAAGTTTTTTTGCAACTTTAAAAGTTTTTGGATATTTTTCGGCCAATTCTTTAAGTTTATCTGATTCCTTGAGAGCGTCTTTTAGATCAAGTGGAATATTAAATGCCTTTGGAACGTTATTACTGATAAAGCTAACTGCGTCTTCATTTAAATTATCAACAATTTTTCCACATTCGCGAAGAATTAATTTTGAACTTAATGTTCCAAGCGTAAGAATTTTTGCCGTTCTTCCAGAATGCTTTTTTTCAATAAATTCCATAACCTCATGTCTCCTATCATAAGAGATGTCAGAGTCAATATCTGCTAGCAGCGAACCATCAAGATACGTAATTCCATCGTCAATAATCTTTTTAGCGCGACTCTTAGAGACAAACCGCTCAAAAAATAACCCATTCTTAATTGGATCAATATCCGTAACACGAATTAAATACAAAACAATAGAGCTAGCGGCACTTCCTCTGGCAAAACCTTTCGGAATCCCCTTCTCAATACAAAAATTATGGACTTCCCAATTTAACAAAATGTAGGCCACAAACCCCAATTCTTCAAACGTTTCAAGTTCTCGCTTTACTCGGTCATAATATTCTTTAGAGTTTAGAAGCTTGTCAATACCACGCTCCTTAACACCTCTCCAGCATAACCTACGAAGAAATTCGTAATTTGATGCTTGGGGCGAAACTTCTAGTTCAGAATAGAAGCGCGGCTCAATGTCGATAGCTGGGAGCAATACGCCACTTTTCAATGGCTTATTAAGTGGTTGGAAATCTTCAAACATATTTGTTGTCTCTCTCTGAAATCCAAGCGGCCAAACAGTAGCGTTGCTTTTTGGACATGAATTTATGGGTTTGGTAATATTTTCTAATTGACTTTAATTTTTCACTTCTGGCTCCAGATGAAGTGGCGAAAAGTTCCTCGTCACTCATCTCAAGATAATCATCTGGGCGAGAACAATCATCATCATAAAAATTACAATGCCAAAATTCAGGAATCCAATCTTCTGCGGCCATATTAGCTAATTTTTTTTTCTGCTACGCAGATCGTATCATTATGCGCTCCTCCGTGGCAAGTCAACATAATCTCCTCAATTTCAAACCCGCGCTTAACGCCCATTCCCACGCTATTCCACCCAAAAGATAACACAATAGCGTCCTCTGTCAATATTTTTTGCGCCGCATCTCTCACTCTTTTGTAAAGCAAGGATGATTGAGTGTCTTCCATAGACACAGACCTGCCAATACCCTTATAACATTCCGAAATTTGGCGCGGCGAATAAGGCGCGTCCATAATGAATAAGTCGCATTTAACGCCCTTCTCTTCAAGGGTTTTTAAAAAAACTTCCGCATCCAAGTGGTATTGGGCGCAAGTTGATGGGTTTAGATCGTTCGTGTAAGTGAACCAGTCTTTGTTTCTGGCAAAGGGGTCAACACTTACTTTTGAGTTGTCGAGATAACGCTTAACGAATTCCCCAATGGGTTTAATTGAAAACGTATCGTGATTGGGCATTGCCCATGTTCTTGAAAAAATCATGTTGGCTTATACTACGCTATCCACAACCCATCGTCAAGAGTAAAAATTAACTCCATTCCAAGAAACTCCCTTTTTTGATTTTTAGAGAACTCCTTGGTTGTAAATTTTGAAAAAAGATTTTCGGCAATATAATTTGAGATTTTGTTTGCGGCTCTTGGGCCAGCGAATAAAGTTGTAGGGCCATCGTAATTTTTGGCCATTATTTTATATTTTGCGCCCATGACTAAGTTTTTAATTGAATCATCTTCATGTCCCTCTTCCCAATATCCGAACGATGCAGATGTGTATTTATAGCGGCGAAAATAAACTTGAGGCCAAGGATCATTAGGGGAGAGGATTATCATGTTATTTTATTCTCTGGATCAACAACTCTAATCCAGTCTTCTCTAGTGTCAAGAATTAGTTGGCTAGCGAGTCTGTACGCTTCAATTTCTGTCGTAGTTGTATCAAACGTTTCCCAGATGCCGCATTCTTTTGTTTCGACATTCCAAGTATTAATGCGGTCTTTTAAATTTGCACAATTTTCCATGGTAGATTTTGAGTCAAACCGAGAAATGTTACTCTGCCCGTTTTTAATTTTAAAACCCATTCTTTGAGAATTTCTGTTTGGCCGCTTTCAAGAAGAAACAAACAGTTGTGTAGGTCCAATCTGAGAAAATTATACACGTCCTTACATGATATATCGGACGAACTTGATGGTTTGGATACACTAACCTTGTATGGGTGAAACTTTAAAATTGTTTTCCAGTAGCTTAAAAAGCTCGGATTAATTTCGTTAGCTGCATTAGCCAGAGCCTCAAGACTATTCCAAGAAGAGTATCTGCCGTGTTTGTATGGCGCGATATAATCAAAAGAAATTGATACGCGGCCATTAAAATTTACTGGTTCATCTACAGTCCATTCGGCGTCTTCAAGATATGATTGGCCTTTTTTAATGGTTGTGAATTTGGTCTTGGAAAACGTCTCTATCTTCCACGCTAAAATGTCTCTGTTAGTTGAAAAATCTTGCATACTTAAATCTCAATCTCATAAATCATCTTGTCAAACACAAACTTAGTGTATTTGCAATCTTCGAGCGAATTATGGTGAAGGCTACCATCATAAACTCCACCATAGTTTTTAACTAGCCACTGCAACGACGCCTTGATGCCCTTCTCGCGATGATGCATAAACCGCATCTGCCAGCAGTATAAGTCGCTATGATCAACGGTTTTATTGCCCTTCTGAATCGCAACAGACAATGCCCGCGTGTCAATGACTCGATTGACAAACGACCAATCAACCTCCATCCCTATATTCCGCCGCCAGTTGTTGAGAATATAGTTGTCGAAATTTAAAATATTTTGGCCCACAATAATTACTGACGGATCATAAAAATACTGCGCGAATTCATCCCAAACTTCTTTCGGGTCACGAGCATTTTGTTCGTAGCTATAACGGTCAAATCGGGTTATTTTGGCCGCTTCTTCGGAGATATTTAAGTCGGGCCACCAGATGTTGTACTGGTTTTCTAGCAGGGTTTTCTTTCCCTGGGAGAGAATATACCCTATTTGCCATGCTCGGTTTTTGTGGATAGAAGAATCGCCCAGTGAGAGGTTTTCAGTTTCGCAATCGACGTAGAGAATTTTTTGGTCATAGCGAAAACGTAGTAAATTATTATTCATGGTTTAAAATTCAATCCCCAGTAATTCGTCATACTTGTCAAGAACTTTTGCGCGGGCTTTTTGAAGGTCATTTATTTTTTTGCTCATTTTCTTGTAAACAATGGGAAGTGCGTGCATTAATGCTTCTTTTTTAGAGGGGAAGATTTTTGTTTTTGGCCATTGCGCGGGTACGCCGTAGCTGCTCAACAAACAATTCCGCCCCTTGCTTCCCTTAAGATCAAACCATCCAGCAAACGTATCCTTCCAGCAAGGAATATTTGGGTTTGCATAAAGTTTATCAAGGACAACCCAAACTTTGTCGCCGCGCTTTAAAGATTTTAACCAGTTAGTTCTTGTCATATTATTTTTCCGTCAGGACATACTATACGCACGTTATTTCCATTGTCAAGATAAGAACATAAACTTTTTGCTAAGTCTATCGCATCATGTAAAGATTCCGCTGTGTCGGAAACAGTCCATTCTCCACATTCTTCTATGTCAATGCCTAGTTTTTGGCATAGCTCAATACTTGTGCATCCATTACAGAGTTGCGGCTGAAATGTTTGTATTTTCCACTTCATTTCCCCATGCATCCCATCCTTCAAATTTGTCGCGAGCAAATAGCTCTATTCTTGGAATATCGCCGCAAAGTTCGACAATTCTATCCCTGATTTTATCTGGCTTTTTAGAGTGTTTGGCTTTTTTATGCAGGCATATTTGCCTTACCTTCTTTGAATTTCTCCAATATTTTCCTTTCCTACCGATTAAACAGTATTCTGCATTGGATAATGTATATTTCCCAAGACCATCTCCGCGCACTTCATCGGAAGTATTTTTCGTTTTTACCCATACAAATCCAACGGTTGCGTATTTAAAACCCCATGATTTGATTAAATCAAACCCTTTCTCTAAAAATGGAGATGTGACCCAAAGAAAAAGATAACAATCTTTATCTGAGATTGATTGTATGTCGATACCCTTTAAATCTTTTAAAGATAAGGACTCGTAATGTTTTTCAGTTCTCCCCCACCAGCTTTTAGGGTTTTTCGTGTTGCCGTAATCCCAAGGTGGATCGGCATAAATAATTTGATATTTTTTGTCTGGAAGAGGTGCTATATTAGACATTTTCTAAGTATGATTGAAATGAGAATTCGTCGCTCGACATGTCCTCCAATTCAGGTTTGTCAAGTGTTTGGTTTTTGCCTCCGATTCGACCTGTGATAATCTTGTATGTTACATACGCGGAATAGTCACTCTTGTTTCGATAGTAAATCGTCTTCGCTTCTTGGGTTGGCCAATTATTTTGCGCGGCCAACTTTAATGTTTTAGCACGAAGATTTTCATCGAAGGGCAAACTGTTGTTTTCTAAGAAAAGAGTTGGCGTTGTGAAATCCAAATCTGGAACACAGGTCTGAAAGTAAAACGAATTGCGGTGCGTGAACGAATCATAAAATGGCACGGCCAAAGATAAATCGCTCGACCACTTTTCTTTTAGGGTGGCGCAATCCAAGAAGCCTTCTGACTCTGTAAAAGCCAAAGAATAGAGCTTCATCAAAAGTTTCGCGCCGTTGTCATTTTTAGCGAAGATAATTAATTTATGGGCCGAATCTTTTTTATTTTCTGCCGTTCTGTCGTTACAAACGTTGAAGCGAATGCCAAAGATTAGTTGAATGCCCAACTCTTTTGATCGGTCAAGGGCTGTTTTGAAGCCAGTGAATTCGTCTTCTACTAATACAACTTGCTTTAATCCATGATCAATGGCAATAGAAAAGATTGAATCAGCCCCATCATTTGGAGGAGAGGGTTTATCAAGAGTAAGGATGCTCTTGCGCGAGTAGGTGGATTTGAAGAGGGGTATCATGGGTAACGAGTAGAATTCCCTGCGTTTAAAAGCTTCAGTTCTTTGATGCAGTCCTTTATGTCTCTAATCTCTCCTTCGAGGATTTCGGCCCATCTTTTGTTTTTATTCATGTCTCTGCCAAGTCTCGCGTCATGATCATAGAGAACTTCTTGGGTGTTTTCAAGACCCAATTCAAGGGCGGCGATTGTTTTGATTATTAGGTCTTTTTTGATTGACCAGATTTCGGGGATATATTCTTGCGAAGCGTTAAACCCAATAAAGTGCTCATGTTCTGGTTCAAATCCAGAGTTGTCAAAGAAGTCTCGTTTCATATTATTTTTGGAATCGCGGACAACCGCCGTATGTTTTCTCATGCCAACTATACTCTTCAATGGGATACTTTGTCAAGTACTTTTCTTGTTCATCAATGAAACAAGAGGCGACCCATTGGCCGTCCTTCTCTATGTAGTAATAAGGAAATGTGAATCTTGCTTCGCATCCAAACATCAATGACCCGTCTTTTTTAAGTTGCCCTGGGAAGCTGGCGAAACCGCATAACAGTTTTCCAGAAAAAGAATCATCTGTCGGCATTCCTTGATCGGCGGCGAAATTTTGTTTAGCCGTTTCTTCTGTAAAATTCTCCAAATATTGCTGGTAGTCTTCTAACTCATAGTCAAACCCATCAATTTCTTCCTCGGTAAATGTGACTCGAATTAATCCGCCGCCATTATGGACTTGTTTTTTTGTAACTTTTCCACGGTATTCTCCAGCACACCATTCTGACTCCAAGGAACAATCAAACTTTAAGAAAAGAAATTCACAAGAAATAGTCTTAACGGGCGGAATAATTCCATCGTTTGACATTTTGCGAACAGCTTTAGCGTAGAAGTTTGCCTGTAATGGGTCGGAAACGTCACTTCCTTTATAGCATTCTTTTGAAGTTTTATAGTCGCGAATCAGTGCGTGACCATCTTCGTAAATAAAAAGTCGGTCAATAAATCCTCTAATTTTGTAACAATCCAATTCTTCAATCAGGAAGTCTTTCTCTGTATAAGTGGCGATTGGTTTTCCGCGCTGCTCTCCGTAAAAATCATAGGACAAACCATTTAAAACAAAGTCCTTAATTCTTTGAATTGATTCGGGCGTATCAATTCCATCTTGGCGAACCAGTTTATAAGTTAATCTTTTTAAGGCGGGGCGACAAAAAATGTCTTTGGCTTTTAGGATTTTCTTGACAAGGGGTTTTCTTTTGTCAGTAGCGAGACATTCTAAGATGATGTGCGAACAATTTCCTTGGCGACTTCCTATGTTTCCCCTACTGGGAATATGCATAATGTACGAGGCGAAATACTTCCAACTACAGCCTAACGCCGTTTTTACTTTTGATGCGGACTGAGTTATTAGAAATCCCATCGTCTATTGATAAACCCCCATTTCAACAGCCTCTTGATTGGGCACGGCATTTAAGTCCTGCATCCACAAAAGCTGGACATAAGAAGCGGGGTTTTCTAATTGCTCTTTAATGAAGGCAATGCACGCATCTTGCTCCTCTTCCATTGATTCGTAGCCGTCTAGGTTTAACTCTATTAGGAATTTCATAATTTTTTAAGGAATTTCGCCACTTTATCCACCGCGAAATGTTGTTTGTTGTTATTAATAAAGTCTTTAATTTCTTCCTCGGTTAAGACTGGATGACTGCATGACCACTTGGCAATGTCAACTCCGCTCTCGTGCATCTCAGACAAGTCATTAAGGCTCGGCAGACGCACCTTTAATCTATCCAACGGAAAGATGCTGGACAACTTCATTAACGTTTTAATGCTAGAAACCTTGCCGCGATTATAATCATAATTCGGCCCTTCGTCATTATTCCCCACGATAATTACCTCCTCTGGGTCTTTAGACAAAAGAAATGCCTGCATGTCAGCCGAACATCCCAACCCAAAAGTGACAAGATGATTCTCCAACCCATGTTCTGTTAGCGCCAAAGAATCTCCGATGCTCTCGACAAGAAATATTTTCGCGCCGCAATCAATTTTCTCTTTGGACTCTGGAAGGCTGTTAAGGTAATAAGGAAAAATCCAAGTCTCCTTTTTGCCAATGTGTTTCCACTTGGGGGCATTGCCATCTTCTTTCCAGTCAAAGTGTCGGCCCGAAAATCCTACAATATCCTGATTCTCATCAAAAATTGGGAATACCATTCTCTGATACATTTGACCCACGGTAGCAAACCCAACTTTGTACTTCTTTTGAACGGAGTCAGAAATGCCGCGCTTCTTGTAAAAAGAATAGTTTGGGAGTAAACGCTCTAAGCAGTCAGGTGGGTAAGTTCGGGGCATGTATAGTTTTTTCTTAGCAATTTTAGGGGCCGCAATTCTTTGACCGCCGAGAATTTCTTTTATTTTTCGCCAGTCGGTTATGTGGTGGCTGAGTAGTTCTTTTAGTGGGAACTTTTTGTCGGCGGCATAATCAACGCAATATCCCGTGTCTTTCCAAACTTGAAGAGAGTTATTTGAATCGCCGCCACGATAAAGCGCTTTGCTGCGGTAATACTGGCCGCAATCTTGTAATTGGTATCCAAGATCAGAAAGGATTTCATAAACGCGCCCAGCTTCAAAGTGGGAAGATTTGAAGGGTTGAAGGGTTGTATTTTTTGAATCCATTTTGGACGGAGAGAACGCAGTGCGGACATAGAGCGGATTTTTCATTTTCTATACGAGTTCCAACGTTCTGAGAAAGGGTGGCTTTTCCCCATGCGGGTGGGTATTGAACTTTGTAGGAAGTGAATCCTTGATCGTAACCGCAATTATCGCAGACGGCAACTAAATATTTTACTTCGTGGAGCACGGTTTAAAATTTGTAAGATTTAAAATTATATCCAGAATTTTAGTTCGTGGAGCTTGACATCATCCCTCTTAAAAGAGGACTCCTCGGCTCACGCCTTGGGTTTCCTGCTTCGTCGCGGACTGCCCCGAAGAACGTAGTTCTTTGCTGGTCTTTCGTCTGCTCCACAGGCAAATGGCACCGCTTGTCCAGCGGCGAGGATATTCTTGGCGGCGTTAATGTCTCGGTCATGCGTAGCCCCACATTCACATGTCCACTTCCGCATGTCAAGCGAAAGATTCTTTTTTCTTCCGCAACAAGAACAAGTCTTGCTGCTGGGGTAGAATCGGTCAATGATGACTAACTCGCGCCCATACCACTCGGCCTTGTATTCTAGCATAGTTCGGAAGTCACGCCAACCTTGCTCGCTTATGCAGCGAGAAAGTTTGCGGTTCTTAACCATATTCTTTACGGCCAAGTCCTCTAGCGCAATCGTTTGGTTTTCACGAATGAGCTTGGTGGATAGTTTTTGGAGAAAATCGTTTCGCGTGTCAGCGATGTGCTGGTGGAGGCGTGCCGCCTTAATGCGAGCTTTTTCACGGTTCTTTGAACCCTTTTGCTTACGAGAATGTAGCTTTTGCAAGCGAGCTAATTTTTTACGCAACTTGCGAATGCGTTTCGGTTGCCCAAACTTTTGCCCGTCACTCGTTGACGCGAATGTTTCGATGCCAAGGTCAACGCCAATCTTTTTGTCGGAAGGTGTAAGTTTTGCAATTTCATCCTCACAAAGAAACGAGGCGAACCATTGACCACTAGCGTTTTGCGAGATAGCACACTGACTTGGTTCTCCAGAAAGTTTGCGCGACCAAGCAACCTTGAGAGGTGCTTTGATTTTTGCAAGAAAAAGATTGTCGCCGTCAATTCTGAAAGCGCTGTCGAGAAAACGGGCGCTTCCGCCATTTTTGCGGACCTTAAACGCTGGATAGCCGCCGCGCTTCTTAAAGAAATTGACGAACGCAACATCTAAATTCCTCAAACTCTGCTGCAAACAAACACTTGACACTTCATTAAGCCACGCTTGTTCGGACGTTTTTTTAAGCTCTGTTAAACTTTTTGATGTTTCGTTGTACGAAACGTTTTTCTTTTGCAAGACCCATGTTTCACGCTTCTGTGCCAGCGCCCAATTATATATGAATCTACACGATCCAATCGTCTTACGCAGAACAGTTTCCTGTTCTGGCGAGGGGTAGATTCGGAATTTGTAGGCGCGATGTGTCATCAAAGTATATTACACTCAGTTTAGAAAAAACTTACATTTTTTCTAAATTATATTTCCTTTTAAGAGTTCAGGATTTTCAAAGATGTTGCCGATAATCGTCATGCTATCCGCTGGACATAAGTTATCTAGATTTTTTGTGAAAACGCCATATTTATCGCCGTCTCTTTTGGCGTCAATTAATGAAAATCCGCACTTCTTCCAGTAAACCTCGTATTCAGCTTTATGAGGTTGGCCCTTGTGGAATTGAACAATGTCACCTTCATAAATTTCGCGGCCATTTTTGTCAATGAGGCCAGTAAATTGTTGCACAATATATCCATCGAAAAACGGAATAAACAGCCCATCCATTTTAAGCGATGAGTCTAGGGCAAACGGAGTAATTGCTTTAAGGTCAATCATCTGGCTTGTTTGTTTGTTCCATGCGCGGAATTTAATTTCTCTAGAAGTCTGATTATTCATTAGTCAGTTTTTTCGCGATTTCAAGTTCAATATTTTCGTCTTCGAGGATTTTAGAGAAATCTTCTTTCTTGAAAGACCCAGTAAAGAGATACTCATTTATTTCGGCCCTTTTGGTTATTAAGGGATGAGAGTAGTTCGGAGCCTTTGATTTGAAAAGAGCCGTTTTGATATTAGAAGTCTGGTTGGTCGTCATTTTGTTGTGTGTGTAATTTAGCGTTAGTGTTTTTAGATTGCATAATATCTCTTAAGTCGCCTCGCTCTTCGATCTTGAAATTATCAATTTTGAGATTGATAAAATTATCTTCAAGTCTATCTCCGCATTTTACTGGCTCTAGATGACCTTTTACATCCTTTCCTAAATGTCTTGCGGCCCTAAAAATTAATTTATGAGTTCCAAATTTGTCTCCGTCTTGAATGATTTCGTCAGATGTTTTCTTTCTTAAAATGGCGAGGTGCGAACAATATTGAATAATCCTGTCTGATCCTCCAACGATACTTTCGTCGTCAACAACGGCATTAGAACCCTTTTTGTTTGAAACAATGCCTCCTCTATTACTTTGCACGCTCGTAAAAAGAGAAACCATCGGTTTATTCTCAAAAAGAATTTCCTTTTGAATCAAGCGTTTAAATTTATCAACCAACTCTCCTAAAAATTGCCATTCTGGTGTTCCGTCTGATTGGCTGATTGGCTTAATGTAGTCAAAAGAGATAACCATTTGATTTCCGCGCCCAACAGTATCATAGTAAAACCGTTTTGCGACATTAATCATTTCATCAACTGGCATTCCTCCAACGCAGTAGTAATAAAATCTTAGCCTTTTGACTCTCTGAAGAGTTTCTCTGACCTTTCGAACAATTTCTTCGTTAGTATTTCTCCACTGCCCAGTTTCCAAAAGATATAAAGGAACGCCGCTAAGAGCCGCCGCTTGTCTAAAAATTAATTCCTCCTCGCTCATTTCACCATTATCAAAATGAAGAATTGGAACATTATGTTTGTCGGTAATGAAAGTATTATAATCTAAAGCTAGGGTGGTTTTTCCGACCTTTGCCCTTGCAACGATCACTGAAATATTTCCAGGGCGAACAAGCGAGCCGTAAATTTTATTCACCATTTCGTATGGTCCAAGAAGACCGAAATCTGTAATGGGATTGTTTCCCCTCTCTTCAATAACAGATTCCATATTTTCAAAGATGTTGCGGGGCACATCTCCGTCCAACTCAAAGTGGTTAACTTTCTTGTTGTAAATTGAATCCGCCGCTTCAAGGATTTCTGTATAACTTGATGATTGGTCGAGTGACTCCATTCGTTGGGTCAACTCTTCTCCAGTAAGAGCTAGTTCGCGACGTAGAGCTAATTTTTTAAGCTCTTTCGCAAATTTGAGAACCAATCCTTCTTGGCAGTTTCTTTTGCTGAGAGAAATCACATATTCGGGCAGAGACAGGTCTGTATCCACCTTTAGGTTCATGCGCTCAAGGCGTTGAGCGATAATGTTAGCGTCAACATCTTCGCCTTTCTCAATAGCTTGTCTCACCAAGGACAAAACCATTGAATCCTTATAATCCTCATCTACTACATCATTCTCCGAAAAGAAAGATTTAATGGAGAGCCACTCTTGGGGGTATTTCAGGAGGGCCGTTAGTAATTTTTGTTGAAGGGTGGGGTCGTAAATCATGTGTTATTTTGTGTCGGAGCGTGCGTATTAATAAACCAGTTCTCGAATTGATCAATGGTTAATATGCTGCTCTCTTTCTTTGTGTGGCAATCCTCCATAAAGAAACGCCACTCGTTATTAACGAATTCGCAGCATGGAGTTAAAGTAGTCATTTTAAAAGGTCGGAGTTTTCGAAGATATTTCCAAGAACGGAGGTTTCCCATGGCCAGACCGTCCATAGAAGATTATCCCCATGTACAAAAGCTGGATATTCTTCTCCGTAAGTAATTGGAGCTATAATAGTTCCTTCAAGGTACTCTCTTTTTACAATGTCTCCTTCATAAATTTCCCGCCCATCTTTATCAAGAAGGCCAGTCCATAATTGAGGAATCAGAGATTCTACAGAGGAAAGATTGAAAATCCCTCGATCAATTTTGACTCCCCAAGCTGAATTTTTTGGACCCTCTATATTGGCGCGACGAAAATATTTTCCATCGCTATCCCAAACTCGGAATTTAATAGCTCTACTCATCTTCATCCTCCATCAAAGATCCAATACCGTCAGCATGGTTCATCTCGTCTAAGTAGATTTCGGCACACTTTCTTAAACACATATTTGTTGATATATCCATAGGAGAGTTAATAGGGCGCGGGTGGCCCTTGTTGTCAATCATGAATAACAAGAATCCTTTGTTGTGATTCGCGGAACCTGTGAGTTCGTAGAGTTTTTTAAGGAACGGTTGGGGGATTTGGAATGGTTCTTCGGGCATCTCTATAATATTACTCCTTGGTCGGCAAAAAGCTTCTCTAATTCTTCTGTTGTTTTGCCATAAAATTCTTTTTCGGTAAACTCAACTAGGGTGATTCCATTTATTTCGCAGAAGTCGTGCTTTTCTAAGTCGCGTTTGATTTGGCCAACAAAGTTCATTTTACTGCCGCGATGAAAAAATTTATTGTAGGAACCATGCTGAGTACCGTTTATTTCCGTAACAATTCTCTTAGAGGCATTATAAATATCAAAACGACTTCTTGTTCCCGCTACGGGGAACTCTTCAAACACGTAATCGAATTTCCAATACGGGCGCAAAAAATCTTTGGCCGCTTTCTGGAATTTCGACAGACTTTTGCCGTCCCAGTCGATTAGGTATTTGTTGGGGGTTTTGATGGACTTTTTGCGGCCCTTGAGGTCAATGAAGGTCATTGAGAAATTAATTCCTTCAATTCTTGCTCAAAGAAATCCAAGAGAGGCTTATTTTCTTCCTGCTCTAGGAATTCCAAAACATTATTCAGCCCTTGAATCTTCCCGCCAAGAGTCAAATTATTTTCCGCCGCTCGATCAACAACATCTTGTGCCCACGATAACCAGCTTCCACTCTTCTCAAGATATTGATACGCCAAAAGAAGGTCTGTGATTTCTCGACTTTTCCAAACAGCATTGCCTACTACGCCTTTTTTAATCGGCACCCTTACCTTATAATTTGTCGTGTCAGAAGCGGATTTACGAATAGTAATACTAGCATAAACACCAAGGGCTTTGTTTTTGATATTATCAAGAGGAAGAGTATCGTTTTCCTTGATATAGTCATCTTGATTTCTTTGCGCGTAGTCAAAAACATAATCGCTCTGGTGCTGAATCGCAGAGCCGCCCGAACTGTTGCCTTGTTTTGGTGCGGATGGAGCATATTGACTAATCTTGATTTCAGCAGCATACTGACCCGTCACGAGAAGAAGGGCATCAAAGTGTGAAATAGGTAAAGCCAATCGTCTAAACATTAACTTGGTAATTAAAGGCACCCCAGCAACCTTAGTGTTTCCATCGAAGGCTTTTTTAGCGTCATCTTTTAATTGAAGCCCGTCCATAGAGTCAATGATGACACAAACATGTTCGCCCGCTTCATAGCCCATTTTAACAACGTTTTCGACCATAGTAAAAATAGTCTCAGCAATGTTTCCGCAATAAACAAACACCGTTCCGTATGTCCAATCCTCTACGTTATAAACAAATGGCAAGCCAACTCGCTTTTGCATATTAGGAGAAAGCCGCCCTTCTGCTTTAACAAAAATTGTTTTGGAATTTGGCATAACTTTCATATAATTTTCAGCCAAAACAAATGCGCTACTAGTCTTGCCAAGTTCTGCCCCCTTACCAACAAGACGAACGACCATTCCAGATCGAATGTCAACTACAGAATCAAGATTTAACGAACCAGTAGAAATTTTTACGTTCTTAGATACAAATCCATTGTAATGATCATCCTTAGTTTCTTTGCCTGTCATGATTTGAAGCAGGGCATCCGATGCCATGAGTTTTTTTTCCTCTTTTGGTTCTTTTGAGGATAGGGTTTTAATGAGTCGGGCCATAATTAATTGTGTGTGTCTGGGATTATTTCTACGTTAAATTCTTCTAATTGACAAACTTCTCCGTCAATTCTTTCTTCTCCAATTTCTCCGCCTCCTTCCGAGGAAGGAGTTTCTATGATTCTGGTGCCGACAAAAACCGCATACGGATATTCGCTGGCAAGAATGCTTTCGTATTCTTCTAAGGTCATTCTCCTGTCAATATAATAATCGACTTCGTAAAGAACTTCTGTTCCTTCCTTGAACCAAGTGTCGGGTTTGGCGGTTAATTTTACGAGCGGCATTATAGTAAGTCTCTCAGCGTTTGTTTCTTCTTAATTTCTTTATCTTCGCCAAATTTTTCGGGCGATAAAATTATTTGTTCGGTCTTTGGTGGCTGGTAATTGAAGGCGTGGAACTTTCGCGCCAATTCATTTTCCCCCCATTCACTTGATAGTACGGCCAAGCTCGGTAGTTTCTTTCCGAAATCTACAATATTTAGGAATTCTAGTGAGTAAGCTTCCTCCAATCTCTTCATTAGAGTAAATTCGCGCATGGACCATTCTCGGATTCCCTGAGACGGCTTCTCAACAAGGCGTTCCAATAATTTGGTTTTGTTGATTTTTGGGGT
>Ga0181351_1000185_pt1 | contig 16635 bp, 19 predicted proteins | sample Su13VDMM15SD_FD_170485 | JGI IMG/M metagenome (GOLD analysis project Ga0181351, IMG submission 170485) | Freshwater viral communities from Lake Michigan, USA - Su13.VD.MM15.S.D | ecosystem: Environmental > Aquatic > Freshwater > Lake | place: USA: Michigan | collected 2013-07-16 | reverse complement strand
GCCAGCCTACTCCTCCAGGTTGACCTTTGCACGGATTAATGCAAGCGTCCATTTTATCCCCTTCGAGGCGCCGGCAGACCAGAGCGTTAAGATCTAATTCGTTTCCAACTCGCCCGGTTGCCCAATAATGCTGCCCAGCGAACCAGCGTGCTCCGCAGGTTGGGCAAGTTTTGTTTTCCAAAGGTCTTCCTCCGAATAGTAAATAACAGTGAGACCTGCTTCGAACAACAAGTCATTTGAAGTTAAGAAGTTGTCCTTCCATCGCTCTGGCGCGGTGTTCGGGTTAGGGCAAACAACTTTTGCAGCACCTGCCTGAATCAGGCCAGCAGCACATTGAGAGCAAGGGTGGAAAGTAACGTAAGCAGTGCAACCTTCAGTGGTTGACCCGTTCTTGGCGGCGTTGAACAATGCGTTTGCTTCCGCATGCACAACTGTGGCTAACTTGAAGTCGCGATTGTTGTAGCGTTCGAAAGAGTCTGAGACGTTGGCCGGTAAGCCATTGTAGCCCGTTGAAATCACTCGGCGGTCCTGGACTAGAACACATCCACATTTTGTAGAAGGATCCTTACTCCAAGAGCAAACTTCGTGAGCAATCCTGAGAAAACGCAGATCCCATTTTGTTATTGAGGGATTCATTATAAATCCCCCGAACTGTGTGCAACGTGGGGCATCGTCTATGACTGCAGGGAGGGAATCGATTCCCCCAAGTACTCTAAATACTCAGAGAGCACGTTTGCGAACTCGCTGAAAATGTGTTTCCGTGTTCTAAACTCGACACCGTACTCTTTAGAGGTGTCTACAAACCCGTCCCAAGAGGCACGTAGCTCGTCGAGACCGTACTCAACCTGCACAAACGAAGTTGCTTCCGCTAGCTTTTTGTTGCCCGCGGCAAAGGTCATCATCTGTTTGAAGGAGCACTGAGAGATGTTCATATTAGCGATTGTCTCCGGATCCGGACAGCACACCGCGTTCTTTGCGCGAGTTTAGTTTGTCAAGGTTGATTTGAGCGATTTCGTCTAGAGTGTAGTCCATTTCAAAGGCAAGCACTGCCAAATACCACAGGACATCGCCTAGTTCTTTGGCGACAGCGTCACGCACGGGATCCGTTAAAACTCCGTCGTTGTCGCGAATGACTTTCTTCAGCTTGTCAGCGACCTCGCCTGCTTCACCAGTCAGACCCAAAGCAGGGTAAGCAAAGTTGAATCCCTTATCAGGGTAGATGGCGGTTTGCAAGGAAGCAGTTTGGAAGGTGTTTAGGTCCATTGTAGGTAAATAACCGAAAGTAGTATAGGCGGAGGGAAACGAGCGTAAACCTATTGGGGGATCTCAACCTCTTGGGCATGGCCTTGTTCAACCATATCGTCCCAAGCGATAGTAGCCAACCCCACGTGAAACCGGACGTTGGTTGCGTACTTGCTGGTGAGTTTCGCTAGCTTTTTTAGCAGGGTCTGAAAGAAAACAACATCGAAAGGGAACTCGCTTATTTCGGCCTTAGGCAGGAACGCACTGCAGGACAGTTCATTTCCTTCGGTGAGTAAGAACAAAGTGACCGACTCCCCAAGGTAAGGGAAAGTCAGAGAGTGAACAATTTCTTCCTCTTCCTCGAGTGCACTAATTACAAACGAGTTCCATGCCGGCTCGAATGTGCCTTTGGAGAGCATCCTCAGTTCGAGCTCGATGTTCTCGGGTTTCACCTCGTAGTTGTATTCTGTCTGTGCGTCAGCAACTACGTTAACAGAGGTCAAGTAAACGCCTAGACGGTCACTTGTTCCCTTTCTCACAGCTAAATTTCGAAGGAAGGTTGCGGGATCGGTGATTTTCTGAGCCATTTTAGTAGTGTTTTTGGGAGGCTTGTGGTTCGTCTTGAGAGATCAGGTGCCCACCGTTCTCCACCGTTTTGGTGGGGTCATTGGGCATAATGTTTTCCTCTCGCGTATTATTGCCAACTCGGTTCATTCTCATCGAACCTTTTTTGCCAAACTCGGGGTGAGTCTTCAGGAGATCTTGAACGTTTCGCTTGGCTTCTACGCTAAAACTTCCAAAGTAGCGATCAGTGGAGTTGTCAGTCTGACTGCCCCCTGTATTCAACGGACCTTCTTGGTAGTGTGGTTCTGAAACGTCGGGAAGATCGTCCTCGGGTTCAACTTTAGGTTGACCGGAGTCTTTTCTCGACTTTGTCTTTCGTTTCAGGGATTTGGAGAGATTGAAATCGCCCGTAGCATTGCTGTAGGGCTGAGCGGGTTCGCCTGCACTAGAGACCGGAGTAGGTGCATCAGGGACTCCGCGAGTTTCTCCGGAATCAGCGCCGTTTGACCAGAGAAACTCTTTTCCCATTGTCTTAATTCAAAGGGAGGCGGAGAGACGGAACAAAACCTTTCTCGGACACCCTGCGAATACCAATTACATATTTCGTAGTGAAGTACTCGCCGGGTTGAGGAATTAGGTACCCGTACTTGACTATTTGCCAAATAGGAATCAGGTAGAAAGCATGCTCCAGGTGTTCTGTACCCTTGGCATACAATTTTGCCAAGAGCCGTGGCGTGTACAGCTGGCAGAGAGTTTCAATCTCTTGGATAGTGCCAATTTTTGAGTAGAGATCGGCAGGGTCATCTACGCAGGAGTAGCCCTCGCTTTCCAGCTGGTCTTTCAACCTTTTCTGTTTAGCGCACTCATAAGAAAAGGAATCCACAGTTTCGTTAGGGGGAGCGGTATCAATCACTATTTTACCCCCACGGAATCATAGATCTTGTCACGAGCGGCACTTCTGAACTTCTCTGCCCTGTCGGGTGAATAATGCTTGTCGAGAAGCCAATCGTCTTCGCATTTTTCTTTCAGGTTACCCAAACGCTTTATGTCACGCTCATCCAGGGCTTCTGTAAGACGTCGGCCTTCCTCTACAAGCTCTTCTTGAGCGTGGCGACAGTTTTCCCAGTTTTCAATAACATAGGTGGCCTCGCCCCCGATCTTGAAGCCGTCTCGCATTACGAGTTTCTCAATCATGTCTTTGATTAAGTTTAGAGAAGTTTTGTCCTTGGTTTCTTTACGAGACCCTGTTGATTCGTCAAACAAGAGTTCTTTGGCTTGAGCGAGCGATTTCTTCACGGACTCCCAGCGAATCTCCCGGAAACCCTGGTAGTAATGCGTTGAAGGCCTCCCCGCTTTCTCCCATTCTTTCTTCATTTCTGATGCAAGATCCTGACAAGAAGGGTCTACGCCTACGAAGTAGAACGATTGCAAAAACTCGAATAGAACGTCGGGGGTAAGCTCCGGCATGAACCGGGTTTCTGTTTTGGTTCGAACAGAGTGTGCGAAAGCCATCGCATTGACCAGGGCCTGCGTCACATCTGCCTTAAACCGGATACGTTGGCGCGTGGTCCAGTAACGAACTTCGACCTGAAGACGGTTGATCGCGGGGTCTTTCGTATCGTTGATTATTTCCCAGAACCGGTCTGTTGCAAGCCGAAGACACCAGAGGTACAGAGCATCTACACTAACTCCCAATTTGTTAGCTAGATAAGGAATGTGAGCGCGAGGGCGCAGATCGGGGGAACCTTCGGAAACAGTCCCCGAAAGGTTTTCGCGGTTCTTTGCCACTTCGTACTCGCGGTACGTTGAAATGATCTTGATGCGATCTATGATCCCGGGATCCAAATCATACGCGAACTTGCTGCTCCAGTCGTTAGAGTTCACAAGGATAACGCACTTTGGCCAGATTTGCTCCGCGTTCTGAAACTTTTCTTCCGTCTGCAACAAACCATTTGTAATCAGGATCTTTGTCTCCTCTGCAGCGAGGAACTTCTTTAGGGACAGGAGAGAAGTATCGTCTTTGTAAGCAATGTCACTAAGGGCCGCTGTTTTAAGACCGAAGCGGTCTTCCGTGCTCTTGAACGTGTGCGTTACGAAACCGCATTGCTGAAGAGCAGCAGTTAGTCCGTTGAATAAAGTGGACTTCCCGAGTCCGGCGTCTTTTCCGACGATAACTCCCGCCATCCGAGCCGTGTGGTCGATTGCGGAAGTTCGTCCAGGAGGGAGGTGATTGCTTCTTCCAACGCCAATTCTACCGAGGATGAGTCGGAGCATTTCTTGCTCGGCGGGAGGGAAGATTGTGAAAACGTCCGCAAAAGTGACGTCAAAAAGGACAGGGTCAAACCAACTCCGGTCAGGAACCCAGATCCGAGGGTTAAGAACAGTCTCGCCACCCCAACGACCAGCCGGATCAAACGTGTGCCCATAGTCTAAAGTCTCGTGAATTTTCTTTGCCTGCCCAATCTTCTTCATCTTGAGCAAGCGTTCTGAGTAGCTTAGCAGATCGCTGTCGCCAGCCTTAGGCCTAAAGAAAGGTTCCCAGAAAGTTCTAACCGCTTCTCCACAAACATCTGGGTGAAAAACTGATTCGATAGCCTCGAAGTCAAGGTCGTCAGAGATGTCTTGAAGGGGGTTGAACGTGTGCGGATACCTGATACCTTTAACTTCTCTCAGTGAGGTTGTAGGTTTTAGAACCCGGTGTTTCACGTGGTCCCCCTGTTCATCCAACTCAACGGTGAAGCCTCTTGCTTTCAGCAGAGATATCCCCTCGTTGTACAGTGCGCTAACCTTGACTGCTGCTTTCTTTTCGGTCTTTTCTTTGCCACTTCCGTTAGCGCTCGGAAAACCCGTCTTTGCTTTTTCTTTTGTACGTTTACTCGCGCGATCAAGGATTTCAACTTCCTGCTTCGTGCTTCCGAACCCACCTGAATAGGGATCTGCCAAGTTTGCCTCCGTAAGTTTAGAGATGGTTTGTTGAGATTAGAAAAGGGGCCCGAAGGCCCCCCTTAGCTTAGCTTCAGAAGTCGAGCTTAAAGCTCTCGGGATCTTCAGCGAAGGCTACACACTTAAGAGCAACTTTAGCGGTGTCGAAACCGTTATAGGTACCCAGCTCAAGAACTTTGAGCGTAGCTGGTTGATCTACCGTGATCACGGGTTCCGCAGCGAGAGTTTTCTTCAGAGCATTGTTCGGTTTAACGATGCACCAGTCGGAGACTTCGGTCTCGACATCCGCCCACTCGCCGTCAACTTGTTGACGAACGGGAGCAGTGAATGGCTCGGTAACTTGCGCTTGAAGGTAGTATGTAGGACCGAAGTCACCACCCTCTTTTGTACGGTAGGTTGTGATTTTGTACTCGCCGACCGGCATGTGAGCGACCTTAACAAAGGGCCCCACCATTCGACCTTCGCCGGAAGATTCTCCACGCTTGGAGAGATCGCTGGCAACCATCACTTTTTCAGCAATGGCTTCCGGGTTCTCGTCCAGGAGCAAGCCCAGGAGGTCGGCAGAAATCCTATCCTCGAAGTCTGCGGACCGAACGGGAATCGGGAAGGTGTAAAGGGTGCCTTCGAAGGAGGTTGAAACAGACAGCACGGGTTCCGTGAACTTGCCGATCTGCTCCTCTTTGAAGGATAATTTGGTGCCTTTTGCGTTCGCAGCGGTTGCGATTTTGCCGGTGCTGACCAGGAGTTCGATGTCCTGGTCGCCCCAACGAATCACTAGACCCTTGTCTTCAGTTGAGAAGACGGTAGGGGAGTAGAGCCGCTTGAAGGTGCCGTTGGCGTCGGAACGAACCGTGAAAGTTGAACCTTCAGGGTCGAAATCTCCGCCGGTCAGTGCCTTGAAGATAGCACTGAGAGCGACCTTGTAGGTTTCAGGGAGTGCCTTGTTGGGGATGTCGGTGTAAGCCTTTTGGTACGTACGTGACTCCAGACGGGCGAGGTTGCGCTCGTCGAGTGCGGGCGAGATTTTAACAGTAGTAGCCATGATCTTTTTAGTTTATGGAACGTCAAGCGCCACCCGGACCAATTACCGGACGCCAGACACGTGTATTATACCTCACCATGGTCGAGGTAAACTCACACCCGCTGCACACCGTAATCTCCCGTGAAATGATCCCCCCATAGCTGTTGATTGTCCGGCGTAGTCGAAACTGCGTCAGAGGTGTTTACGGGAGCTGCGGCGTTCTGACCCCAAGCATACCCTTGCCAGTCCGAAAGAGTTCTGAGCGTCTTTGCGAGTGTGTGAAACTTTTCTCCGCTCTCTTTGTTCATCAGTGTTCCACCAACCCCGTAAGTGCGATTTGCGGTTACGTTGATGTTAATGCCACCGTCCGTCTGGTCGTAGTCCACCGCATTAACGATCCAGTCTTCAATCTCTTTCCCGGTTAGACTTGGCACGTACACAATGTCGTGGGGTTTAATGCCCACCAGAGCAGGCGTGAGAAAAGTGTTGAAAGAGAGCGTAGCCGCCGTCTCCTGTTGAATGCAAATTTGCTTGGCCGCCGCATCCGGGTTTTGAAGGTTTTGCAGGTTGGCCCCCCGAGACTGTGAGCTGGATCCTCTTACTGCTCCCGGCTTTTGAGAGACTTCTGCCTCGTTAGCTGAAGCTCTCCCTCCCTCGCCCTGTTTTTGTTTACCCTTCGTCACAGGTGTTTTCTGGGTGGAGGGCGTTGTCCTGGAAGTTTGTTGAGGGGGAACCCACTGGAAACGACGTTCCAGCGTGTTAATTATGCTCGGGCCGACCAGATAACCGTATCGCACTTTTGGGTCGGGGCTTTGACGAGCGGGAATGGCTGCTCCGTCTCTAACCACGTCCCCTTTCTCCCAGGTGTAAGGGGTGAATATAACCAGATTGGTTGTTCCGATGCTGTTGGGAAAGACAATGTTGCCATTCTGCTGAGCTAGTTTCGCCACTTCACTTCCGAAAGTTTGATCCTGACCGTATTGGCTTTGAATTTTGGCCGCTCTCATGTCTTTGAGCGCAGTTTCGGAGTAACTAACCAGCTTGAAACTGTCAACCCCGTACAGTTTCTCCGTCTTAGAAACAGCGTCGTACAGCGTGATACCCGTGTCTTTCACGTTAGCAGGGCTGCGCGTGTCGGCGTTGATCACGCCGCAAAGCTCGGAGAGAAGATGCACTTTGATCGCCATTGCGTTTCCATAGGCAATGTCTTGACCGCCCCAAATGAACTTCAGGTTGATCATTTTTTTGCCACGATATCCGTAGGTTATCGAGATGGTTTCGTTGATGTGGTTGTCCACCAAATCTTTGTAAGCGTCGTACCCGGGGCCGGAAGGGTTCCAGGACAGAGAGGCAGTTGGGCCGGTTCCTTGAGCCTCCAGGTGAGCCTCAACTTTGAAGACAACGGGCTCTCCCTTGATTGCCCCAACAGGGCCATCGTACGAGGTTAAGTTCGTCTTGCCCCAGTAAACTTCAACGATGGGAATGAGTAGATTTCCTGACATAGTTACACGTAAACAGAGGAAGCACGGGAATGACGGATAGCGTTGCCAAGTTCCATAGCAACCAGAGCGGCAAGTTGCTCGGCGTTTTGTCCAGGTTGTTGGTGAATTGTGATTGGTGCGTTGATCGTTCCCATGGAACGCTCGTCAAGGGTTCTAAACAGCTCTTTCATGCCGAGACCGCCTGCGGCAGGGATGATTGTCTCACTGCTGTTTGCGATAACGAGGTTTGATCCCGGGGGTTTGTTGCGCATTTCGGAGGATATTGCGTCTCCGATGCCACCTTTATACCTGTAGCCAAAACCATTTAGGGGGGAATACTGAGGCAATGAAGGAACTTTTGTTTTTGGGGCGCTATTCCAAACGTTATTGTTACGGTCATTAAGATTAGGAACGTTTATTGAATCCCCCAACGTTGAGGGCCCAGCTTGACCCGGAGCCATCAGCCAACCTAATCCAGGTATTTTACGTATCATAAGTAAAATTAAGTCCGAAAGTGTTCTGAACAGATTCCCTATTGCCCCCACAACCATTCCGCCTAAACCGCCTACTGTGCGACCGATTCCTACAAAAACATCGACGATACTCGAGAAAAGTTTTTTGACGCCGGCAATAACTCTTTTGGAGTCTCCGGAAAAAAGACCGGATATGATTTCCCAGAGTCCATTGAAGAACTTTGTAATTCCCCCCACCAGCTGTCCAATTCCTTGAACAAATTGACCAAACGCTGAAGTTAGCCAATTATCGGACTTTTGAAATGACTTACCTATATCCTGCATCGCATTGGTTAGAGCCATGACAGGTGTCTCGAAAATAACAAGAGCAGCACCTAAAGCTGCAATCCACCCCAGGACGGGGATGGTTGCCAAACCTCCGACTGCACCTGCTCCTGCTCCTGCTCCTGTAGCAGCACCTCCGGAAAGATAAGCAGCATTCATGCCAAGACCTCTGGCCACTGCAGGGGCTGCCGCTGTTGCAGCGGTGCTACGGGCCAATAAACCCATACTTATTTTTCCAATTGCGTCGATGAGTAAGGGAGTTGCCCCCGCAATAACTGCTGAAACAAAGGGAGGTCCAAACGCGAGAGCGAGAGCGGTCAAGACGAACGGACGCGCTTCCTCGGAACCTAAAACGGTCAGAAGTACGTCTCCAATTTTTCTGAAAAGAGCCCAGATACCTCTGTTAAGGTTCTCTTTGGCTTTTTCAAGAGAGCCAGGCTCCTTAAATGCTTCCATGAACCCTTTCATGAATTCGCTCTGCGCTTTACCCATAGCGCTATTGGGATCTGTAATCATGTTTGCCAAATCACCCATCATTTCCCCTACGGCTTTATAAATCTCCCCCATTATGCGACCGAATCCCTTCATTTGTTGGTTGGGGTTGGCTCTCATGTCTGAAGCTACATTTTCCAGAGTTTCAGCCAAGGGCCCAAACACTCTGTTTGTAACCTCAATTGCCGCCACAGCGAATTGGGTCCAAACAGGGCCTATGGCATTGAGAGCATTTGTAAGTGCGCGAACGATGCCGGTAAAGGCATAACTAAATGCCTTGAAAGGGGTGCTGATCTTGTCCGCTCCATCCTTTGTGAGGGTGTCCCGTGTTCTTTCCGCTTGCTCAATGTTATTGCGAAGTTCTTCCGCTCGCTTGCCAGTGGCGCCCACTTGCAGTAGTTCGCGCCTATAATTCATTATTCGAGCGTTTTGTATCTTTATAATTGCTTCGTTGGCTTTCTTTTGTTCTCCCTTGGAAAAAGTAACCGACATCCCCAAGATTCCTACCGAGGGGTTGAAGATTGTGTCTTGCAACCCCTGAAGAGAACCAGTGAGGCTCTGGGCCATCGCCGCCGTGGATTCGCTCGACATGGACTTGTTAAAAGCGTCCATCATCTTCTTCATGCGAACCGCATCGGTTGCGGTCATCATGTCCGAGGTTTTAGTGTTTCGCCCGGCAAATCCAGCTGCCTCGAGGTTCTTCATTAACATGATGTTGTCGGTGAAGAAGTCAAGCTGGGTGTCGATCTTTCCCCGTGTCACCAGGCCCTCGATACCTGCAGCCACTCTGAATCCTGCAGAACCAGTACCCTGAGAGAACAGGGCAGCTTTTTCCAGGAACTGGCCGTATTGAGCCGCCGAAGCTTCTATCTTTTTCGGGTCAATATCTTTCATCGCGGTGCCTTTCTTGACACCTTGAGCAGCAAGCATCAAAGGTCCCATGGTGTCCAGGGTGTACCTTTGAAGCTCCACAACTTTAGCAGTAGGAGCAGACGATTGTCGAATCATTTCGGAAACAACTCGGTCGTACTGCTTGTACATCTTCTCCGATTCGTTGAACGAACCCGAATACCCAGCCAGTTTGAAAGAGCCCTGTATACCCGAGGCAGCCTTAATGTCGGCCATCTCATCTTCCATGGACTCACGGAACAGTTTTGTTATTACTCCTGCTCCTGCTTTGGCCGTCTTGGCCATGCCACTCATGCCACGTTCGAAGCCCTTCGCCATTGCATCGCCGACTTTACTCAAGCCTTCCGCTTTAAGCAAAGTTCTCATGAGATCGTCGGCCTGACCGTTAGCCCTGCCTGCAGCATTTCCAATATCGCTCACGTTTTCAGCAGCACGGGATGCTGCTCGGGCAACCCCGGATACGGACTGAGTTATAGAGTCAAAACTTTTGGAGACTTTTTTAGTCTCGGGTTCTATCGACTTTAGTGTCTTTGTGATGCCCTCAAGGAGTTTGTTTATGCTCTCCAGTTTTTTCGTAATCTGATCGTCAAACTTACCAATCAGAGTAAAAGTCCTGTCTTCAGCCATGATTATCTACTCCTGGGGGGTACAGTTCCGGGCTGAGTTCTCCCGTTTCTGGCTACATTGGCAGCCTGCGTAGCTTGCTCTTTGTACTGTTTTTGCAGTGAAGAGGATTTTGAAATCAAGTTGCCGCCCGACCCCAACTGAGAGAAGGGGGCTTGATCCTGACCGGTGCCAACCTGGTACGCAGGAACCTCCATCAAAGTCACATCCACCGAGGCGCGAGTGGCGTTGCCAGTCAAATCCCTCATGGTCTCTTTAACGTTCACACCCTTCAGTAGGAAGTACCCGCTGTTGCCGTAACCTTTCTGGTTGGCCCATATCTGATAAACGGGAACGTTGACGAAACCGCCTGCGAGCGAATCTTTGTAGGCCAGCAAGTCTTCCAACGCGGAAATCTTGGCCTCAATCGTTTTGTTCCGAGTGAAACCTTCGACAAGTGCATTGCTCAGCGTAAGCTCTCTCAGCCCTCTTGTACCGGACACAGCCGGGGGGTTGTTCGTACCGAACATATCCACACGATTCACTGCATTAGAAGTTGACCAACTAATGCTCTCGGGTGCGCAGATAAATGTCCACGCCGAAGAAGTTGCCAAGGGCGAACCCGTAAACTCAGCCCCCGTAGTGTCAACGTCGAACGACGGGTTGTTAAATACCTCCGCAAGAGATGTTCCTTTGCTGATGTCCAAACCGTTTAGGCTGGAGTTTTCGGTAAAGACTTCTCGCGCTAACGAGGGAGGGAGGGAATTAGAGTAATCGGCCATTTCTACCTCGACGGAACAGATACAACGGCGGGTGTTTGAGCACGGGTGGTAAAGCCGTTCAACATTTCCCCCTGCTTAAGGGTATTTACGACCGGGTTAGCGCCTATGCCGGAGTAACCTATGTTGACGATTTCATTTATTGACAACGACGTTGGGGCAAAAATTCCCGTCTGCGAGAGTTCAACTCCTTCGCTTTGGGGACCTTCGTTCGCCGGACGGATGGAGAAAACAACGTCTCTTCCGTTTGTCCCCAGGGTGTAAGCGCCCCCACCCGCGTACTCTGCGTTCGGCTCATTGCCTGCACCCGGAAAAGCCTTTGTCCCCGAGGTTCCGGCGGCCACGCCCCCGGTTCCACCGGCTAAAAGGTTGTTGATGCCGGCAAACCCTCTATTGACCAGGTTCGCAGAGACTTGGGACAGCAGCGGCTGAAAAGGACCTGCTGCTTTAAGAGTTTGGTCAATTGTCTGGTTAATGCCTGCAGCGAGAGTGCTGGTCACAAGGGGGGTTATCGTTGAGGCTAAGAAGTTAGAGCCGCTGGTTAGATCTAACCCGGAGGTGCCCTGGACCTGGGAACTTAGGGCAGAGTTGATTGCAATGTTGATTACGTTTGAGACGACAGCCTGCCCTGCCTGCCCGACAAAGCTTCGACCTGCCGAACCCCGGAACACCTGGTTGAAACCCGCACTAACTAGCGAAGAGCTGGTTGAAGTTAGCAAAGAGGGTGTAATGCCCAGGGTAGAAACGACCCCACTAAAAGTTGCCATACTCTACCTCCACCCTTTCTTACGAACACGGCGACTGTAATCTTTCTTCGTAGGGTCATCTTCTTGCTTATCTGCGTCGTGAAGCGGTGGTAAAGCGTCCAGGGTTTGCGCTGTTATGCGGTAAGTCACGGTCCAACCTTTCTCGTCCGGAAAAATCTCGAAGTCAAATTTGTGGTCTCCGTGGGTGAAAGTTCCTCTAAAGGTGCCATCCGGCACCTGCAAGAATTTGTTATCTACCGTGGGGAAGGCGCCGCTATTGCTACGCACTGAGTCAATCTCTTCTCCAAACACAGACTCTATAGCAGCCTTGAGAACCTTCTCGCATTTTTCTGCGGTGCCGAGGTTGTCCTCAACGTAATCGCTTGTCTCAGTCGAGCAGGCATCTGAATCGTAGACACGAAGCAACTCTTCAAGGTTAACGCTTTCGATGTCTTCGAGGTTTGGCCAGTCGTGCTCTGAAACTTTGCTAAGAAGCTCTACCGCTTCGTCCCACTCTTCTGGCTCTAGCGCGTCTGCAAACTCAAATTTAGAGAGCGTTGGAACTAAGGATACGGATCCGTCCGAATAGCGATGCTCAAGATGCTCAACGTAGTTACAAGGAATCTCCGCAGGGTTGCCCCTAGAAGCGTCCCACAACATTCGAGCAACCGAGAGATATCGAGTTTGGTACGCGGCATCCGCCATTCAACTGCCATCAAGTCTGTTAGGTTTTACCCGCCCCCAACAAAGAATAAATGCTCTTGTCGAAAGGGATCACAACTTTCCCCGAAAAGTTTCTCTCTTCTCGTGGAACTTTATGGCTTCACCGGCGGCTCAAGCATTATATTAACGAACTGCCGGTAAGTACTATCAAAATGGTCTGGACGGTCATTTGGTTTGTTTTCTTCAAGACACTCTACTAAATCGGGATACCAAGACGCCCTTTTCTCAATAACGTACTCTGTGTGAGGTTCGCACAAGTCAAAAAGGCACTTTGGGGATCCGGGGGGCAAATTATCCCCGGCGTCACCGTGAAGAACTTTCCAATCCGCCAGGTTCTTTGGATGGTCCAGGTCAAACCCCATTCGGTGTTTGGTGTGTTCGATGACGCCCTGGTTACCAACCAGGCGCTCTTGGATCTTCTCGTTGGGGAAGCAATGGCGGGTGTTGGCAAAGTACATTTTGTGACTCTCGTCTACCAACTGGCTCCAGTCTCTATCCAACGTGCTCAAGAAAATCTGTCTTTTGCGAGCAATGCTGTCGCCATCGCCATCCCGACTAATGCGATAGATCGAACCCGCGATGTCATCAGCTTCAAACCCTTCTTGAGAGAAGACCGGGAAGTATTCATTACAATACGCCCATCCGATGTTAAAAACACGCCAGAAGTTTTCAGTTTTTTCACCTCTTGTTCCTTTGTAGTTAGTGGGGATTTCAGCAAGGGTTTTGCCCTCTTTTTCAGCATAATCTTGCCAGCAAGTTTGAACGACTTTTGACTCCGACATGAACGTGTCTCGCCAGTAGTTGCCGGTGTCTTTGAAGCGACTATCGGCAACCACAACGATGCGATAAGTGTGACGAGGCAGCATATCAGGACCCCGATTCACCTTAAGTGCCCATGCACCCTTGATGAGTTTGTCCTCGACCTCGGGTTTGAATGACCCTTCGATCTTATCTTCAAACCACCGAAGAACGTCCCAGAGATATACGTGAAAGTCAACTACTACGAGTGGCGTTGGGTTGTTGTCAAGTTTGAAGATTGATTCGAGTTTGGGTCGGTTCATTAATCTCTCGGCATCGGCAGGTTACACCAGTGTGTCGGGTGCTGGGTCACTTCGGTTTTGTAGACAGGTTCCCAGCCGTTTCGCGCCGTGAACTCCCAGATGTCGGGGTATCCGTAGTCGCCTTCGTCAGTCAAGAAGCAGACAACGTACTCGCTGTCCTTCGTCGGATATGCCTCCAGAATCTGCCAGTAGGCATGGACCAAAACTCTACTCAAGGTTGCCATTCTGAAAAATAAGTGCGATTTGACGGTTTTCGGGTTTTGAGGGGTAACCTCTTGACTTTTGCATTCGAACTAAAGTTGGGGAGCTTCTGACCCCCAACTCGGGATGGTCAGGGTCCATCCACCTTTTCAAGTTGTTGGTGGTTGCTGCGTGAATCCCCACAAGACTCTTTCCTTCGGAGTTTCTCTTAGAGTGCAAACTAGACAGTGTGGCAATGCTTCTTCCTTCCCCGTCTTTTATTGAGTGAAGAGTTGCTGCTGCCTTGACTGCGGTTTTACTTCTTCCTTGGTCGTCCTTGTCTTGATGAAGTGGGACAAGAGTTCTAAGGGCATGGAGACTTCTACCGAACTCATCCTTCTCAGATTGGGTCTTTCTCCCCATCTCACTGAGTTGTTCACGGGGGACATTTGCTCCCACTTTTCGGCACACCTCTAAAGAGAAACCACCACCCCAGTGCTCATTTAGGCAATTCGGGTCATCTATAAAATGCGAGATGATTCGGTTCTCCATTTCTTCTGTTTCTTCTCGAGTCTCAAACCATTCCAAGATTTGAATCTCGTGGTCGTACATTTTCCAACGCCAAGCATGAGTTTTGGGTGATCCGTAATAGGGTTTGCCGTTATCGGTGTGGACTCCATAGTAAAACCAAGGCATTCCTGGGAATGTCACTTTATAGGTATAGTGTTTGAGTTCTTTTCTCATACCTACAATTTACCCCGGTTAATCTCTTTTAGTGTTGCGAGTTCTGCTTTGAGTTCTTCGATTTCGATGTCTCGGGGGTCTCGCTCTTGGTTGAAGCAAGACTTGTAGACGGTTGGGAAGACGTTAGCGAAGACAGACTTTGCCGCACGGGCGACTTCGACGTGTTCGTATTGAGCAATACCCATATCGTCGCGCACATTAAGGTAGTGTAGCCAAGAGCGACAGCTACCAGTGACGTATATGCGGCTAAAAGTGCCCTGCGGTAAAACAAACCTCGCGATTTCCTTCGCGATGCCACGTTTAAGGAGATCATTGTAGGAAAGCTGGGCAACAGTGTAGGCAGAGGACATGGTTGCCCACATGTGGTCAGTGAGTGCCGGGTCATCTGCAAAGATAGAGTTTTGACGATTCTTCGTGTCTTGCAAACGCGCCTCTTCGGGCATGTAAAACAAGTCATTGAATGAAGATAGATCCTCAGTGTGCGCCTTCATAGCTTGCTGGTCTTCGTAACGACCGGAAAACTGCTGAAACTTAAAACTGGAATGTCGAAGAAGTTGAATGATAATGGCAAGAGGAGCAACCACCTCGACCGTCATTGATGCCTGCTCGAACACACTCCAGTGACCGTGTTTCGCACAGTAACGAAGCAACTTTTCGACGTTGGGGTTGCTCTGGTCTTTTGAAGTGACGCGAGCGATGTAACCCAACATCGCTTCGGGGTCAGGTGTGTGACTGACGAGTCGAACTTTGCTGCTGCCTTCAATGTGCCAGGGATTGGTGTTGTCCATCAGTGGTTGTCTCGTGATTCGTCTTCGTTACCCAGTTCCCAAAACTCATCCCAGTGCTTCTCGCAAACCACGGGCTGAGACTTCGAGGGTGGGTACCCCTCGTACCGAAGAAATTTGTCAAAGAAATCATCCATCTTATCACGGTCTGCCTCCGAAGTGATCGTCATGCTGCAAGTCGGTTCATCTGAACCTTCCGGAGGCAAGTAACGAACCTCGTATCGCCCAAACTCAATCATTGTCCCGTATAAGTGATCAACCTCATTGTAGCGAGGGACTCGCAAAGTAAACTCTTCCATGTTCAGAATTTCAGGTCGATGGAGTCTGCTTCCACAGCAGCGGGGTCAAACTTGCTAGCCATCATCTCCATAACCCTGAGCGTCGAGATGCAGTCAGAGTAGGCATCGTGAGCAGGCAACCCTGAAAGATTGGGCAACTTTTGCCATTTCAACCCTTTCTTCTTCTCGTTCCACTCTCCGCACCATCGGGCGTAGTTGTCCATAGCACATGAAGCGCCAGCGATCTTGGGCAGCGCCTGATCGTACTTCTTGAATAGAGACCAGAGTAATGCCACGTCAAAATCCGCGTTGTAGCAAACAACGTGCTTGTTCTCCAGAACAAACGCGATCATTTTGGCAACTTGGGCGAACACCGGTTGGTTCTGCACCTGTTCGTTGGTGATGCCGTGAATACCAATCACCACGTCGTCCATTGGTTTGTTTGGCTTCAGGAGCATGCTAAATAGCGGTTTGCCTTTAGTGTCGATGATCGATAGCTGACAAATTTCCGTGTCCGGGTCTTTGCTTGGCAACCCCGTTGTCTCTGTGTCGCAGATGACGGTGTTTGCATCGGCCAATCGCTCTAGCGCCCATTTGCTAGCAGCGTCTTTATGCTGGGCTAATTCTTCAGTGGTCGGTTTCATTGTTCTCAAGTTTGTCTTCAAAGTAGTCATTGGCAATGCGCTCTCGCCACTCGATAATCTTGGTAAACGTTTCAATCAAGTCGACGGAAAAACCTCGAACTTCGTCGATCCCGTCGGGACCGTCCCACAAGTTAAACCGAAAGTACTCTCTGCCGTTTGCAGCAAAGTGGTTTGTGATCTCAATTTTCATAGCAAATCGGCCTTATACCGTAGTCTTGGTGTCCGAGCAATTTTCTCTCCAGAGATCTCCCCCCCAAGCGGAGATACTCATAAACCTCTCCTGTGAACCGTATGCGCTCATTTTGAAGGGGCACACGGCCCATCCCCTTAAGCTGCCGTCTAAGCACCCAAAGATGTGATATGAACAGAGACTCACCTTCTGGCAAAGGAGTAGCAACAACGTTGACCAGGCAAACTGTGTCCAAATCTCGTCTTTTTTCGTGTTTCTTGAATTGTTTTACACGGCCACTCACAGCCACTTGGGTTCCAACCAGAAGCTTTAGATCTTCTCGGCTTCGAATCACTGAGTTCACATTTCGGCATCACCGTCGGTACCACCGGTAGTATAGCCCATCGGTATCTGGGTAAAGTTTGTGTAAGATAGCTAACTTGACCGCAAACCATGGCAACTCTGGGCAAAGAT
>Ga0181351_1000184_pt1 | contig 16736 bp, 6 predicted proteins | sample Su13VDMM15SD_FD_170485 | JGI IMG/M metagenome (GOLD analysis project Ga0181351, IMG submission 170485) | Freshwater viral communities from Lake Michigan, USA - Su13.VD.MM15.S.D | ecosystem: Environmental > Aquatic > Freshwater > Lake | place: USA: Michigan | collected 2013-07-16 | reverse complement strand
TCAAACTGCCGAAAGTGCCAGATTTGACCAAGGACTGCAATCATCGTCTAATTTTGAACAGGTTGATTATGCTGTAAAGGCCAAAAACCCGCCTAGCCTGGTAACGCCAATTAACTATGTCACAACCAGCACTGAAAATGTGAGTGGCGGCGGATCTACTGCAACTATTGCTGGCCCAAGAACGGCCACAACAGAGAGTCAAGCATTTGCTACTGCTGCCTCTGCAAAGCAAGCTGAAATTAATCAGTTCTACAAAGACAACCCCAGCAACTATGTTCGCAAACGCCAAGGCCTACCTCTTCTAACACCAGAAGAAGAAGCAGCAAACAATGCACAAGCAGCAGAACTTCGGAAGCAAAAAGCTGCATTAGTTGACAAACAAGTAGACGCTGAAACTCCGGGCACGCCGACAACTATAACAACACCAAACACCACTACTACTACACAAACTGTAACTAGTGAGACAACCGCAGTAAACACTCCGGTGCAGGCACCAGCTGGTGATGATCCAGCAATAAATCAACAAACTGAGCTGCAACTTGCAACTGCTGTTGGTACGCAAAACATTATATCAGCACCTGGCACTGTTGAAACCAATCCATTGGCATTAGATGCAAATGAAACAGTTGTCTCAAGCACACCAACTCCGGTGTCAGGCGATGAAGCAATAGATGCTGCCAACGAAGCTGAACTGGCACAGCTACGTGAAGCAGAAGGTCGTGCAATTTTTGCACCAGCACCAGCAGCAACGTCAGGCGATGAAGCACTAGACGCAGCCAACGAAGCCGAACTAGCACAATTACGCGAAGCAGAAGGTCGTGCAATTTTTGGTCCAGTGCCTGTACCTCCAAGTCAAGCAGGTCCAATTGGTGCGGCCTATGACGACGATGGCAATCTCATGCCTGGATACAGTTTGACCGAAGACGGCGATCCTGTATTTGTGGGTGGAGACTTTGTGGAACCAGCCACAGCAGCCAGTGCAGCAGCATCAAGAAATTCTGCAAGTGTTGTTCGTGGATTAACCAACAAAGCACAAAATCAAAGTACATTACAAACTCGAGTTACACAGACTGCTGCGGCTGATTGGCGAGTGCGATTGAGATTGGCTCCAAATGCCACATATCTCTACAAAGCATCAAATCCTGGCATACTCAAACCATTGGCCAATACCGACGGTGTGATATTTCCATATACACCGGCAATTGACACAAGTTATGTTGCTAAATATGACAGTTATGATCTAACACATTCTAACTATCGTGGATATTTTTATAAAAACAGCACAGTAGAAAACATCACAATTAAAGGTACGTTTACTGCACAAGACACTCAAGAAGCAGCATATTTGTTGGCGGTGATTCATTTTTTTAGATCTGTCACAAAAATGTTTTATGGACAAGATCCACAAGCCGGCGCACCGCCACCATTGGTGTATCTCAGTGGATTTGGTCAATTTCAATTTAACGAACATCCTTGCGTGGTGTCTAGTTTTGGTTATAGTTTGCCCACTGATGTAGATTACATACGTGCAACTGGATTTAATAACATTGGATTGAATTTAGAAAATCGTAGAGCTCAATCATCTGGTCCTTCAATTGGTGGCAGTCTGGGCACAGTGGTGGCCATTATTGATAGACTAAAAAATGCAGGACTAACCAAAGGAAGCATTGGGTATATCAGTGATGCTGAACAGATTGCACAAATGAACAAGGTAAACGCTGCCACTGCGCAAAATGCTGTGAACAGTACCTACGTGCCTACCAAAATGGAAATTTCAATAACACTATTGCCCATGCAAACACGCAGTCAGGTCAGCAAACAATTTAGCCTAGAAGGCTTTGCTCAGGGCAGACTGCTAACCGGAGGCTTCTGGTAATGGCTGCAACTTACACTAGTACTAGTCCATACTTTCAAACAGGATACAATCAGTTTTATTTGGATGTGATGATCAATAGACCTATTCCCAAAGAAAGCGATGACAAGTTATGGATTATAAATGTCACCTATCAATATCGTCCAGACCTTTTAGCCTATGACTTGTATGGGGATGCTGGCTTATGGTGGACATTTTATCAACGTAATCCCAACACACTCACAGCGCCACCCCTGGACTTCAAAGCAGACACTAGAATTTATATTCCAAAGATCACCACATTACGATCAACACTGGGCTTTTAATCAATGGCTGAACCAGTAATTCCTCCTACTACCAATGCAGGTGATGGCGATCAAGGCACCAACGCTCCTGCACGATCATTCATACAAACACAGTCAACATCAGATTATGAAACTGGATTTGAAGGCAGTATCAGACAAGACCCCAGTGCTAACGATGACACTGGTGGAGTTGGACAAGGAGCAATTCCTCCTACCAGTACCGGTGTTGGTCAGTATGATGACGCCACTGGCGGAGCAGGCACAAATGTTGATCAAGCACCAAGTGATGATGCTGGATCATCATATGGTGGTGCCAGTCAAACTGAAAATGATGCGTTAAATCAAGCATTACTTCAACAAAGAACACAAACTGGAAGTATTGCTACTGATGGTAGCAATCAAGTAATCACGCCTCAGGCCAATGTATTAGACCGTTTTTCCAGTTATACCTACAGAGCCAGTTGGTATCTCATGACACCGGCACAATACAAACAACTGGTATTCAGCAAGAAAAAATTAGTTAATGGTTACATGTTGTTGGTGCAAAGTGGCGGCGCTCCACAAAATTCAGGAGGCTTTAAAGGTGCATCGAGCGCACAACAAGGGCAAGCATTTGTTGATGGGTCAGTTGAGCCTAACAAGGTCCCGGGTGCCACGGATGCCGACGCTGGCCGTAATCCCGCTTTTCCTTTGGATTTTTATATTGATTCTATCACTGTTGAAAACTTTCTCACAGGCGGCGGCACACGAGCACCACATGCGTCCAAAGGCATCAAATTTACTGTGGTAGAAAACAACGGTATTACTTTGTTGGACAGACTGTATGAAGCAGTACAAGACTTCATGCCTGCCAGTGGTCAAAAAAATGGTATTAACTATTCCTCTGTGGTGTATCTTATGGTGATTAGATTTTACGGATATGACGAACAAGGCAATTTAGTTCAACGAATTGGCGGTAACAAATCTGATCCTAATTCGGTAATTGAAAAGTTTATACCATTTAAAATTTCTAAATGTGATTGGACCATTGACAGCAAATTAGTCACCTACAGTTTTGAAGGCCTGTCTCCAGGCGAAGGATCTGCTGCTGGAACTCGTCGAGGAACCATACCTTATAATATTGAATTGACTGCTACCAATATTGGTGATTTACTAGGACAAGATGTAGTATACTCTGCCACTCAAGCAGCCGCGGCTGCGCCAGGAGCCGCTACCACTACTTTTGTTAATCCTGTATTGCAAGGAGAATTTGGCGAGGAAACTGCATCTGTTGCTGCACCACCAAAGGCCGATGCTGCTTCTGCTGCAAAAAAGAGCGGTATTACTCAAGGACTCATGGGTGCAATGAATCAATTTCAACAAGATTTGGTCAAGCAAGGTGTGTATGAACAAGCAGATCAGTATGAGATTGTGTTTGCTAACCCAGGGCCGGCCGGTGGCGGAACTGCAATTAAAAACGCTAGATTAATTCCTCCAGGAAAAAAAACCAATGCTCGGCAAACTGGAACAGCGCCACCTGCTACAGAAGATCCACAGTCAGCTGTCATGGAGAAAATTTCTAAAGATATTAAAAGTAGAAATTATGCTATTACTGCTGGCATGCAGTTGGTTCAAGCCATTGAGATTGCTGTAAGAAACAGTACTTTTGTCACAGATCAAAACGTTTTGTTTTTTGACGAAAACGATGCATTACAAGTCAAAAACGATGCAAACAAAAAAGATATTGCTTGGTTTAATATTACTTTTCAGTCTGTGCAATTAGAGTATGATAACAAACGCAATGACTTTGCACACAAGATTACGTTTATAATCAACACATACACTCCTATGAACTTCAACAGCAGTTATTATCCTGTCAACAAGTTCCGCGGTCTGCATAAACAATATAACTATTGGTTCACCGGTAAAAATATTTCAGTGATTGAATACAAAGAAACCATGAACAATCTCTACAACCTAACTATCAGTGGAGATCAAACCAAAGGCAATCTTGCGTTTCAACAACGCAAAGCCTTTACTAGCAGCATGAGAGATCAGCCGTTTTTAAATTTTCAAACAGCCAGTGCAGAAAACAGTTCTGGCGATGAAGGCAAACAAAACGAACCGCAGGCTAATTTGGCTGAAAGTTTGTATGATCCAGTAGGCTTGGCCAACTGCAATCTTAGAATTGTAGGCGACCCAGCATGGATACAGCAAGGCAGTTTTGCTGGAGGAGTAAGTGCAAAAGAATTTGATTTCAATGCATTTTTACCAGACGGCACGATAAACTTTGATGCCAGAGAAGTCATGTTTGAGATAGCATGGCAACGACCAGAAGACTATGACATCAATACAGGTTTAGCTGATCCTTATGCTGGATCAAGCAAGCGGCAACCAGCACAAAGTCGAGTATACACTGCTATGCAGTGTACCAGTGAGTTTAATAAAGGTAGTTTTTATCAAAACATACAAGGCAAATTGTATTTCTTCATGAAGCCCAACGCTTCTAATAAAGCAGCCACAGCACCACCGCCTGCAACTCAAGCTGATGTAAGAAGAATAGATAATGCAACAACATCAGACAACCCTAGTGCTGCCAATGCTTCAGCAGCCGCAGCCGGAGCCAGTGGAAGACCCTCAACACTGGCTGTGCCAGCGGTAAGTGCCGGTCCTGGCAGTGGCACACCAAATGTAATAAATTCTGCGCCACCAGGACCAAAAGACACAGTGGTCCCCGCACCACCACCGCAGCCACCAACATCAGGCTCCGGAGAGAATTTAGATGTAGGAGACCCATTTGTACCACCAGGTACGCTGTCCGGCAGAATTACAGCAGATGGCCTTGGCAACTCGCCATCTGCGCCACAAGACATGGTAAGAGACTTTTAAGGATAACACATGGCAACAGAAGTACAACGCAGTAGAGGCCGCCCCACAAACTACAAGTTTGATCGCGGAGGTGTACCTGCGGAGTTTGGCCCATTTTATGGTGTAGTAAAAAACACCACAGACTCAATAAGATCCGGACGCATACAAGTTTATATTGATGCATTTTCCAATGGTGGCGAAAATGAACCCTCAAAATGGATCACAGTGAGCTATATGCCACAGTTCTTTGGATCAACCCCATACAATCCTGCGGCAACGGGTGTAGGAAAATACATTGACGGTAATTCCAACAGTTATGGCATGTGGTTTACACCACCAGACGTTGGTATTACAGTATTGTGTGTGTTTGTGAATGGAGACCGCAGCCAGGGATTTTACATAGGCACTGCTCCTGATCAAAGCATTGGACACATGGTTCCTGCCATTGGCGCCGCACCAGTTGCCACTCAAGTTATTGCAGAAAATGAAAATCAAGCAGCGTATTTTAAAGGAGCATCACAATTACCAGTAGTTGAAATTAACACCAACAATCTTGCTCTTGAAGAAAATGCTAGATTTTTTGATGCTCCTAAGCCCATACAAAGTGTAGTTTCAGAAACCATGTTTCGTCAAGGCTTGATTAAAGATCCACAACGTGGTCCTATATCAAGTTCAAGCCAGAGAGAAAGTCCCAGTGCTGTGTTTGGTGTTAGCACACCTGGTCCAGCGGTTTATAAAGGTGGCATGAAACTGGGAGAAATACAACGGAAAGTCCAAACTGGACAATTAAAACCTCAAGATCTCAATGTTATCGGTCGTGTGGGTGGGCATAGTATTGTAATGGACGATGGCGATACTGACGGCAATACCAGACTGATAAGATTTAGAACCACAGCTGGACATCAAATCACAATGAGTGATAGTGGAGACTTTTTCTACATCACTCATGCCAATGGTCTGGCATGGTTTGAACTTGGCGCTCAAGGCACGCTAGATGTGTATGCCACAAACAGCATCAACTTGCGCACACGTGGTGACATTAACTTGCATGCTGATAGAGACATCAACATGTATGCCGGTGGAAGTATCAAAGCCAAGGCTGCAGAAGATATCATTTTGCAAGCTGATGCAGACCTTACAGCTATTGCACAACAAAATTTAAAACTATACAGCAAAAATTACATTGGTATAAAGGCCGACGGCAGTTTGGCATTACAAAGTGCTAATGGAAGTTGGGACGGTGGCGGTGCATTAAAGTTTACCGCAGGCGGTATTGATCTTAATGGCCCATCAGCTGACTCAGTATCTGCGCCTAATAACTTGACAGTCACTAAATTAGACGATACTACATTCAGCAGTGCCACTGGCTGGACAGTTAAAACAGATGGCCTAGACAGTATTGTGACTCGAGCGCCCACACACGAACCATATCCCTATCACAACAAAGGCGTGGACATTGAGATTCCATTGGAAGCAGGACAGCCGCCGCCAAACCCTAGTGCAGTGCCTATTCCAGCTGGCATAGAAATAACTAGAAGATCATGAGTGAATTTACATTTTCTCTCAATCAACTTGGAATTAGCTCTGCAATCAACGAAGCACGGGCATCAGCACCTAGTCAGTCCGCCGTAACCAATTTTGAATCTGGGCTGTCTGCCAACATTAAAGATGAAGATCTCAAACCATATACTGGTGATGATTATATCGTATGGGATCGAGTCAATGAAGAAAGATTACGCCGTGGTCTTCCAAGTTTAACTGAATTAGGATATCCAAGACCACTCGACGCTCCGCCAACGCAACCAACTTCAAGTGTAGGTAACAATGGTTTACCAGAAACATTTAAAATCAAAGGCCCTCCGGGCATGACATATGAACAAGCAAAGGCAGTGTTTGATCAACAGGTCAACAGTGGGGGACTTGTTGGATTCAAAGTTGGAGACACTGCAAGTGCAGCTACACAAGCTGCTGCCGGGTTGGCATCTGCACAAAGTCAACTTACACAAGGACTGGCATCATTATCTAGCAAATTACCCGCAGGTACAAATCTAAACAGTCTCACAGCCAGTATAGGCGTACTGGGGCAAGGAGCAGGCACACAAGTGGCCAGCGCACTTCGTGGCGGCGCGGCTGCATTCAATTCACTGACTACCGGCGCAGGCGGCGCTACTGCTGCTATCAGCGCAGCATTGTCAGGCACAGGCGCCGGAGTTTCATTACCTTCGACATCAGCCATTACAGGTGCATTAACTGGTGCTGCTGCACGAGTAGGCAGTTTGGCCAGCACCGCAGTTGGTACCATATCTGGATTGATTAAAGGAACTCCTACGAGTGGCATCAATGTGGCAGACTTTGCCAAACAAGGACCAGCATTGGCTGGATTTGGTAGCATGAGCTTGCCTGATGTAACAAGCACATTGGCCCAGGCTAGCAAATTAGTAGGACAAGGTGCAGACACAATTAGTAATGCATTGGGCGCAGGCAAATTTGGACTTGACGCCAGTCAACTTGAACGATGGGGGCTTGTCAAACCAGGAACTGCTGCTACATTTTTAGCACAAGGTAGTAGTGATCTTGTTAGTGTGTTAAAAAGTCCCACAGTATGGACTGGCAGAGATGGTGTGAAAAGTCTTGATGGGTTGCTGGGCAATGAAGGGCTTCAAAACAAAATTCAACAAGGATTGATGACTTCTGGTGTGGCTGACTTAAAATCACTGGGAATTCCCACAGACAAATTAACACCACAAGCACTTAGTGGTCTGGCTACCAATGCCGCAAAGAGTGTGTCAAACACACTAGACTGGGCTAAAAATACTCCAGGCCTGCCGGCTGACATCAAATCCAAATTTGATGCTGCCGCAGTCAACGGTGCATTTGCTGTAAACTTAGCAGAGACCAAAGTAGATTTTTCCATGCTTCAAGAATACACACCCGTGGCTGCCGAGAATACTGTGAATACAGCAACGCTCGAAGCTGCAGCCAAACGAATTGTTGGGAATGCCAAAGTGCCTAGCATTTTGCCAATGACCCTTGAAACTAGTGCTTATTCTAATACCAAAAATGAAGATTTAACTTACACCGGAGCCGACGAGATAGTATGGGATCGTGTTAATGCCGAACGACTGCGTCGTGGTCTGCCAAGTCTCACTGCAATTGGCTACCCAAGGCCTGAAACTACCGCATAAATATAGTCATGACTACATTTGTTGGCTTCAACACACAGAATCAATACAAAAAATTCACCCTAGTGGATTTTGAATTGATCAAACGAGATTTATTAAATGCCTTCAACATCCGGCAAGGCCAACTGCCTGGCCGTCCAGGATATGGCACAGTGTTGTGGAATTATCTGTTTGAAAATCAAATTGCCGAAGTTCAGCAAGGAATTATTACTGAAGTGCAACGAGTGGCCGGTGGCGATCCTAGAATACTCATTAGTAACGTCAATGTATATCCCCAAGAAAATGGCATGCTAATTGAAATAGAACTACAAACAGTGGGCGGTGTGACCGCTGAAATACTGAACGTATTCTTTAATCAAGTCAGCCGTTCGGCCAGCTACGTATAACTACGCCGTTTTTTATCTATATAAATAACAGATAAAGAATACAAGGCCCAGACGCAATGGCAAAAACCACTAGACAAACAGCGATATTCGGTGTAGAAGATTGGAAACAAATCTATCAAACCTATCGCGAAGCAGACTTCCAAAGTTACGACTTTGAAACTCTACGCAAGAGTTTCACCGATTATCTGCGTTTGTACTATCCAGAAACATTTAATGATTACATTGAGTCATCAGAATATATTGCACTCCTAGATGTTATTGCGTTTATGGGGCAGGCCCTGGCCTTTCGCACAGATTTAAACACCAGAGAAAATTACTTAGACACAGCAGAACGTAGAGATTCAGTTACACGTCTAGCTAACCTCGTGAGCTACACTGCCAAACGGAACACTGCTGCTCAAGGCCTACTTAAAGCATTTAGTGTGACCACAACTGAAAATGTCGTGGACTACAATGGTGTTAATTTGGCCAATGTTACAGTTAATTGGGCCGACCCCACAAACTTTGACTGGTTAGAACAGTGGAATGCTATTGTGAATTCATCTTTGGTTAGCAGTCAAAAGATTGGTCGTCCTGCTAATCGTCAAACTATTTTGGGTGTAGATACCAATGAGTATGGTATAAATTTAGTACCTGGATTCTTGCCAGTAATACCATACACTTCTACTGTGGATGGCGTGAACATGCCGTTCGAAGCTACCACTTCGTCTACAGCCGGCAGAGACTACATCTACGAACCAAGTCCAAAACCTAACAGCACATTTAATGTGTTGTATCGCAATGACCAGTTGGGATACCAATCGGCCAACAACGGATTCTTCTTTTTCTTTAAACAAGGCACACTGCAAAATCAAGATTTTAACTTGGCTGAACGCATTGCCAATCGTACAGTGAACATCAATATTGACGGCGTGAATAACGAAGACCGTTGGTTGTTCCAATTAGATAACGTAGGCAGTATCAATCGAGAGTGGACATATACTGACAATATTTATTCATCAGCTGCTGAACAAACTGCCACACTAAGACCAATTTTTTCTGTCACTAGTAGAACCAATGATCAAATTACCATGGTGTTTGGCGATGGTGTATTCTCTGAAATCCCAGTTGGCATCTTCCGTGCGTATGTTCGTGCAAGTAATGGTTTGCAATATATTGTCAACCCTGCCGAAATGCAAAACGTGGTATTGCCAATTAGTTACATTGATCGCAATGGCAACTTACAAACCATCACATTCACTTGTGGTATCACTCAACCTGTAAGTAATGCACAAAGTCGCGAAAGCATTGATGCTATCAAACAACGTGCCCCAGCAAGATATTACACACAGAATCGCATGGTCAACGGCGAAGACTATAATCTATTTCCGTTTACCCTTTACAATTCTATCATTAAATCAAAAGCCGTAAACCGTGCTTCAATTGGGACCAGTCGGTACCTTGATCTCGTAGACAACACAGGCAAGTATTCCTCTACCAACACATTCTCTAGCGACGGTGCTATGTGGGAAAATAATATTCTTCCTAGCAGTTTGTTTGCTTGGACCAATCGAAACGAAATTGCTGACCTTATTACCAACTCAGTACAGCCTGCAATTGCTGGGTCTACATTTAAACAGTTTTACTATGCAAACTTTCCAAGAATAACTGTAAATACTGGCACCACAGCTCTTAGTACTTGGCATCAGAGCACAACATTAGCAAATGAAACCACTGGTTATTTTGAAAATGCATTAGGCACTCCGGTTATGGTTGGAACTTCAAGTAGCACCGCATTCAAGTATGTGGTACAAAAGAGTTTGATTAAATTTATACCTCCGGTCATTAACGGACAACCATATTACTTTGATGCCAACAATAGACTGAAAGCTGGCCTACCCACTAGACCCGAAGACCATTTGGAAATTTGGGCCAGTCCACTTACAGTTGTGGGCGATGGCAGCAATAGTGGCATTGGTAATTTAACCAATGGCCAAGGACCTGTGGCGCTTAACAACTTTGTGCCCACTGGTGCCGTTGTAGACAGTATCATTCCTGTGTTTCTTACTGACCTGAGTACTACTATTCGTGAAGAAATGACACAACAAATTTTGTTGTATAGAAATTTTGGTCTTGGATATGACAACAACGGTTCAATCACAGGCACTGCTGGCACTTGGTATGTTATCACCAGTACCAATTTGAATGCTGACGCCACCTGGAGTCAAACATATGCAGGTAATACATCTGGACAAAATTTAGATGCTTCATGGATGGTAGAATTTGTAGCTGTAGATAACAAGTACACAATCACATACCGGGGACTTGCTTATTACTTTGGCTCAGTGTTACAAACAAGATTTTTCTTTTACGGAAATCAGAAGATTTACGACAGCCGTACAGGCACCACTATCAAAGACTTTGTTAACGTGTTGGCAGTAAACACCAAGCCAGACAGTTCGTCTCCATTGCCCGGCGACATTTATACCACTATCATTGGTCAACCTGTAGAGTCTGATGGGTATGTTGATGACTTCCAGGTGCTAATCAGCTATAGAGATTCAGATAGCGACGGTGTACCAGACAATCCAGACTTTTTCAATGAGATTGTTGCTCCGAGTGTTACTCCCAATCTCAAGCTGATATTCTTACAACAAACTGTAGACTTTGATAATTTACAACGATACCTGTTGGTAGAACCAGGAATAGTTAATTCAGCTTATCCTACGTATGATTCCATTGAACTGGTAAAGTTTCAGTACTCACCAGGCCAAGTGTTTTATGCCTACACTGATGAATTATTTTTTACATTGACAGTGAACACTGCTGGAGTCAGAGTCATTGCTCAAACTGCCGACGGAGAATGGATTGCTAGAATAGGTCGTCAGGCATTGTACTTCCAGTATCGTCACAATTCACCATTGACCAATAGAATTGATCCGGGTACTACCAACATCATTGATTTGTATGTTGTGACACAGGCATATTACACTGCATATCAGAATTGGATAACAGATACCACTGGCACAGTGACAGAACCTAGCATGCCAACTATTGATGCACTTAGCACAGAGTACCAAGGGCTTAACGAATACAAAATGCTCAGCGATAATATTATTATAAATTCGGTGGCATTTAAACCGTTGTTTGGGCCCAAAGCAGCCAAGACATTACAAGCCACAATCAAAGTTATTCGTGCGCAAAACTCCACAGCCAGCACCAGCGAAATACAAAGTTCTGTATTGGCAGCCATGAATGCATATTTCAGTATTGACAAATGGAGTTTTGGAGATACCTTTTATTTCTCAGAACTAGCAGCATACCTGCACAGATATCTCGGAACTATAATTAGTTCAGTAGTATTAGTTCCACTAGACACACAAAAATACTTTGGTGACATGTACGAAGTACGAGCAGAACCCAGTGAAATATTTGTCAACGGCGCTACTATTGACAATATTATTGTGATTGATGCATTGACCAGTACCAACTTGCGTACTGCACCTGGTAGCGGAGTAATTTAATGGCACGAGTACGCAGTGTAGATTTTCTTCCTGAAATTTTTCAGACTGATGCCAACAAGCAGTTCCTAGCTGCTACGTTAGATCAACTGATCCAAGAGCCAAAGTTTAAAAAGACTCAAGGTTATATTGGTCGCACAGTTGGGCCAGGTGTAAACCCCAACGACAATTATGTAATTGAACCAAACAAGACTCGTGCTGATTATCAACTTGAACCGGGTGTGATCAGCATAGATCCTACTGCCAACAGTAAAATAATAGATGCCATTACCTATCCAGGCATTACTGATTCATTGGTGTACCAAGGTAGTCCATCAACACAACCCAGTAGATTGTTCACTAGTGATTATTACACATTTGATCCGTTCATTGATTTTGATACATTTGTAAATTTCAGCCAATACTATTGGGTGCCAAATGGGCCTGACGTAGTAACGGTTCAGTCTCCGGGTGTTGCTCTAAGTCAGAATTTCACAGTCACTAGAGAAAATGGTGTTTATACATTTTCAGGACTAACTGGCAACAACCCCACAATAAATTTAGTTCGCGGTGGCAACTACACATTCCAGGTAGCACAAAACAATAAAGAAAGTGTGAATTATCGAGTAACTCGCACTAATGTTACCAGTTACAATCTTGATAGTTTGCCCAATGCTACTGTTATATTGACTCGAGGCAACACATACACTTTTAATTTGTTTGTGCAAGGTAATTTTCCATTCTGGATCAAAACAGCTCCTACCACAGGCACAGGTGATAGTTATAATTCTGGAGTCAGTCGCAATGGATCCATTGATGGAGTAGTAACCTTTACTGTGCCACAAGACGCACCTGACACATTATACTATTCTTGCCAAACTCAAAGTCTCATGCGCGGCACTATCAGTGTGATTGATGCCCTGCCCGGCGACGGCTCTGGATTTTGGATTCAGACCGACCCAGGAATCAGTGGTGAAAATCCCATCACTCCGAACATAAGTTCTAGATCAATATATGGTGTCACTGACAATGGCACTGACCTTGGTACAATTAATTTTAATGTACCACAAAAAACAGCACAAGATTTCTTCTACAATCTTGTGAGCATTGGGTCTGTGGATCTTGTGACTGATTTGAATTTTGAAGATATTGACGGCGCTCGACTTGACCAATTCAACAACACGTATGGTGGCATTGATGGCATTACTGATCTTAGCACACGAACATTAGTATTTGCAAACAGTGTGGGCGATCCTTCTACTAATTATTATAGCATATGGCGCATAAGTTATGTTATTCCTAGTGCAACCTTTACCGGTAGTTGTTCAGCAACAACTCTCACAGTAACAGCAGTTGCAAGTGGAACTATCACTACAGGAATGAGCATAACTGGCGGTTCAATTCCATCTGGCACACGTATTGTAGATCAACTTACTGGTGCCACTGGTGGTGTAGGTACGTATACTATCAGTGCAAGTGTTTCACAAACATCAATCAGTATAACTGGCACTGGTTATACCTATCTGTCATTGGGTAGCATACAACCCATAAACAACTTGGAAAAATGGACCATACGATATGGTACAGAGTATGCCAGCACACAATGGTATAAAAATCAAGCCGGCTATATCATTGAAATGCCAGTGCTCACAGCTAAGTTAGATACCTTGTATTATCAAGATAGTACTGATTCAGAAATGTTTGGTACCATACGACTGGTTGAACAAATTAACGATAGTACAATTTATATTGAAGATATTTTGGAAAAAACTAGTTATACCAGCCCAAATGGTGTGGTGTTTACCAATGGATTAAAAGTTCAGTTTTTGGGCGATGTATCTCCAGTTAGTTACGCTACAGGGTCTACTGCTTTTATTTGTACAAACACTGCGGCAGGTATTAATCTTATTACTACAGAATCTACAACAGGAATGACTGTAGGACAAGAAGTTATTTTCACCGGTACACCATTTGGCGGCGTAAGCACAGGTGTAACTTATTATGTTCACACAGTTTTTAGTAGCAGTCAATTCAAAGTAAGTATAACTAAGAATGGTCCAGCATTGACACTAACTTCGGCCAATGGTACTATGACTGCTACTGCTAGTCAAAACCCTCAATATTATGTAAGTGGAGTTGGCACTGCAATAAAATTGTTAGTTGTAGAAAATTATATTACTCCAGAAGAATATGCTTCTAACAATGATATTGATTACCTTACTATCAGTCGAGACAGTCCTGATTTAAATGCATGGAGTCGTAGCAATCGTTGGTTCCATATTGATGTGCTAAACGCCTCAAGCACATACAACGACACTCCACTTGTAATAGACAATGATCGCAAAGCCAAACGGCCAATTATACAATTCCGTGGTGGCATTAGATTGTATGATATGGGAACAGACGCCAAACAGCCGGTGGATACCATTGACTTTACTGAAACTGATGCGTTTAGCAATATAGAAGGCAGTACCAGTTACTCAGTAAATAATTACACATTTGTCAATGGCAGCCGTGTAATTTTTGCAGCCGATGAAGATCCAGTTGTACGCAGTAAAATTTATGTAGTTAATTTTATTATACCCGATACTGTGGTGCCGTTAATTACACAACCAATTATAAATTTGGTAGAAGCAGTTGACGGAGAAATTCTATTAGATCAAAATACTGTGTGTCTTAGCGGATCACAACTTGGTATTACTTTCTGGTATGATGGTGTAACCTGGTTAGAAGCGCAACAAAAAATTGCAGTACAACAAGCGCCATTGTTTGACGTTTATGATACCAATGGGGTGAGTTTGGCTAACAGAACCACCTATCCTAGTTCAACATTTACAGGCACAAAATTGTTTAGTTATGCCACTGGATCAGGAACGGTAGATCCAGTATTACAATTAACACTCAAATATCTCAATTTAACCAATGTTGGTGATATTGTATTTGATAACAATCTGTATTCAGATACATTTGTGTATGTGATTGGCAATTCTAGTACTACAACACAAATCAGTTCTGGATTTGTGTATGAATATGCATCAAGATCTGTGTATGAAAGATTAATTGGGTGGCAAACTGCTGCGGTGCCAACACTGATGCGTCAGCAGTTCAAATTCATTTATGATACCACCCCACTGAGTCTTGATGTGGCAGTAGAATCAGACACAGCAACAATAGTTCCTAGTGTAAAAGTGCTTGTGGGATCAATTTTCCAAGATCCGGGCACATACACAGTGGCCACTACTGCCAAAACCACAACTATTACTCTCAACACTGCGCATGTGGTGGGAGATGTAATTGAAGTTGAAGTCCTCAGCGCCCAGATTAGCCAAGCGGCATTTTATCAAGTTCCCTTGAATCTCAACAACAATCCATTGAATGCCAACAGCCCAAGTTTTACATTAGGCACGTTGCGCACACATTACAATAGCATTTGTCAAAATTTAACCACACTAACTGGATCAATCAATGGAGCAAACAACACAAGAGACCTTGGTAATATTATACCTTATGGGCAAGTAATTTTACAACAAAGTTCTCCATTGACTCTTGCTGGATACTTCATGAGATCGCAGAAGTACAATATTTTTGGTGCAATAGAATACAACAGCAGAGAATATCAAAAGTATAAAAATCAACTGCTGGAAGCAGTGACTAGACAAACCATACAGTACGAAACTGCGTCGCAAGTTCTTGACAAAGTTGTTGCTGAAATTACATTAGGCCGCACATCAAGCAATCCATTTTACTGGAGTGACATGCTGCCGGCTACCGCAGTATTCACAACAACAACTTACACAGTGAGTTATACCACCAGTGCAGTGTTTAATACTGTGCAAATTTACGATTACACTTCGGCCAATTATCTTGGTATGAATGTATATGTAAATTATGAAATTTTAACTAGAGACTTAGAATACACAGTGGCCACCGACGGCCCACGCATTGACATCTTGATTGATTTGACCAATGGAGATACAGTTACTATTCAAGAATACAGCGCCACTTATGGCACCTATGTGCCTAATACTCCAAGCAAAATGGGATTGTATCCTGCATATCAACCAGAAATTTTGACAGTCAAGACCAGCGCAGGTGAACAACTGGTAATACTAGGACATGATGGCAGTCAAACACCTATCTTTGGTGATATACGTGACGAAGTTTTGTTAGAATTTGAAACTAGAATTTATAACAATATCAAGTTAGATAACAATCCTGTGCCGCTTGATATTGTAGACGTATTACCTGGCCAGTTTAGAGATACTGGTTATAGTGTTTCCGAAATTAACACCATATTAGAAACAAGTTTTTTAACTTATGTTGGCTGGAATAAATTAAATTATACAGAACAAAACTACAGTGTTAACAATACCTTTACTTACAACTATAGTTCTGCAACCAATAAGCTCAATGGAGATAAGTTACTAGGTGCTTGGCGTGGTATCAATCGCTATTTTTACGATACTCAGCAACCAGAACTAACTCCTTGGGAGATGATTGGTTTCTCAGTAGAACCAGACTGGTGGGAAACCACTTACGGTCCTGTACCATACACATCTGACAACATGAACTTGTGGGATGATTTGGAACTTGGTCTTGTGAGAGATCCAGTGGGAGCATACACATTACCGGCTTATGCTAGATCAGGATTGACTTCTGTGCTACCAACTGACAGTGCAGGTTCC
>Ga0181351_1000182_pt1 | contig 16764 bp, 9 predicted proteins | sample Su13VDMM15SD_FD_170485 | JGI IMG/M metagenome (GOLD analysis project Ga0181351, IMG submission 170485) | Freshwater viral communities from Lake Michigan, USA - Su13.VD.MM15.S.D | ecosystem: Environmental > Aquatic > Freshwater > Lake | place: USA: Michigan | collected 2013-07-16 | reverse complement strand
AAGGAAAATAAAGAATTAAACGAAGAATTATTTACTGCTCGTGTAAATGAATTCCAATTTACTCTCCCACACTCAGAAAATGTAATTACTTTTAAATTTTTAAGTCACAAAGATGAACAAGATGTAAATCGTGAATTAGAAGGACTTAAAAAAATCAATAAAGATAATTCCCCTGAATTATCCACTCGTTTAAAATACCTAATAACCTCAGTTGAAGGAAAACGAGATAAAAAAGATATTCGAGAATTTGTCGATAACTATCTTTTAGCACGAGATTCTAGAGAATTAAGAGCATATATTAGAGAAATTCAACCAGACGTTGATTTAACTTTTTTTCCCGACGGAAGTAATGATAGAATCAATATCCCAATTGGGATTAGCTTTTTTTGGCCTGAGTTATGATAATGCGCCTGAATCAAGAGCAGCAATATTTACTCAAATACACCAAATAGTTTTTCACGGAAAAGGAGGATATGATTGGCATACTGTTTACAATATGCCAATTTGGCTTCGTCGCTTTACTTTTAATCAGATTTCTAAATATTATGAAGAACAAAACCCAGACGCTTCAGATAAAGTTAAAGGAAATAAAACTATAATAGGAAGCGATGGAAAAATCAAATCCCCAGAATTCTTAAAAAAACCATCATCACCGAAAAAACCAATAAGCTTTAAATAATTAAATATTTATAACAAAATAATTATGGCTTTAGATCCTAGTAAAATTGATGAGTTAGAAAAAAAACTTAAAAAAATAGAAGAGTATTCTAGGCAACTAGGAAAAAATATTAACACATTAAATCTCCAACCAATGGAGACCAATGCTGGTGCTATTGAAGCTATTTTTGAACAATTAAATAATGAAATAAAAGAAGCGGGTACTAATGCTGACTACCTTGTTTCTGAATTCTCTAGACTAACAACTGAAATTAAAAATTCTAGCACAGGAATAAGACAATCCTCTAACTCTATGAAAGAGCTTACTAGTTTAGCTCAAAAAATATCTGATCATCAAAAAGGATATAATGAACTTTCTAAAAAAGAATTATCTACTTTAAAAGATAAAGTAAAACAAGAATATTCTAGATTAAATAATTCACTTAAATCTCTCCAATTTGAACAAGAAGATTTACAAATCCAACTAAAATCTTTAGAAAATAAAAAAAGAAAAAATTCTGAAGATATAAAACAACTTGATATAATTAATAATAAACTAGCTAATAATGTAAAAATACAAAACTCAGTAAATGCTATATTAACTAATCAAAATATATCTCTTTCAGATTTAAACAATGAAATAGAATCAGCTGCTACCCAATCTAAATTACTTGAAAGTAGGATGGGAGCTGCGGGTATTGCTGTAGATGCTATGAAAGGTAGTTTAGGTAAATTAGGACTAGGTAAAATAGCAGATAGTATGGATTTAGATGGAATTCAATCTAAATTAAAAGACATAGCTAAAGAACAAGCTGAAGCAATAGAAAACGAAAAATCTCTCACTGAACAACTTAATGCAGCTAATCAACGAGGACTTTCAGACAAACAAATTCAAGCTGGATTTGGAGGGAAAAATTTAAAAAATCTCCTTGAACAAAAGAATACAGCATCATCAGTAGCAAAAGGAGCCCAAGGAATCTCAGGTGCTATGAATATGGCTGGTACAGCTGCAAAACTTTTTGGAGGTCAATTAAAAGCAGCTATGGGTCCTATTGGACTTATTACAATGGCTATAGAATTTCTTGTAGAAGCAATGACTAAATTAGATGGAAATACAGGAGACATGGCTAAAAGTATGAATATTACTTATGAACAAGCCCTTGACGTAAATTCCCAATTAGGAAGCATAGCCGATCTCTCAGCAGATTCTGCTATAACCCAAGAAAGACTCTCCCAAACCTTAATGTCTATCAATAAAGAATTAGGCACCTCAGCAATGATTAATGAGGATAATCTTAAAGTTTATACCAAAATGAGAGAACAAATGGGTATGGCTAATGAAGAGATTATGGGTATAGCTAAATTTACTGAACAAACTGGTGGAGATGCAGAAAAAAATGTTGAAGCATTTCAAAAAGGTGCTAAAGCTGCCATGTATCAAAAAGGTATATTCCTTAATACTAAAACATTAATGGCAGATATGGCTAAATTATCCAAAACCCAATTACTTTTATTTAGAGGTAATGCTGGTGCTGTTGGAGACATGATGGCTAAAATTAAAATGACTGGTTTTGAAATGGCCCAATTAGAAAATTCTGCTAGTTCATTGTTAGATTTTGAATCTTCTATTGAAAACGAATTAAGTGCTGAATTACTTACTGGAAAAAATCTAAACCTAGAAAAAGCTCGCTCAGCGGCTTTAAATAATGACATGGTAAGTTTGGCTGAAGAGCTTAACAAACAGGGTATGGATGCTGCTAAATTTGGTAAAATGAACCGAATAGAGCAAGAAAGTTATGCTAAAGCTTTAGGAATGAGTAAAGAAGAATTAGCTGGATCTTTAATGGAACAAGAGGCTTTAAATTCTATAGGTAAAAAAGGCCTTGATGCCCTCTCAGAAAAAGAAAAAGAAGCATATCTTGCTGCTAAAGAAAAATATGGAGCTGAAAAAGCAGCAGCTATGATAAAATCAGGAGAATTAGAAAATATGGTTAAACAACAATCATTACAGGATCGATTTAATCAATCTATTGAAAAACTTAAAGAAGTTTTTGTAAGGTTAGCAGAACCTGTTTTAGCTATATTAGACCCTATAATGCAAATTGTTGATGTTCTCATGCCTTTAGTAAATGTTATTTTAATGCCAATAATGAATATATTTAAAGCTATTGGAGAAACTATTAAAACATATATCCAAGAACCATTAAATGGGGTAAAAGAAATTTTTAGTGGAATAATGGATTTATTTACTGGAGATTTTTCTGAGGGGTTAAAAAAAATAGGAACAGGATTACTTAGAGTAGTACTTTCCCCAGTTCAAGCAATACTAAATGGAATAGTTTCTTTTATAAATGGAGCTATTGATATGATTAATAAAATACCTGGAGTTGATATAACCAAATTTACATCTCCTGATTTAACTAAAATGATAACAGGAGACGATGTTATGTCTTCCCCGGGATATGGAAAACGAACATTACTAGCTCCTGAAGGAGCAATCCAATTAAACAACGAAGATACAGTTATAGCCGGAACTAGTTTATTTGGAAATGATATTAAATCAGAACCAGGTAAACCTACAGAAATGTCATCTAAGGGAAATTATAAATTAACTCAACCATCAACATTAACCCAATCAGATTCATCCCAAACAAATGAATTACTTAAAAGAATGATCAGTTTAATGGAAACAAATTCAGTTATTCAAATGAATGGTCAAAAAGTAGGAGAAGCTTTAAGGTTAGGAACTCGTGCAGTTCAATAATTTACAATATTTATAATAAAATAATTAATCATGGGACTATTAACAAAATTAACAGATGAAGGATCAGCTTTAAGCCAATACAATGGTGCGGATCCAGAAGTAACTAATGCAGATACAACTCAATCAACATTACATAACCAATATTCTCTTAACGGGAACCCAAATCTAACAGGATATCCATTTCCTTCCCAATTAGATTTAAATGGTGAAACACCTGCTAAATATTTAGACAGCTTACCAGGATAAGTAATATACTAAATTAATGGGTCTTTTAAGTAAATTAAATGATGGGGGTACTAAACTGAAGTCCCTTAAATTTGGGAATGATAGACCCGAAGGAGGAAGTAGTGAACAACCTTTTATAACGTCTAATATTCCTTCAATTGAAGAACCTAATGTAATTGATTTTTTATTTAGAGGTGGAAATTCAGCTGAAAATTTATCTATAATTGATAAAAGAAGACTTTCAAATTTTTTTGATAGTACTCAAGGTCGATTGTTTATTCAAAAACAAGAACTTTTATCTAATATATCCCCAGCAACTGAAGCTTCTGTTACATACGGTTCATTTAACGGTGGAATATATGATAAAAATTCAACATTAGATCAAGCTTTAAGGTTATATGAAGGGGAGCATTTAAATAAACAAGGTACATTCCCACAAAACTTTAGTAACTCATTAATTACTTATCAACAAGCAGTTACAACTAATGCAAGTGATTCAAATAATTCATATGGGGATAATCAATCAAATAAACCATTTGGAAATAGATTATTAAATTTATGGAGTACTAAAATAGTAAAAGAATCTTCATTTTCAACTACATCAAATATTGCTTCATTCGGAAACTCAACTGCAGCGGCTAATGTTATTTTTCAATATGATGGAGGACCAGATTCCGATAGTGATGGAACTGGAAAAACTTACATTAGATTTGCTACTTTAAACGACGGAGTAACTCCATTAAGAACTGGAAAAAACAATGTCGTAAACAATACTGTAACATCAAATTTAACGTTTCAAGAAACATTAGATGATTACTATATAAAAAATATAAATGGTGGGGTTACACAACCTTTAGGATTATCTACAAAATTTGAATCCCTTTTTCCAAAATATGAACTAAAAATAGGCCCAAAATCATATGAATTAAATTATGGTTCTGATGGTAGTTTCGATTCAAACAGTGTATATACTTCTGGATCTTTAACTCCTAGAGAAGGTATTAAAACTTATCAAACCTCTAGACCACGTAATGAAAATCCAAGTGAATCTATATCATTAACTAATGTATATAATATTCAAAAAGCTACTAATGCTGATAAAGGATTAAATACTTTATCTATAGTTAATACATTAATAAATGATGGTTATTCAAAAATCAATAAAAATACTAGTGTATATGATTTTGGATCATTGCAACCTAGAACAGATTTAAAAACACCAACTTTAGAGCAAATCACTAGCAGAACCCTTATTAATGGGCAAAGTGATCTCCCAGTATATGTTTATAAAAAAGGAAAAGATATTGGGATGGGTAATGTTGGATCTATTAGAGGTAATAAAAAGGACGCTCTTGATAAAATTAATGCAGATGATAAAGGAACTTTTAAAGATTATGTTGATTTTACTATAGCAATAATTAATCCTACAGCACCTAAAGATTACTTAAAATCTGGGATTATGAGATTTAGAAGTTTCATAACTAGTGTAAGTGATAATTATACTGCTAACTGGAAAGAACAAAGTTATTTAGGTAGAGGAGAAAAGTTCTATAAATATATGGATTTTGGTAGAGAAATGAACATATCTTTTAAGGTAGTTGCTCTTTCTGAAGCTGAAATGGTTCCGATGTATAGTAAATTAAATTTTTTAGCTTCCTCTATTGCCCCTACTTATACCACATCAGGGTACATGGCTGGTAACGTAGCTAGAATAACTTTAGGTAAATATATTAAAGGTCAATATGGTATTATAAAAACTTTAGGATATACCATTCCTGAAGATTCATCATGGGATATAGAAGAAAAAACAGAACTTCCTCTTATGATTGATATTCAAATGACATTTACTCCAATTCATAACTTTAGACCAGAACCAGGTAAACAATTTATAAATCAATAATATGTTACGCTATTCTCAAATACAAATTATTACTACACCTGATAACCCTAAAAGGAGATATGCTAATGTTAAATACCCTGTAATCTCCCGTGATTACTCAGACATTTATGTGTATACTACAAGAGGTGATAGGTATGATCTATTAGCTCAAAGTTACTATACTGATTCTTCTTTATGGTGGATAATTGCTAGAGCTAACACTTCAACAAATTTACCTGATTCTTTATTTCCAAATGTAGGAGATCAAATTAGAATACCGTCCCCTTCAAGGGTACCATTTATTATAGGAGAATATGAAAGCTTAAATAGTTCTATACAGTAAATATGTCAAATGTTATAGGGGATCCAATCCCAAGTTATGTTAAAAATCAAATCGTTAAACGCCAATCTATTAAAGGTTCAGGCATTTCTACTGATAGAACTCCCCAACAAGTATCAGCATTAAATTCCCCTACATCTTGGGTAAAATTAGCCTCTGGAGTAAATGTAGATGGAAATAGACTTCAAAAAAATCAACTTCCAACATCATATTCTGGTGCAAGTTTAGCTCAAAACCACGTGCTTTTTGGAGGATTTTCTAAACTGAGTGGTAATCAATTAATCCAAAGAACTAGTTTTCTTGAAACGTATGGTCCTGGAGATAACCAATTTGGTTTAACTCCAATGTCTGGTATTGAATCAATAAGTGTTAAACATTTAAATAATGGTTCTATACGTAGTGCTGAAGTAAAAATTAAAGCTTATAACAAAACCCAATTTAGTATATTAGATATATTGTACATGAGATTAGGTTACACTATGCTTTTAGAATGGGGAAACAGTAACTATATAGACAATAGTGGAACATACCAGACTATGGGTCCTACTTTAATAGAAACTGGATTTTTTTCAACCTTTTCAAACAAATCACCTACAGAAATATTAATTGAAATCTCTAAAAAGCGACAATCTACCTCAGGAAATTACGATGCAATTTATGGAAGAATTTCAAATTTTAATTGGAGTTTTTCCGAAGATGGATCATACGACATAACGTTAGAATTAATAAGTATTGGGGATATTGTAGAATCTCTTAGGGTTAATGTTACCCCTGATAAAAAAATGATTGATTTCATTACCGAATACCAGGCTAAAGTAACACCCCCACCAACAGAAGAAGTAACACCACCAACTACTCCCCCAGAAGAAACTCCTCCTACTACTCCACCAACATTAGAAGAAAATCAAAAATCGGAACAGGAAAAAGAAGCATCTCCAATAAAAAATAGACTTTTAGCTCATTTATTCATACAAAAATTATATCATAAACAAGCTACAACACCCCCCTCAACAGAAACAACCCCACCAACCCCACCCGCAACCCCAGAAAAATCTGATAGTAGTGTAAATAACCATGCAATTGAATATGTACTAGATAAAGACCCTATTGGAATTGGAGATTTTGTTAAACCTACAGGATCTTTAAGTTTTGGTACTGGAAATGTATCTTTTACAGAAATAACCCCATTTAACTTCCAGTTTAATGAGATAACAGTAGATATTATACTTGATAATACAGAACAATCAAACTTTGATGTTGTATATTTTGAATATAGTAATGGAGATGCATCAACTTCAACAATTCCAAATGATACTGGGTATTATATAAGATTAGGCTATCTTTTAAAATATATTCAAAATTATATAGTTCCTAGAGTTGATAAAGGAGGTTCAAAAAAACCACCATTAATTAATATTGATTATAAGGATTGGGAAAATTTGATGTATTATTTCCCCAACCAAATCTCTTTAGATCCTAGAGTATGTGTAGTTAGATCTCAATTAGAAAAAATAACTGTATTTAATAAAATGTATGATTGGGTAAGTAAAAACGGATATGCATATCCAATGCACATTTATGTTAGTTTTTCTCAAATTCAACAACTTATGAGTGATAATACTGATGAAGAAGGAAAAGTAAATTTATTTGCATTTTTATCTTCAATGTGTAGTTCACTAAATGTGGCGTTAGGTGGAGTAAATAATTTACAACCTATAGTAGATGAAGACTCTAACACTATAAAAATTATAGATAGTAGTTATACAAGAAAAAATGTAAAAGATTATTCATTGTTAGTATATGGATACAACAATAATGAATCTACTATAGTTAGAAATTTTGATTTAAAAACAGGAATTACTTCAGATTATGCCTATTTAATAACAGTAGGTTCAACTGAAAAAGGATATTCAAATGGTTCAGAAAATACGATGTTTTCTAAATGGAATAATGGAATTATAGATAGATATAAAGCAGAATTAGTTCCAAAACAAGAGATAACAACTGATAATAGCCCTTCAAAAAATTACATAGATAATTTTTATGCTAAGGGAAAACTTGCTTTAGGTTACAAATACAGTGGTGATGCAACTGCTCCTGAATTAGATAATAATGCTATTGAAAAAAATATTTCTATAGCATCTGAATTTTACAAATATGCTCAATCAAAAATCCATCAAAAACGTAAAAACTATGCATCTCCTTCACAAGGATTTATGGCTTTAAGTTTAGGAATTACTTTAGATGGAATTGCTGGATTTAGAATTGGAGATTCTATAAATGTAGATACTCGAATATTCCCCTCCAACTACCCAGCTACATTAAGGTTTATTATTAAATCTATAGCACATAAACTCTCAGGTCAAGATTGGGAAACTACATTAGATACAGTTGTTGTAACTGAAAATTTTAAACCTGATGGATCACCATGGTTATCTTTTAGTGATTTTAAAAGTGAAGTAGATATTTTATTAAATGGGATAGGAAGTGTATCTTTAGATAAAACAACAGGAAATATTAATATCCCATCATGGTATACTGAATGGAAAACATTATTTAATACTCCACCATCAATACAAAATCCAACTACAGATCTTGTAGGTAATACAAATGTTGAAAAAGCATTAAGATTTTTTATTGACAATAAAGGATACCCTAAATGGAAAGCCGCAGGTATAGTAGCAGCTTTAATGGGAGAATCTGGAATAAATTTAGACCCTCAAATTGTAAACCCAACATCAGGGGCATATGGGATAGCACAATGGTTAGGAAGTAGAAGAACTAATCTTAAAAAAGTAGCTGGAGCTAAAGAAAATACCCTTGAGGGTCAATTAGATTATGTTTACCTTGAACTCCAACCAGGAACAGAATACACTGATTCTATTGCTGATAATCAAATTGCTCAAGCTACAAATGCTGAAGAAATGTTAGCAGCTATGGCTACATTTGAAAGATGGGGATATCCGGTTGGTTTATATTCTTCCCAAGGTAATTACCAAAAAGTATATGAATTTATGAAACAAGAAGCAATTAAAAAATCTAGCCCTGATAAATCATTCCAAGATAGAATTGGATTTTTAGAATCTGTAAAACAATTAATTATTACCCTATATAAAAGTTATTAAGACTATAACATAACATTAAGATTATGCTAGGAAAACCTATCCAAAATTACGTAATTAAACAAATTTCCACTAGACAATCCACCCAGGGTTCGGGTATTTCTTCTACTAGAACTCCTCAACAAATATCAGTGTTAAATTCACCAACATCTTGGGTAAAATTAGCGTCTGGAACTAGTGTAACTGAAAACAGATTAACGGAAGCTAAATTATCTTCAAACAATATAGGAACTAATTTAGCTAAAAATTATGTACTTTTTGGAGGAACTTCAAGAGTAAATGGAAATAAATTATCTCAAAGAGAAGAACCTTTTTCTAAAGATGGAATATATACTATGGATAATACGGTTGCTGGGCTTGAATTTGGTTTAAGTCCAATGCCTGGTATTGAATCTATAGATGTTCAACATATAAATAATGGCTCTATAAGAAAAGCTACGGTTACTATTAAAGCTTATAATAAAGCTCAATTAGATGCTTTAGATATACTTTATATGAGGTTAGGTTACACTATGTTATTAGAATGGGGAAATAGTACATATACTAACAATAATGGAGTATACCAAACTATGGGCCCTACATTAGTTGAATCTGGATTTTTAGAAAACTCATTACCTAATTCTACCTCAACTGAAATTTTACAAAAAATAAATTCATATAGAACATCATATGACGGAAACTATGATGCAATTTATGGAAGAATTTCAAATTTTAATTGGAGTTTTTCTGAAGATGGAAGTTATAGTATAGTATTAAATATATTAAGTTTAGGAGATATATTTGAATCCCTTAAAATTAATATTCCTGCTTCCCCTCAAGAATTAAAATTTTCTACTGAGGCTAGCATTATATTAACTGAAACAAAACCAGAAGTAACAGGTAGTTATTTAGGTCAACCTGAAGGAATAGAATTAGAATCGTCAAATGATTCATCTCCAACAAAAGATAAATTATCTACTTATTTATTTAATTTAAAAATATGTTTTGCTAACCAAAAAGTTACAGCTCCTGAAGACATAGATTTTAAAATAGATGGAACCCCTATAAAAATAGGTTCTTTTGTAAAACCATCCTCAACAATAACTGTAACTCCAACCGGATCAGGAACCCCAGCAACATTAAATAATGAAGCTTCAAGTATCCAAACTCCAAAAGATATAGCTTATTTTTTCTATAGTAATGGAGAAGCCCCTAACTCAGTAATCCCAGAAGATTTAGGTTATTATATGAGGTTTGGACATTTATTAGAATATGTTAAAGAATTCCTTATACCAAAAGTTAAAAATGCAGGGGGGAAAAAATTTCCATTAATTGAATTAGATACTACTACAGATAATAAAATGTATTATTTTCCAAACCAAATATCATTAGATCCTAGTGTATGTGTAGTTAACTCAATTTTTAGAAAAATAACATTATTTGATACTTTAAGTCCTTGGATAGGTAATGGATATGCTAATATAATGAACATGTATGTTAGTTTTGAACAAATCCATTCAAGTTTAGAATCTAATTTAGATGAAGAAAATAGAGTTAATTTATATGGATTTTTATCTTCAATATGTGATTCATTAAATGTATCTTTAGGTGGAGTTAATAATTTACAACCAATAGTAGATGAAGATACTAATACTATAAAAATTATAGATCAAAATTATAATTCTAACCCCCAACCTAACGATAAATTAATTTTATATGGTTATGAGGGAAATAATTCTACATTTGTAAGAAATGTTAGTTTAAAAACCTCATTAACCCCTGAACTTACAGCTACAATAGCTGTAGGAGCAACTAGTGATGGATATTCTCAAGGAATTGAAAATACAATGTTTGCTAAATGGAATAAAAATATTAAAAATCGATTCCAACCAAAAATAATAACCCCTGACCCAAAAACAACACCTATAGATCCTGTAAAAAATTACATAGATAATTTTTATGCTAAAGGAAAACTTGCTTTAGGTTACAAATATGATGGAAGTGAAAACCCACCAGAATTAGATAAAGATTCTATAGGAAACAACATTTCAATAGCTACTGAATTTTATAAATATGCTCAATCCTATATTCATTCTTTAAACCCAGAATATGGATCTCCAACTCAAGGATTTATTCCTATTAGCTTAGGTATAACTATGAATGGGATTTCTGGGATAAAAATATTTAATTCTTTAGGTGTTGATACTAGTTTTTTACCTAACAATTACCCAAAAGCTTTAAGGTTTATAACTAAAGCAATAAACCATAAAATATCTAATCAAGATTGGGAAACTACTTTAGAAACTCTTGTAATACCTGAAACACATAACGGTGCGTCTTTAATAGTACCATTTTCAACTTTATCTAGTCAAATAGGATTATTGTTATTTAATAACCTTATAGATAGTGTAGTATTAGATGAAACAACTGGAAATTTTAATATTCCTTCTTGGTTAACTGAACGATTTGCTGCTTTAAGAGTTGCCCCTGGTGGGGGTGGTGGAGGTGGAGCTGTTCCTGGTGATTTTAAAACTGCTGTTATAGCAGTAGTTAGAGATTTTGAAGGAGGTTACTGGAGTGATAAATGGTTTAAAGATCCTGTATTAGGTAAAAAAATGGGTTGGCCTTTTGATGCCCGTTATGCCTCTTCAGGAGAAACAATGTTTGGAATTGACCGCATAGCTGGAGGAACATTAAATACTGGTCCTGCAGGTTTAAAATTTTGGCAACTTATAGATGGAGCAAAATCTGAATGGAAATGGGGATTTTTAGGAGGCTCACTAGAAGCAGAACTTAAAGATTTAGTAGCAGAAATAATGAAACCTGCATTTGATGGTTTAGCTAATACCTATTTAAAAACAGATGCAAGAAAAATAATAGAAAGTGATGGTCGATTATTATACCATATGATATATGCAACCTGGAATGGGGGTGGATGGTTTGCAAAATTTGCTTCTGATCTTGATGAAGCATATAAATCAGGAAAGGTAAGTGCTGATGAATTAGTAAAAGTAGCTATTCGTTCTAGAAAATGTGAAGGACTTACAAAAGGAAGTGGACCTAATTCCCTTATATCACAAGGGGGTGAAAAAATGGAAAAAATATTTGGAATAACTGTTATCACTTGTTAATTAAAATTTATATTTATAATTAAAGTTACATGGCATTTAATTTAAAAAACATATTAGGTACTCCAATTCTAAATTACGTAGCTACCCAAATTAATAAAAGGCAAGCTGATCAAGGGTCTGGAGTTACATCTAACAGGGATGCTAATCAAATTACTATACTTAATTCATCTACATCTTGGGTTAAAATGGCTTCTGGGGCTGATGTAGCAAGTAGTAGATTAACAGCAGAAGGAATTTCTGAAACTGGAGGGATAGCATTAGCTAAAAAATATATGTTATTTGGAGGAATTTTAGGTTTTCAAAATAAAGGTTTCCCTGACAGTTACGAAATGGGAAGCAGTAAATATGGTTTAAACCCAATGCCTGGAATTGAATCTATAGATGTACAATACATAAATAGGGGTTCTGTAAGAAAAGCCATAATTAATTTTAAAGTATATACTAAAGATCAATTAACAATAATTGATTTTCTTTATTTAAGATTAGGTTACTATGTGATGTTAGAGTGGGGAAATAGTATTTATAGAACTAATAATGGTGGTTTTGGAAAAATGGAAAGTACTCTTATAGACAATGAATTTTTTACAGATGCATTTGCTAAAAAATCTCCATTAGATGTTGTTCAAAATATAAACAAATATAGAGAAAAATATAGTGGAAATTATGATGGCTTATTTGGAAGAGTAACTAACTTTGAATGGAGTAAATCTGGAGGAGCATATGATGTTTCTTTAACTTTAACTAGTGCTGGAGATATTATAGAATCTTTAAAATTAAATATCCAAGCAAATAAAGAAGAAATAAAATTTGTAAATGATGTTGAAGCTGCCTTAGTAGAAACTCCTACCGAAAAGGCAACATCACTAGAATCCCCAAATGACCCAGCCCCAACAAAAGATAAATTATCAACTTATTTATTTATTCAAAAACTTTTATTTAGACAAACAAATAAAACAGAACCAGATGAAATAGTATACAAAATAAATGATGTTGAAATTAAAATAGGTTCATATATAGAATTCACCCAAACTATTAAAATTGAAGCAGCTCCACCCGCTCCTCCAACCGAAACAGAAGGAGAAACCCCTCCTCCACCAGAATCCCCACCACCATCACCTGAGGCTAAATCTTTTACTTTACCTATTACTTCAAACCAAAAGAAACAAGATATTGTCTATTTATTTTATAGTAATGCTGAAGAATTAGAACCAAACATCCCACAAGATTTAGGGTTTTACATAAGATTTGGACATTTGTTAGAATATATTCAAAATAATATCATACCCAAAATAGACAATAATGGAACAAAATCACCACTTGTTAATATAGAATATGGAGATGTTGCTAGTGCTATGTATTATGCCCCTGGACAAATCTCAGTTGATCCTAGAGTATGTATAGTTAATTCAAAATTAAACCAAATAACAACATTTCCTCAACTTAAAGATTGGAAAGAAGCTAGTAACAATTATGCTTATCCTATGAGTATTTATATTAGTTTTACTCAAGTACAAAAAAGTTTAGCAGATAATACAGATGAAAAAGGAAATATTAGTTTATTTTCATTTCTATCTTCCATATGTGATTCAATAAATATAGCTTTAGGTGGAGTAAATAACCTAGAACCCGTAATAGATGAAGATGTAAATACTTTAAAAATTATAGATAGTAGTTATACTGAAAGCCCAAATGGAACACCATATAAAATGTCTTTATATGGGTATCAAGGTAATACAAATATTTCTAATTTTGTTAGAAACATTAATTTAAAAACCAAATTACCCCCTGAAATGCAGACTCAAGTTCAAGTAGCTGCTACTAATGAAAAATACACTACTGGGGTTGAAGGAACTATGTTAAATAAATGGAATGAAGGTATTACAGACCGCATTTTCCCTAAGTTAATTGACTCAGATAAAGATGTAACCATTAAAAAATCAGGAAACGATGATGCTATTCAAAACTATGTAAATAATTTTTATGCTAAAGGAAAACTTGCATTAGGTTATCTATATAATAGTAGTGGTTTATTTGCAGAATCCCCTGAATTGGATAATAATGCGATAGATACTAATGTATCAATAGTTACAGAATTTTATAAATATCTTCAATTTAGAATCTCTCAAACCCCAAAATATAAAGGATATAATTCTCCTATTCAAGGATTTATCCCAATCGATTTAGGAATAACTATAGATGGTTTAGCTGGATTTAAAATTTACAATAATTTAAAAGTAGATACTAATTTTTTACCTAACAATTATCCTGAAAGTATGAGATTTTTGTTATCAAACATCCATCATAAAGTATCAAATCAAGATTGGGAAACTACTTTAGAAACAGTAATGCTCCCTGAAAACTATGATGAAAATGGTAGAGTAAAAGTATCTTTAGCTGATGTAACTAGTGTATATAACGCTTTAATGCAAGAAGGAAGCATTAGTAATGTTAAATTAGACGCAACTATTCCTATATTTCAACCACCAGTCATTTTTGCTCCTGGAGGAGCTGGAGGAGGTGGATTAGAAAATTCACTAGTTAATGAAACTGTAGCTAATTCAAATTCAAATTTAGAAAAACAAACTAAATTAGCAGCTCTTGAAGTATTTAAACGAAAAGGAGAAGTTTCTGGAATGTGTGGTGGATGGGTTACTTATATTTCAGAAACATTAGCAAGATTTATTAAAGGAGAACCATATAAAGAAGCCTTTACTAGTGGGAATAATGCACATGCCCCTGCACATAGAGAACATTTAATGGCAACAGGTTTATATAAACCAGAATCAATGACCCCGGTACTATCAGGTACTTCTATAGATAAGTGTAGAGCTAAAGCTGAAGAAATAACAAAAAACCCACCAAATTATGGTGATGTTTTAGTTTACTTTCTAAACCCTGCAGGGTCAGGCTACCCAGGAGCGGGTGATTTTAAATTTCATACTCAAATATATGTTGGTAATTTATTTAACATAAATACTCCATGGACAACATCCATAAAAAATAATTATGGTACCTTTTTTGTTTATAGACAACCTACTTCCCCTAGAACATGGGAAATGTATTGGTTTAGGGTAAAAGAAGAATATAAAAAATAAATATTTATAAACAAATGTATTTCCCAAAATCCCAAATACAACCAAATTTATATACTAATGGAGGTGAATTCCAAAAGATAACGGACAAATTAATTTATACCGGATTTTACTTTAAGACCTCAACAGGATTATTTTACACGGGAAAAACCCCAAATGATGGAGCAAACACCCAATTAGTTAGAGTAGCAAATATTACTGATCCATACTCACTTACTTCTACCATCCCTAAATCCTCAACAATCCCAGAGGCACAAAAAATTATTACAACCCAATTTGCTAATGTTGGTTCTGATTTAGATGTTACAGCTATAAATAACCAATACCCAAAATCAACACTCCCCGATTACCAAAATAGAAGTATACCTGTTTCATTTATTCCTATATTAACAACAGAAGATTTTAAAGTAGGAGTAATTCAACGTTATTTTGCTAAAAAAAATAATGAATTAATCTATTTAGAAACAAACAAAGAAAATTACAATCTATTAATTAATAGATCACCTAACATAGCTTGGGATTTATATACTCCTATTTCAATGTTATGGTATATAGATGGAGGTTTAAACAAGGTATATAGTACTAATAAAAATTTAGCTTCCTTAATAGAACGAAATAATAAATGGCATGGATTTGTTCAATACTTTAAAGAAGACTTTACTAAATTTTACTTGGAATCCTAAAATATTATTTGTATCTTTAAAGCATGTATTGGCTTATAGAAGATCAAATAAAAATAGACATACTTTGTCAAATTAAACATGAAGTAGCTTATGTTGAAGTAATTCCTACTTCCCATAATTTACATCCTGTTGAAAACGATATATGTGCTATTTACATTCGTCCAAAAGACGATACAAAAGGTTATATTATACCAATTAAGCATAGCGAAACAATAAATTCAACAATAGAGGATTGTTTAGCAATTTTAAATAGTATAAAATACATTTATGTAAGGGATAGAAAAGAGTTTCTACATTATTTTGCTCTTAAGCATTGTAGCCAACCCTCACCCTCCCCCCATACGTATATACCTAAATTAACACAAGCTCACGATCATATTTACAATAAACACCCAAATGTTCCACATTTAAATACAATAGTACCGATTGTAAAACACTATGAGGTATGTGAACAAAATTTTGCAAATTACGAAAAAATAAGATTTAACCCGTTTTACAACAAAGCGGCACTTGTGTTTAATCAACTAGAGAGAGCGGGGATAAAAGTAGACCAAACTAAATTTGAGCAGTACTTCAATAAAGAAACAAACGAATTTATCTACACGCAATATAACCTAAACACACTAACAACAAGACCATCAAACACTTTTAATAATATAAATTTTTCAGCTTTAAATAAAGAAAATGGAGAAAGAGAATGTTTTATACCACGCAATGATATTTTTATTGAAATGGATATTAGTGCTTACCACCCTGTTCTTCTTGCCAATTTACTTGGGCATACTTTTAGTGATGGTGATGTCCATATGGATTTTGCTAAAATGTATAACGTGGATTACGCCAAAGCAAAAGAAATAACGTTTAAACAACTTTATGGAGGTATTTGGAAAGA
>Ga0181351_1000180_pt1 | contig 16821 bp, 28 predicted proteins | sample Su13VDMM15SD_FD_170485 | JGI IMG/M metagenome (GOLD analysis project Ga0181351, IMG submission 170485) | Freshwater viral communities from Lake Michigan, USA - Su13.VD.MM15.S.D | ecosystem: Environmental > Aquatic > Freshwater > Lake | place: USA: Michigan | collected 2013-07-16 | reverse complement strand
ATAATTCTTAAACTTATAAAATAAAAAAAAATGAATAAATTAGAAATTATTATAGGGAGTTTAAGAATATCAATTGGTGGTACAGTAGTTTTGGTAATACCAAAAGATGCTTGTGCTATTGATACGTTAGCATTAAAAAATGCAACGCCTACTGTATCTATATTCAATAAATATTTAGCTAATTTTACACCAGTTTTTAATCAACCATTATCAAGTTGTGTAGATTATACAAACACACCTTTTACTGAAAGTTCGTTTATTGCTTTTGCAGAAGCTAATTTAGGTTTTTAAAAAATAAAAAAAATGATTAAATTATGATTAAATTACAGATAGTCGATGGAAGTTTACAAGTATCAAATAATGGTACTATAATATTAGTAGCACCGAAAAATTCGTGTGCAATTGATGTTTTAGCATTATACGATGCTATACCTTTAGCAGTTATTTATAATAAATATTTAGGAACTTCAACAAATATATTTACACAACCTTTAGCAAATTGTGTTGATTCATTAGATGTACCTTTTAGTGTAAATACATTTATTGATTTTGCAGAAGCAAATCTTGGTTTTGATACTGCTAGTGGTGGTTGTGGAGGTTGTAGTACAAGTCCATTTCAATATAACGCTAACTTGAGTGGTATTCAGCCAATTGTAGGAAGTAATAATGCAAGTGGTACACTATCAACTATTGGTGGAGGGTCTGATAATACTTCAAGTGGTTATCATTCAACCATTGGCGGTGGAGATTGTTCAACTGCTTTTGGCGACCATTCAACAATAGGTGGGGGTTTATTAAATTCTTCAAATGGAAATTGTTCAACAATTGGTGGTGGTGGTTGTAATACTACTTGTAATAGTTTTGCTTTTGTTGGTGGAGGTTGTTGCAATACTGCTTCTAATTGTTTTACAACAATAGGAGGTGGTTTATGTAATTTAGTAAATTCTCAAAATTCAACAATAAGTGGAGGATCACAAAATTATGTTTCTGGTATTCTTTCAACAATTGGTGGAGGTTTTTGTAATTGTGCATCAGGAACTGTTTATGCAACAATTGGTGGTGGTAAATCTAATACTGCTTCTGGTTCACATTCAACAATTGGTGGAGGTAGTTGCAATACTGCTTCTGGTTGTTTTTCTGCTATTCTTGGTGGCACAACAAATAATACAAATTCTTGCACTTGTGCAATGATTGTAGGAAACAATATTACTGCAAATAGGTCTTGTACTACATTTGTAAATGACTTAACAGTTACTTCTATGGCATCTTGTTCTGGTTGTTCGATACAAGTTTCTACAAATGGATTATTAACTGCTAATAATTTAAATGGTGGTATTCACGCATTTATAAAACCTTCTGCTGGTTGTAGTATAACACAAGTATTAACTCCTTCGGTTTCAACATTAACTGGAACTACAAATAGATTGTTAGTTGCTCCTTTTATTCCAGCACAAACAATTACATCGGCATCATTATATATAAATGTAAGTACTTTATTAGTTGGTTCAAATGCTCAAATTTTAGTATATTCTAATTTAAACGGAAAACCAGATACAAGACTATATCAAAGTGCAAATTTAGATTGTGCAACTACTGGTATAAAAACTGCAATAGCAGTACTAACATTTACTGCTGGAACAACTTATTGGGTAGGGATTCAGTTTTCAAGTACACAATCCGTAACTTCGTTTGGTTCTTCAAGCGTAATTGCTATTGCTTGGAGTGGGGTTGGTGCTCAAACAGCATTTTTTATAACTCCAGCATTCGGTTCTGCTCCAGCTACATTTGGAACTCCAACTGGTGTTTCATCTGGAATACCACTTGTAGGTATAACTTTATAATAATAATAATTATGACACAAATTAGAAACGAAATTTACGATGATAATGGTTTAGTAAGAGTTGAATACATTGAAGTTGATGATGTATCAACCGAAGATTTATTAAAACAAAAAGAAGCTGAACTATTGAGGATTTATGAGGAAATACAAAACATCAAAAATCAACAATAAAACCAAAATAAATAAAATAAGTCTGTGATGCTCGGTAACTCCTCTTTGTTAATTCAAATGAAACCGAGTGATGGATTTTCCAAGAAACAAAAATAACAACTATTATGAAAAATATTTTTTTTAATTCATCGTTACCCAGAGCTGGTTCAACGTTGATTCAAAATTTAATTGCACAAAACCCAGAATTTTATTGTACGCCTACCTCTGGTTTAGGTGATTTGGTATTAAACGCAAAAAATACTTATGCTCATTCACAAGCAATATTATCGCAAGATAAAGAAGCTATGGAAAGAGCATTTTTAGGTTTTTGTCGTGCTGGTATGCAAGGATTCTTTAATAACCTAACTCCAAAAGAATTTATTGTAGATAAAAGCAGAGATTGGGGTATTCACTATAACCTTTTAAATATGCTTTACCCAAACCCAAAAGTAATTTGTATGGTTAGGGATGTACGTTCAATTTATTCTTCAATGGAAAAAAACTTTAGAAAAAATCCACATAGAGAAAATCATATACAAGATGCACCAAAATTAGTTGGTACTACATTAAATAAAAGAATTGATATTTGGGCAGATGGTGTACCAGTAGGTATTTCAATGGATAGACTTAAAGATTGTATTCAGCAAGGTATAGATAAAAAAATGCTTTTCATTAGATACGAAGATTTAATGGCAAACCCAGAAAACGAAATGAAGCGTTTATACGAGTATTTAGAATTACCTTATTACGAAGCTCACGATTTTGAAAATGTTACTCAATTGACCCAAGAAAACGACCTTATTCACGGAATTTATGGCGACCATACATTAAGACCTAAATTTGAACGCAAACCAGATGATTACGATGAAATTTTAGGATATGAATTATCTAATAGTATTAAGAATACTTACAAATGGTTTTATAATTATTTTGGGTACGTTTAAAATTTTTATTATATTTGAACCAAGAAACTAAAAAATAACAAAATGATTTACAATTTAATTGGACAACCGCACTCTGGCAAAACAACTTTAGCCAAACACTTACAAACTGCATTAGAAATTAATAACCCTCAAAGAAAAGCATTAATAATAGATGGTGATGATTTGAGAAAAATTCTAAACAACAAAGATTATTCAAAAGAAGGTCGCAGAGATAATATAAGCAAAGCATACGCTATTGCTAAATATTTAGATGCAGACTTTTTACACGATGTTATCATTGCAGTCGTATCTCCTTTTTTAGATTTAAGAGAGGAATTTAAACTAACTGCCGATGTAGTAGAGATTTATGTCCATACTGGAAACGTAAGAGGTAGAGAAAGTTTCCACGTTGAATATTTTGAAAAACCAGAATCTAATTTTATAGATATTGATACTACCGATGTAGATGAATTTACTTCTGTTAATGAATTGTTGGAAAAAATTAGTTCCATAAAATATACAAACGATGGATTTGAAAAAGAATAGCACAAGTGCAACCAATTTGCAAGATTTAATTTCAGAAGGTAGAAAAATCTTAATGAAAAAACCAGAAGGTACTTATTTTGTTCAAATGAGATTTAACTTTAATGATGTAGATGGTACAAGAAAATGGCGTGTTATTTTGGATGGTTTAGAATTTCAAGTTTCAGAAATTTTATTATCAGTACCTTGTAAGACTGAAAGCGAGTTTTACGAAGATTTGGGTGGCTACAAGCATCATATCATTGCAGAAGCAAAAGAAGTAGTATTTGAAAAATTAATAGCTTACATCAATTAAAATGGAAAAATTAAACTGGGATAAAATAGTTCACGTTAAGTCATCTTTAGAGCCAAAGAAAAACCAATATGCAATGTTTGTGGGAAGATGGCAACCTTTACATTTAAGTCATCAAGCATTGTTTCAACAAGCGTTAGATGAAGGTAAAAATTTGTTAATTTGCATCAGAGATGGAGAGGTAAATGAAAAAAATCCTTTTACCCCAGAGCAAGTTAAGAAAACTATTGAAGATACTTATGCTTTGCTTGTTAATTCTGGCATAATTAAAGTAATGGTAATACCAGATATTTGTTCAGTAGAGTTTGGTCGAGGTGTTGGTTATGATATAATTGAACATATACCGCCTACTGAAATTGGAGAAGTGTCAGCAACAAAGATTAGAGAGCAAATGCGTAAAGAAGGTAAATTGTAATGGAAGTTTCTAAAAAGCGACATATTGCAAAAACAATCAGTTACAGAGTTATAAGTACTGCAATAGGTATTATAGTTGTTTGGGGTGTAAGTGGTTCGGTAAAAATAGGAACTGCTTTTGGAATCGCAGAATTGGTTTACAAGCCAATACAATACTATATTCACGAGAGAGTATGGTACAAATGGATTAAATATGGTTTAACAAATAAAAAATAAAAAAATGATTCAAAATGTTATATTTTTGATTGATGGTGGATTGGGAAAGTCAATAATGGCTACTGCAATACTTAAAGTAATTAAAAAAGAATACAAAAAAGCAAATATAATTGTAATTACTGGCTACCCAGATGTATTTATAGGAAACCCAAATGTAAATAAAGTTTTGCATCAGCAACAAGCAGTAGGTTTATATAAAAGCTACATTGAAAATAAAGATACAAAAGTTTTTATAACAGACCCTTATTCTACAAGCGATTTTATTACTGAAAGCAACCATTTACTTAAAATATGGTGTGATATTTATGGATTAAAATATAATGGAGAGTTGCCAGAACTATTTTTATCAAAAGGAGAAAAAGAATATTTTGCACCATTTTATAAATTAGACAAACCAATTATGGCAATCCAGCCAAATGGAGGTGCAGTTGGGCAACCTTTAAAATATAGTTGGACACGAGATTTACCAGCATCAGTTGTAAATGAAGTAGTTAGCCAATTTAAAAATGATTATGCAATTTTACACATTAAAAGAGATGACCAATTAGTTTATGAAAATACTATTGGTGCTTTAGATAACTGGAGAAGTATTGCTATTATGCTTACAATGTCAGTAAAAAGACTATTAATAGATAGTAGTTCTATGCACGTTGCTACTGCTTTAAACCTACCAAGCGTTGTGGGTTGGATTGGCACGAACCCATTTGTTTTTGGTTATGATATACATACTAATATTATGGCAAATAAACCAACAAAAGAAGTAAACATTGAAAGTAATAGTTTTACTAAACATTTGCTTTATGAAGATTTAGCTACATTGCCTTATAATGAATTTACGGAAATATTTGATACTCAAAGAATAATAAATTCCTTAAAATAATATTATTAATAATAATTTTTGTAATATTGTAGTAAATTTCATTTCAGAATTTTATTAATATGGAACAAAATCAAGCAATAGCAAATAAAATTAATGATTTTATTTATCAACAACCAGAAGTTGTAGTAGTAATATTACAACAATTTGGCTATGATATTAACATAAATACTGCTACATTATCTCAAATTACATCACTTGTTTATAGTGCCATATACTATGAAGATGCACCTTTTATTGAAGCATTAGAAAATGCAATGGCAAACGATGGAGAAAATAATATTTTACCATTAATTCCAATTGGATTATCAGTTTTAGGTTCAGTAGCAAGTTACTTTGGTGGTGCAGAAGAAGGAAGAAAAAATAGAGATTTACAAAAATCTATTGCATTGGCTCAAATGTCAATGCAAGAAAAACTTGCAGAAGAACAGTTAAGAGTAGAACAAGAAACTGCAAGAATGGGAATTTTAGTAAATTCTTTATTAGAATACAGAAAAACTTTACAAAAAGAAAGTACTGCAAGATTAAAAGATACTTGGTTGTATGTTACTGGACTTGGTATTGGACTTGGTATTTTATATGGCGTTTATTTAATTGGTACACCATCAAAAAATTAATTATGGAGCAATATTATAATATTATACCTCAAAATTTTAGTACTAATCCTAACATAGCAAAAGAAGGTGGTGCAAATCCATTAGGTCAAGTAGGTGGAGCAGTAATTGGTAGTTTAGTTGGTTACTTTGGTGGAGCAGAGCAAGGCAGAAAAAATCGTGATTTAATGAAGGAGTTGGCTTTATTAGATTTAGCTCAACAAAAACAATTAGCCGAAAGATTACAAGATGCTAAAACAGAAACCGAAAGACAAAGTTTAGCGTGGCAATTTTTAGCAGTTCAGAATAATAATGAAATGTTAAATAGAGTTCAAGGTAAAAGATATACTTCTTATATAGTATTAGGAGTAGGAATATCAATATTAGCATTTGTATTTTTAAATTTAGCAAAAAGAAAAAATGGATAAGGAAACAAAAACATTATTTATAACTTTAGGAGGTGCATTACTTCTTATCTGGTTATTAAGACCAAAAACTGATAAAAGTAAGAAAGCTCTTTTAGATGTAAAATATGCAGAACCAAAGCAAGTTTCTGATACAGATAAAAAACAAAAAGAAAACGCAGTTATTGGTTTACAAGCAATGCGTGAAGCTATTGATAGTAAAGAAAATAAAAAAGAATTAGACAAATTGAGTTCAATGATTTTACAAGATTATGGCGTAAAAGTTATGATGAACAAAAAAACTGGATTATTAAGAGCAATGTCTAAAGATGGTAAAGTAATTTCACAAGAAACGACAGATTAATGCCAGTATTTATTCCAACCATAACAACTTTTGTAAATGGTGTTGTAACGGTTACTAGTACAGATGCTACTCGTTACGCTTCAATAATTCAATCTATGGGTTCATTTGTTTATGGTGTTGGAGAAATGTATTTAAAAGCAAACGATAATAGTCAAATTTTACAAGCGTATCAGTTTAATAGATATGATGTTAATGGTACATTAGAATCTTTTTTCCAAATACCAACAATAGACCCTTATCAATTTCAATCTTCACAATTTGTAAAATTACAAAGAGATAATGTTGTATTAGATGGTAGAACCAATTTAGATTTTACATTATTGCCAAGTGAAACATTATTTATGATTTTATATACAAAACAAATAGCAAATCGAGATTTAGTTCCACGAACAAATTTCTATAACAACGATTTTTTTAATCTATTTAATGACTACAAAGAAGAAATTTAACCAAGCACCACTTAACAAGATAAAGATTGAAAATAGAGATTTTATAGTTTCTAAACTTGAAACTGGAGATTTAATTAAAACCAAAGCAGAATTTTACCCTTTAATTTACCATTATGGTATAGTAGAAAAAGATTTGCAAGGCATTTATATAATTCATAATCATCCAGACAAAATAAATTCAAAAGGTGGAAATACAGTAAGAGAACCTTTAGATAAATGGATAAAAGGTAGAGATATAGTTTCGGTAGAAAAAACTAATTTAAAACCAGATGATATTGAAAAATTATATCAAGAATTAAAAAAGTACAAATATCACTTTATAAATTTTAATTGTGAGCATTTTGTAAATTTTGCAAAAGATAAAAATTATGTAAGTCCACAAGTTTTAAGGTGGACATCAATAGGTTTAATTGGATTAGGAATTTATTTTTTATTAAAAAACAAAAGAATATGAAACCAATAGATGGCGGAATAAATTTGAGAATTATAAATAATACTGCGTTAGCACAACCAGTATCTATTTTAGGTATTGTTCCAAATCAAAATACTGCAAATAACAATAATTTACTTTATGAGTTTAATTTTACTGGTCAATCTTATGTTGGTGTTACAAACGTAAATATAAATATTTCAAACACTTCAAACCCTACTGTTGTTGTATATAATGCTCCAGTAACATCTCAAAGTATTCAAGGAGTTGTTGATGCCTTAAATTCGCTTAATCAAGGTATTTTTTCTTATTCTGGAAGTACAATTTACGTTTCTTCTAATTACTATATATATTCAAACATAAGTATTGCTGGTAGTTCTACATTAGGAACAACATTACCAAGTCCTTACGGAATTGCAATAGATAGTTTAGGTAATATATATACTGCAAATGTTACTACAATTACTAAAATTACTCCAAGTGGAGTATCAAGTACTTTTTATACTTTTTTAGCTGGTCAAGATTGTTATAATTTAATTATTGATTCATTTGATGTCATATTTGCTTCTTGCCAAACTGCCGATGTAGTTTTAAAAATTAGTCCTTTAGGCACTTCGGTAATTTATGGAACAACTGGTTTGTCACCAAGAGGAATGGTTATAGATAGTTCTTTTAACCTTTATGTAGCTAATTATGGTGCAAATAATGTAACTAAAATAGATACTAATGGAGTTTCAACTATTTTAGGAACAACTGCTGGATTTCCAAGTGATTTAACAATTGATAATTCTGGAAATATATATTCTTGTAACAATAATACTTTTAATATTAACAAAATTACACCTTTAGGATTTTCAACAATTTTTTCTACTACTGGTGCATCGCCAGAAGCAATTACAATAGATAGTTTAGGAAATTTATATACTGCTAATTATGGTTCAAGTAATGTTAGTAAAATAACAACATTAGGAGTTTCTACTATTTTAGGAACAACTGGATTACAACCATCTTCAATAACAATTGATGGTTCTAATAATATTTATACTGCTAATCGTAATGATAACAATGTAACTAAAATAACGCCTACTGGAGTATCAACAAATTTTAGTATTACTGGTACTTTACCAACTGGAATTACAATAGACCCTTACACAAATTTATATACTGCAAATACTGGAAGTGATAATGTTACAATTATAGTACAATAAAAAACCCCAAAACGCTTGGCGAATCGAGGTCTTTTTGAAAATAACATTAACCTTAACAAACAGAATTAATACAGATTAATACTAACACACAACGTTACAAATCTACAACATTATTTTCCATTAACAAATCATCTGGTACATTTTTTTCCATTAATTTGGCATATATGCTACTTTTTTTTCCAATAATATTGCCTTGAACAAATCTTACCGTATCATTATCATCCATAATTAGATAACCTCCACCCTCGATATTATCATCCATTGAAACTGCTTTTTTCAATCGGTCATCATCTTTAGGCATTAATTTTGCCAACTGCTTTAAAACTGTCTTTTTAGCCATCCATTGCTCTGGGTCTTTTTTGTCATTAAAGAAAAGTTCATTGGGTACTTTTGACATATTAATAATGTTTTGAATTTCATTTTTAAACATCACTTTAAAGATTACTTCATTTTCAATTTTTGCACAAGCGTAGATGCACTTTATGTTTTTTGAGTTCCTAACAGAATGGTGGTTAGGTGTATGCAGTAGCTTTGGCTCTAAACCAAGTTCGTATTCAAAATCATCATCTTCATATACAACTTCACTCCATATCTTCTTAACTTTACTTGACCTCATTAGAAGCGTTAATAGACCTTTATATCCGAGAATAGGCGTTATACTATCCTTGTAAGGAATAAAGAAAAATTCACCTACCATTTGGCTTGGATTTAACCCCATTTCTGCACAATGTAGAATACTAGCAAATAAAGAAGCTGGATTCTTAATAAATGCTTCTTGTAGCTTTGGAGAACGTTTTAATTCGTTAATCACAATTTGTTTGAATTGTGCTGGGGTCATACTTGAACCTTCCAATAGTTCGGTAAGGTTTTTCTTTTCGTACTTTTCAATAGTAGCAGTAAAAGAACCTACTACATCTTTGCTGATAGCGTTTAACATTTTTTTAGTTGTTTAAGTTAAGTATTTCTAATTTTCTGGTTTCTAATGTGTGAATTTCTATTGATACTCTTTCTACTTCTTCTAAAATTCTATAATACTTTTTAGCAAACATATTATTTTTACGAATTTCAAATAATGCAAAGCGTTTTAGATTAGTACGATAATTTTTTAAATCGTAAAGTTCTAAATCAATAGATGATATAAGGTACTCTTGTGGTGTCATTAACAAGTAATTTCATCAATGTTAGGTACTTCTATTTTAAATTTGCACTCATCCTTAATTGGACATTCAAAGCATCTTTTAAGTTCTGGTTTTGCTTTAAATACTTTGTCAATAGGTCTTTGAAGTTCGGTTTTAACCCATTCTACCGAAGATAAATGATTAGCAATTGTAAGTTCATCAACTTTTATTTTAATTAACTTTACATCCATTACTTCTTTAGAAGAAAAAACAAAAAAGTAAAAATCTATATCCTCTGGGTCGCAATCCAACTCTTTAGATAAAAGTATTTTGTATTGTACTGGTTGAATTAATAAATTTTGTTTTTCTGGCAACATATCTAAATTCCAACCATAATCAGACCACCTATCATTAATCAGACCAGAATACTTTGTATCAATAATACATACTCTATCATCCCACTTGGCAACTATATCCATAATACCAGTCATACCATCTTCGGTAACAACTCTACCAGTATCTATAATCTCAATATCGTAATGTTTGATTATTTTTTTAAATAACTCGGCACTTTCAACTGCTCTTTGATAGTCTGCTGATAATGATTCTTTTGCAGTTCCCTTGTAAACTATTTTAGCTTCTGGTGTATGACCATCTCTAGGCAAACAACCAGTAGCCATATACTCAAAAAAGTTTCCTAATTCCATTGCATCGCTTGAAGGAAATTTAATTCCATCAATGTATTTTGCTTTTATTTGAAGTCCACAAGTATCTCCAGAATTATATTCTGCAAATTCTTTTAAAAAAGATTGACTAATGTTTATCATATTAAAATAATGTTGTTTGAGATTGTTGGTTTTTTATTCTTTTTGTTAATACTGAATAATATTTTTTATCTATTTCACTTCCTAAAAAATTCCTTTTCTCTATAATACAAGCTACTGCGGTTGTTCCGCTACCCATAAATGGGTCAAACACTAAATCATATTCTTTGCTTGAATTTGTAATCAAGGTGCGAATTATATTTAAAGGTTTTACGGTTGGGTGGTCAAAATCACTTTTAGAATTATTTTGCAAAAAGTATTTTTTCTTACTTGCATAATCTCCGCCCAAATAAGCACCTTGCTCACGCATAAAAATAATATATTCAGTATCTGATAAATATTTGTTATTAGTTGTAGGTATTGGGTTTAATTTATGATAACAAAGTATATCTGTATTCATATTATTTTCCTTGCCCCAAAGTAATATTTGTAAAACTTGGTCTTTGCTACAAAAAAAATAACAATTAAATTTTTTCATAACCCTTTTGCACTCGTCAAGAATTATGTTTTCAAAACCATCGCTTAATGTTTTTACGCCTTTATGATAATCTCTTTTTTCAACACCAAAGCATCCTCCTTTAGCACCGCTTACAATTTCATAAGGTGGGTCTGCTATAATTAAGTCAATAGATTGATTATCTAATTTACTTAAAGTTTCTAAACAATCCTCGTTATAAACTTTATTAATTTCCATTTTGTTGTTTTTTAAGTTTCTGTATTTCATCGTATTCGGATTGAAGCAACCAACCATCGCTGGTAAATTCTTTTCCAACCCACACAAAATCTTGGTTATGTCTTTTTCTTTTTGATATTCCAATAATCGGAGTTTCTACTCTAATATCTATTAAGTCTTTAGCACTTAATTTAGCGGTAGTGTTTTGTTTTAGTTGTTGCATCATTTTATCGGCAGTTAATCTATCTTCTGCTTCCATTATAACTGGTTTGTCTTTTCCAGTAAAATAATACTTGTAAAATCTGATTTTGCTCATAAATGAAAATAATCATTACATTGATAGTTTTGGATATTTATTTGGTAATTAACTTTTTATAACTATTTAATAATTATTTTTGTTATTAAGTTAATATACACTTTATCCATAGTGTTGTTATTAAGTTTCTTGGTTAAAGGGAGGAGTTGTTACCTCCCTTTTTTTTATTCGTATGGCAACGAATCAAATTCATCAATATCATCTATTAATAGTACATCCCCTACAATACAATCACTTGGGTAAATTGCTTCGTTTAAGTGAGCAAGACTGGTTGCTATTTTATTTACTTCAAGATTTTTAAGTTTACCTTCTTCATCAATTAAAATAAAAGTACTACTTTCAAGAATAACAATTTCGGCTGGAGAATTATATTGATAATTGCAAACTAATTGTCTTGCTTCATCAAAACTTTTTATAGTTACTTTTTTTCTGCTACCATCGGTAGTAATAAGGGTTACTGTCATTTTTTTTGGTTTTAGTAGTTTTTTATTTATTCTCTTAAAAAAACCCTAAAAGCTGGGTCTATTCTTTTTTTTCTATTTTTATATTCTGAACCTCTTAAACTTTCATCACCACGTTGCAACTGGGTACGCAAACTTCTTATAGTTTCAAAATTAGTCATCTTGGAACTTGACATCTTTGTAAGAAGGTCATAGGCGTTCATACTATTAATTTGCTCTTTTCCTATTTCGTGGAAGTAGTAGGTAGCTATTAATTTCATATCGCTATCTCTTAATGCTGGATTCGTTTGCAATAGAAATCTAACTTTATCTTTTACCGTTTTAAAGTCGTTAAAATCTTTCATATTAAAAATTTTTTAATTGCTCATTACTTTTTTTTACATCTTTTGTTTTTTCTAATTTACCTTTTTTATCAAATGGTTTATTTTTCCAATGTTCAAACCTTGCGTTTCCAATATTTACATATTCCTCACTTAATTCGCAACCTACATAATCAATAAATCCAGCTTTGTAACCACCAATAACTTCGGATTGAACTCCAGCAAAAGGGTAAATTATTTTTTGTTCATTAGGACTTTTAAACAATTTTAATATTCTATATGATAATGAAATTGGCTTTAAAGTAGGGTGTGTATTAGATAACATTTCTGGTTTTTTTTTATAAGGAACACTCCTATCATCTTGTCCACTATCTCTACCCTCAAATTTTTTAATTTCTAATTCTTCACAACCAACATTTCGTTCACTTTTAGATACTTTAGGTTCGTAAACATATAAATCCATTTCATCATTTTCATAATCGCATTTATGAAGTATTTTAGAGCAACCACTATCTTTAGAATCACTTTGTTCATCAAGTATTTTAGCAACTTCGCTATCACAAAAAGTTTGACTTGGAAATCTACCTTGTAAGTTTTGTTCGTAATCAATTCTTTTTGCATTTGTTACTTGTTCGACACTTATTAAATCAACACCTATAATTTCTTTAGTTAATTTTCTAACATCTTTAAAATCTCTTGTAGAAGTAGGTTTTATAACATCATCAGTTTCAACTCTACCAGCATCAATATTTAAAGCAAAACAACCACAAGTATCATCTCCGTTCTCATAAGCTAATACATCGTGCATACAACTACCAGTTTTATATGGTTTTTGAAATACCATAATAGTTTCGCAAGTTTGTTTTAATGGTGCTATTGAATATTTATATCCTTCATATTTTTTGGCGAGGTCTGTGGCAGGTATTGTAATATTTTGCTCTCCGATAGCAAAATCATTATATCCCTCACCTGAATTACTTGCCTTAAATATTTTTTTGCCTACAACTTTTCTTTCTGCTTTTGCATTTTTATCAATCATTTTGCTTAAATCAGTAGCTTTAGGAAACGAACTAATAAAATACCAGTACATAGATTGTCTAACTTGAAATCCACTCTTAATAGCGTAATATTGAAACATAGGTAGTTGTCTATCCATACCATACATAATACAATACCCTCCGTGCTTTAATGTTCTAAAACTTTCCTCAAACCACTTTTCCCAATATTCCCCAGTAGGCATTTGCCACTTGTTCATAAAATCAGTAGCTTTTTTATAATCATACTTCCCATCTGGTCTAATAATTATCTCACTTCCCAAAGCATAAGGTGGGTCGGAATAATTAATATCAAAAGCATAATCTTTTTGTTCTTTTAGAAATTCTAAACTATCTTTAGTTGTTATCATAGTTACATAAATTTCATAAGTTCTGGGTACTTTTTTTCTAACCTTTCATATTCATAAAAAGCATTTACAAATTGATTAAGTGCAAAATCTAACTTGGTGCTTTTGGAACATTTATCCATATCTTCAACACTAAATTCTTTTGCCAAATCATCATTAAAATCAAAATCATCTTCTCTATCTCCAAAAGTAATTACACTTTGAAGTGATGACAAGACAGTAGCTTTCATATCTAGTTCATTATGGTTAAATAAAGATGGTCTTGCTTTGCCTAATAAAATTCCAGTAAATACTAAATTATCAATTGGATTATCCATTATGTCAAGTGAATCTTTTGCAACATCACTTGGAACATCATCTAATTTAGATATTCCAATTAATATATCTTCTACCATTTTGTCTGCTAAATCTTTAGGGATGCGTTTCATAGTCTTTTTACTTTATAAATGAAAGGTTGGTTTGTTGTTCCATTGTTTACTTGCAAAATAGCACTATAAATTTCTCGCATTTTTTGTCGGCTATCTGCAACTGCAATTCCATTAAAGTACCAATTAAATACTTCATTTGTAATAACTCCAAACTTGTAGAAGTTACCACTTGGTATTTTATTGTACTGCGTAAGTTCATTAAGAATATTAATATCCATTCCTAACTCTTGGAAACTAGACATTTGATACTTCTTTTTGTTCTCAAATTCCGTAAAAGGTGTTGTCTTTAAATTCATTGTTCTTGGTTTAATAATACAAATATAATAAAAAATATTATATAAAATAAAAATATTATATAAAATAATAAATTATATAATTAAAAATTATTAGTTAAATAAGTTGTTTAAATAGCATCTCCCTTTCTTCAAAGTAATTATGCACGATTGTTCTGTTTTCTGGTGTATCTCGGTAGTAAATGCAGTCAGTTTTCCAACTTTCAAAATCGTTTCCTAGTAATTGTGATAACTCATACATCATATAATAACAAGAATAACGAATATCAACATAAACTTTTTGTAAAGTTTCATCAGATTTTTTTACTACTAATTGTTCTACAAATTCACCATTAACATATCTATCAAACTTTTTACCTCTACCTAATACTGAAAGCGAAGCAAGTCTAATAGCTTTGCCAGAAGAAGGCAAACCTTTGGTGTATGTTTTTTTAGTAATGTAACCTTTAACGTATGCAATTCTCCAAAATGCGTGGTCTAAATCAGTAGCAGTAAGCATACCAATTTCATCATTATATTTATAGTTATATTCAGCAGTATTTACTTTTGGGGGAATATCTATATATGGATTAATTTTAAGAAAATTAGAAACATCAATCAATACCATATTAAATAGGCAAAGCAATTTGTTATCAAAATTCTTATTGGCAGTTGAAAATACATTGTGAACGTTATCAAAAATAAGTTCGTTACATTCGCTACCAAACCTTATAAGGAAGTTACCTTTTCCTTTTACCAGTTTGTTATAAAATCTATCTACTTTTGTTTTTGAATATAATCTTTTAAGTTTCTGTTCTTGGTTATCCATATTTTAAATTTTTCCACCTAATTTTAATTTAGCTTTTAATTCTTTTACATTCGCTTGGAACAACTCTTTGCTAATTAGTTTTTTAGCATAAAGATTTTCTAAATTTTTTAAAGTATCTTCAATTTCTTTCCTTTCGGCTTCATCTCTACCTTCAATTTTTTCTGGTCGCTTTCTTTCAGCAGATTTTTTTTTGGCTATTCGTAAATCAATTATCTCTTGGCGTTTGCTTACTTTTTTTTCCCTTTCCTTTCTTAATTTAGCTGGTAAATCTTCTTCTGTTACAACTTTTAATACTTCATCCATAGAAGTTTCAGTATCTAAAGGAGAACCCATTAAAGTAGCTAATACATAATAAGAACAAGGTTTACCATCATCTTTTTTGTTAGGAGCAACTAATATTTTAAAAATTATATTTTCATCAGATGAAAAACCAGCTCTACGCATATCTTCAACTGTTTCGTTTAAATTCATTATTTCAGATTTTTTTACTACTCCAGTATCAATAATGCTCCCAATAGCAACTCGCATATTAAGGTCATTATCAAAAAAAGCTACTTGGTCTTGCAACATCCACCAGTTAATATCTTTTAAATCCTTTGTAGGAATATTAAAAGGGTCAAAACAAACAGTAGGCGTAGGCGTTGGTAATGGTGTTGATACTGATATTGGTGTAGCATCTAACTTTGAAACGATAACCACATCAACTTCTGTTACTTTAATTGAATTTAAAGGTTTACCTTTATACAACTGAAATAAATTAGCAGAAGTCCACTTTTGAGCTTCTTGCCAACTCCAACCTAATTTTCGCTTTTTTGATAGCTTGTAAACACGCTTTGCTAGAATCCCAAAAATCCTTAATGAATAATTTTTTTTCATTGGTATTACCCTTGATATTTTCTATACTTTTTTATAGTCGATAACGATAGTCCAAATTGTTCACTTGCTTTTGCACTTGTATTAGTTTGGCAAAATTCAGCTATTTGTGTTTTAAGTTCGTTGGTTAAAGGGTGTACTTTCATTCCAGTGTCTGTCATATCGTTATCTTTACAATGATAATTAATAGTACCTCTAGAACATTCTAATTCTTTTTGGATAGCACGATAGGATTTACCTTCTGCTCTTAAAGTCAATACTTTGTTTTTTAATCCTCTTGGCTTTGCCATAGTTATTTGTTTTTAAGGTTATTGGTACAAATTTATAATTTATAGGTAAAAAAAAGAGCTATCGCCCTTAATTTTACAATAAAATGTTGTTATTCTTATGCTAATCGTTCACCAGTATCAGTACTACTAAATGGATTTACATTTGCTATTGCAGTATTTACATCTGCAAATGGATTTTTAACTGAATAGTCAGTAGGTTTAAAAGTTATTGGTGCAAACTTCTTACCAAGCAATGAAGTAAAAGGATTTACTCTTGTTGCTGGTGTAGGCGTTGTGTCTATAACTCCATCATCTGTTGCATTTTCTACATCT
>Ga0181351_1000177_pt1 | contig 16912 bp, 32 predicted proteins | sample Su13VDMM15SD_FD_170485 | JGI IMG/M metagenome (GOLD analysis project Ga0181351, IMG submission 170485) | Freshwater viral communities from Lake Michigan, USA - Su13.VD.MM15.S.D | ecosystem: Environmental > Aquatic > Freshwater > Lake | place: USA: Michigan | collected 2013-07-16 | reverse complement strand
GGATACTAAATAATGAAAACAAAATTTAACACAATTTTATACCAAATTAGTAAAAAAGATTTTGTAAATTTCTTTCATACAAATTCTTTATTATATGCTTTGTTCCCAAAAGATAATGCCGTAACAAGTTCTATCTTAGAGGGGTGGCAATACGAAAAATATATGTTTGACTTTGTTGAACAAAATCAAATTGATTGTAGTGGTAAAGATATTGTTGATATTGGTGCTAATAATGGAAACTTTACTGTCGATTTTTCTCATTTGGTTGGGGATAATGGTAAAGTCCATAGTTTTGAACCACAAAGAATAATTTACTATCAATTGTGTACAAATGTATTCTTAAATGGTATAGATAATGCGTATTGTTATAATGTTGCTTTAGGTGATAAAAATGAATTTGTTAAAATAGAAAAACCTGACTATTTTTCTGAAGAATATGTGAATTTTGGTAATGTTCGTGTTAATGAAACCTCTGAAAATTTTGAGATGGTTGAATCAAAAAGATTGGATGATTATGAATTTAATAATATTGTCTTCATTAAAATAGATGTCCAAGGGTATGAACCATTTGTTATTGATGGTGCAATAAAAACAATAGAAAAACACAGACCTTACTTATTTGTTGAATTTGAGGAACCTCTTTTAAATAAATTTGGTAGTTCTGAAGAATTATTATTTAATAAAATTGAATCTTTAGGATATGTTGTTAAAAGACTCCAAGAGGGAGTACCTTTTAATACTGAAACAGGTAAATGTTTGGATTGTGTTTGTATTCCTAATGAAAAATTTAAAGAATTTGAACATAAAATAACTTAAGATATTTTATTAGTTTTTTATTAATCTTTTCCGTATCTTAGTAGAATATGAAAAAGACATTTCCAAAAAATTTCCAAACAGTTGTTAATTATATCTCAAAGGAAAAAGGTATTAGAGTGGAATTAACTGATTCAACATGGTTTGTTGGTCATAATTCAAAACTAATATGTATTCACCGTTCATATAATCTTGAAAAAAACGGTCTATATGCGTTATTACACGAGTGTGGACATGCATTACAACCTGTAACAAATATAGGTGTAAATTGTTACAAAAATATTGATGAAGAGGAGAAGCCAAAAGAGTTTTCAATGAAAAGATTTATCAATGAGGTGGATGCATGGGACAAAGGTTTGGAATTAGCGAACAAACTTGGAATAGAAATCGATATTAAAAGATTTAATAAGGAAAAAGACTTGGCATTATTAACATATTTTACTGTATCTTAGCCAAATGAAAAATAAAATCAATATATTAAACAAAAGAGCAAGATTTGACTATGAATTCATAGATACTTACACTGCTGGTGTGGTATTAAATGGTGTTGAAGTTAAATTTATTAGAAAAGGGCATTTAACCTTTGTTGATTCTTTCTGTTCATTTCAAAATAATGAATTATTCATGAAAAATGTCTCCATTTCAGGTATTGGGAATGATAATATCAAAAGAGACCGTAAATTACTTCTAAAAAAGAAAGAATTAAATAAAATCAAAAAAGATTTGGATAAAGGTCTTACTATAATTCCTTCAAGATTATATGAAAACGAAAGAGGGTTGTTTAAAGTGGAAGTTGTCCTTGCCCGAGGTAAAAAACTTTATGATAAAAGAGAAACCATCAAAAAAAGAGATATTGATAAAGAAACTAATCGTAATCTTAAATAATTGGTATTTATTTAAGTAATGAGAGACCTAATAAAAAACATATTAAGAGAAAATAACCACATTAGTCCTAATGCTCCTCATTGGGTTGAAGAGTTTCAAACCATGTCAACAAAAGATAGGATTAATCAAATTGAAAAAAATAAAAAGGACATTGAAAAGATATTACCAAGAATTGTTGAGTTTTTTAAAGATAAATTTGGAAAACACCTTTTAAAATTTGAGATTGAAGAAAAAGGTCTTCATTACGGTAATGAGAATTACTCATCAAAAACAATTAATTTAATATTTTATTTATCTGAATCAACTCCTGATGTTAATGGGACAAAGCGTGAAATATTTAATGACCTTAATTCATTTTTTAATATAAATGTATCTTATTACGGCACCCCATTAGAATTTGAAGTTTATAAAATGTCGTGGCAAAAACTATAACATGGAAACATCCAAGATAAAGGTTTAATATGTCAATAAATTTTCTTATATTTTTAATATGGAAAATTATAACACTATTAAATTTGGAGAAAATAAAATTGTTCTGACAACACAGACGGAACAACAAACATTTGAAACTCTTAGAAACCCAAGTTATGTATTGGGTACCCATTTCTTTAATTACGAAAATGTGAGATATTTTCTCACCAAAACAAAACTTAAGAAATAATGATAAACAAAAACCCTCCTATGGAGGGTTTTTTATTTTAAAGACTATTTATTAATATGAATAAAAGACAAGAATATACATCACTTATTAAGAAATTAATTTCTTGCGAAAGTCGTGAACAATTATCTGACACTATTAAAGAAATTAATGAATTTAATAAAGAATATTCTATCACCCCAAGGTCGGAAGAATTTAAAAAATTTGAAATGGTTATTGGATTAATGAGAGTCAAAATAAAACACAAACACGGTATTACCGAGTCTAAAAATTATATCATCTCAGAAAACCAATTTAAATTCATTATGGAGAGTAATTGGGAGTTAAAAACAAAATAACAATTATGAAGATTAACCATATTTATAAATAAAATTAATATGAATAACAAAACTAATATATTTGAAGAACTTAATAAGATGAAAAATCTTATTAATGCAAAAGCGGGAACTGTTATCTCGGAACAACCTGTTGTTGGTGTACCCAATAATGGTATGATAACTAAACCTGAGTCAATACTAGAGCAGGATGAGTATAGAAACATAACCTTTCAGGAATACAGAGACTCCGGTAAAATACCAAAGGGGGAAGAAAAATATTATCAAGGAAGTGGGACAAAAAGAGTTAAAACTTCTGAGTTCCCAATTAAAACTAAAGCAACATCCTCAACGACTCCAACCGAAGAAGAATTAAACAAAAGAGAGGCTCGTTGGACAACAGATTTAAAATGTGTTACAATACAACCTGGAGCAAAAAAACTTGTTTTAAAAGATAGAACCACTGCGTACGAAATTAATGGTGTAATTTATTATAATACGGGTAGAAAAAAACTTGCAAATAATACCATGGCATCATATAGTTGTTCTACTGAATTTAAAACAAAAAAAGACAGAGTAAAATCTAATAATAATATTAAAAATTTGGCACCACTAACTCAGGATATTCAAACTGCAATTGGGAGTAGTCCATCAGGAAAATTATCAAGTCAAGAATTAGACTCAATACTTCAAAGATTAGGTGGTAATGATGTTAGTAGTGAAACATCACAAGAAGTTCAAACAACACCGACATTTCCTACTGACGCAAATGGAAAACCTGATTTGGATAAAATATTAGCGTCATTAGCTCAATAATAAATTTAAAATAAATAAAAAAACAAAATGGGAATTTTCAATTTAACCGAATCAGAAAAAAAAGAAATATTAAATCTTCATAATAATGCTAAATTACTTAAAGAACAATCAACACCACCTTTGGATGATAAAGCAAAAATCATGAAGATACAAACACTGTTAAATACCAAATATAAAGCAGGATTAAAAGTTGATGGGATTTTAGGTCAAAATACTTTGACAGCACTTTCAAACGCAATGAAGGCCACTCAAGCTAGTGCGGATAAATTTAAAGAAACTTTTTCTCAAATGAGTAAAAACGCTGAAAACTTACCTAAAACAATATTTGGAACAAATACTGATACGGGAACACAAGTGGCAGCACCTGCATCAGGAACAACAGCTCCTGCGGCTACAACAACGGCAGCACCTGCATCAGGAACAACAGCTCCTGCGGCTACAACAACGGCAGCACCTGCGACAGGAACAGAGGCACCAACGACTGCAGCGGCACCTACAACTCAACAAGCTGCTTTGTCACCGGCAAGTCAACAAGCGTTAAGTGGTCAATTAACACCACAACAAATTAGACAACAAGCAAGATTTGACCAAAGATTGGCAAGACAAGCAAGAAGAAACCAAAGAAGAGCTGGACAACAATAATTAATTTTTACATAATAAAACAGAAACCCTCCTATGGAGGGTTTTTTATTTATTGGGGTATTTATAAGTAATGAAATATATCATAACACAAGACCAATTTGATGTATTTAGAAAACACATTGAACCTATGAAATTAAAAATCACTAAATAATATGGATGTAATAATTAGTGAAAAACAACAAGAAAGAATAATATCCACAATTAAAGAAATAGTTGAAGATATTAAAGTCCCATTGTCAATAAAAGTTGATGTTGTATTTTCATCAACTGGTTCCATATATGTTTTAATCCCATTAAAAAATTATTTAATGAGTGCTGCAAAAACAAAATACCAATCATTAATTCGTAATAAAATAAAAAATTATATTGGTTTAGACGTTGAAGTTATAATGATGGAGAACTCAGACATTGATTATTAATTGACATTACAAAATACTTTATCTATTTTTCTTAAAAAATAAAATATGACTAAAGTAAAAATTTCTACAGACAAAGGAGATATGATTGCCGAACTATACGACAATGAAACTCCAATCACAGTAAACAACTTCAAAGATTTAATAGGTAAAAAATTCTATGATGGATTAAATTTCCATAGAGTTATTCCTAATTTCGTAGTTCAGGGCGGATGCCCAAATGGAACCGGTAGTGGTGGGCCAGGTTACACAATTGAGTGTGAAGTAAATGCCCCAAGACAATTTCACGACACAGGTGTTCTTTCCATGGCACACGCAGGAAGAAACACAGGAGGGTCTCAATTCTTTATCTGTCATAATAGACAAGGGACACAACATTTAGATGGAAACCATACTTGTTTTGGTAAAGTTATTGAAGGTCTTGATATAATTAATCAAATACAAACAGGAACTAACATCAACACAATTACGGTTATCTAATAACTTATAACCCCTCCATCGTGAGGGGTTTTTATCTAAAAACAATACTATGGAAAATATTATTACTTGGGATTTTATGGGATGGAAAGAACATAACGAACCTGAAGTTGGATTACAATTAAAATGGAATAAAACCTTAATTGAAAAGTTTATTGAGGTATCATCAAAAATTCACAAATCTTCTTTTAGAGGAGGTGCCGATACCATAACAATGTCTCCTGCTCTTGAGGGACTATTACATCCTGAACATTACGATAGTCATAGAAAAATGTTAAATGGTGGGTATAATGTTATCTTGGATGAAACTGTGGATAGATATGTTATTAGACTTGAAAATTTAAAAGTTCTTGAAGATTTAAGATTTATACCTGACAACAGCATTGAGGGTGAAATTAATTTTAGACCATTAAATGAATATACTGAAGAACAAATTGTGAACTATATTGAAGGATTGGTGGGATTTGTTATAGTTGAGAATTTATTTATATGATAAAATAGTATATTTATATGTATGGGAAAAAAATATGTCGTAAGACTTACAAGACAAGAATTAGTTAATCTAATCTCAGAACAAATAGGGAATGATTCCCTTAGTAAATTTATTAAAAATATGTTATCAACTGGTGATTCTGACACTACGACACAATCCTCAGATAGTACAATACAATCTAAATCTTCTGATACTAATATACCTGTCGATGGTAAATCAACATCAAAAACTTCAGGTAGTGTTGAATCTAATTGGAATGATGTTACAAAACAAGTTATTGATAATTTTGAAGGAGGATATTGGAACCATTGGCAGTGTAAAAACCACCCATATGCGTCAATGTATCGTAATTCAGGAGAAACTTTGTTTGGTTTGGATAGAAAGGCGGGAAATATTGAAAATTTAGCTCCTGAAGGTAGAGAGTTTTTTAAAATAATTGATGACGAGAAGAAAAGATTAGGGATGTCTAATTTTTGTAAAAAATGGACTTATAATTACAGAGCAGGTGAATTAGAAAAAAGACTAACGGATTTGGCATCTAAAATAATGTTTGGTGAATATCAAAAAAATATGTCAAATTATGTAAAAGACCCTGAAACAAGAAAAAGAATTGAGGCTAATAAAGGTTTATTATTACACATGGCGTATGCAACTTGGAATGGACCTGGAAACTTTAACAAATTTGTTAAAAAACTTGAAACCGCTGTAAAAGAAGGTAAATCGGACAAAGAACTGGTAGATATTGCCAAAAATAGTAGAACTAATACATTTGGTGGGGATTGGTCTAAAGCAACCGTTAAAGTTAATTCGTTGATAGATAAACAAGCGTCTTCAAGCCTTGCATAATATAAATATGGATAGTTTAAAGGTTGAAAAGATATTGGATGTGTTTTTTAACCAAAGTACTGTTCATCCTTATCCTCTAATTAGAATTGTAAAAGAAATAAGGTCAGCATATGATGGTGATTACCCTTATTTTGAATTAGTGTACGAGGCGAATAATTATAACCACCCATTTGATATGGAAAATATTATTGAATTGGTTACCGGATATACCGGATTAAAAGAAGGTCGTGACTATTGGTTAGGAGTGACTTGGGAATTATTAGAAGATTAAAATGAAATACATAATTACAGAATCTAAATTAGACGAGACAATTACTAATTACATTAAGGAACTTTTTAATGATATTAATTGGACACACCCTGTTGAATATGATGATGAGACAGGTGAAGAGTGGGACGATACTAATCGAGTAGTATTTTATATTGGAGATTACGACGGGGATGATGAAGGATGTTTTTATTGGTACGAATGTGATTACTTTAACCCTAATAGTCCTGCAAGTGAAAAGTGCCCAATGGTTACTATTGGTGATGATTATGTAAGGAAATTAAACGGTTATTTTGGAGATATGTGGCATGAACCATTTAAAAATTGGTTTATGAAAAATTTTAATTTACCAGTTAAAACAATTGATTAATAATGATAGAACAATATAAAATAAAAGGGCTAAATAAATTAGTTAATTCAGGAGTAATTAAAGACATATATCCTATGGTCGACCGTATTGATATTCGTTATGAAGATTTAAGTAAAGAAACACTTGGAACTGAATTGGATAGATTTGATATTGATATTTTTTTAAACGATGATTCAATCACTAAAAAAAATATGTATGATAGTAATTTTGACCCTCATTATTTAGTTGACCATCATCTTAAAAAATATTTTCCCTATTTTGACATTGAAGATAAAATAGTAATGGATTTTATTGTTTGGGACCCAAATGGTAATATTATTAATAGTTGGCAACACTAATAAATCCCATTTATTATGGTAGATACACTTCAAAGTAAAAGACTACAAAAAATCATTTTTGATAAATTAGATTCTGATTTATCAAATAAAATCTATCACCCATTTGGGAGAGAATTATGGTTGTTAGATATTGACACAAAAGAATGGTATTTTCATTTTACAAGTGATGGGAAATTATGGTATAATCAAAAATATTTTAGTTCTTATTTTAGCATATTCTCATTAGATTTCCATCAATACCAAAAAATACTTAAAAAATGGTTTGAAGATGTTACTGAACTAAATGTTTATCAAATATCTCGAAAAAATAGTAATATGGAATATTTTATTGATGGGGTAATAAGAAATACTAACTATAAATGGTCGTTAAAAGAACGATATGGGTATAGTTATTATTTAATAAAAAAATATTTGTCATTAAAAAGTGAATCTCAAAATGTCACACTTGAAAATTATATTGTTGAACATGGGATTCTTTAAATTTGTAATAAGATGGGTTGGTTCAAATTTGGCAGTTCCTTTTTGGGTTGTCGGACACATCCATTTAAGTATTAACATTTATGAAGACATTTATGAAATATTAGTATCTTTTGGTATGAATATTATTGTAATTTTAGCAATGTGGTTAGATTGGAAAGATTCTAAAGAGAAAAAGATTCTCCACAACCACAAACACGAGAAGCCTGAGGATTAATCCACTCAAACCCTTTACCATTTAGCCCATCAGAATAATCTAATGTGGTTCCTATCAAATACAAAAGAGATTTTTTATCAATTAATACTTTTAATCCACCATCTAAATTGACAATTTCATCAAATTTGGTGATTTCATCGTCAAATTCCATAATGTAAGATAATCCACTACACCCACCACCTTTAACACCAACCCTAAGGTTATATGTGTCAGGTGTTTTACCATCTTCAAGCATTAATCCAATGACATGGTTTAACGCTTTTTCACTTATTGTTATCATAATAAAGAAATACTAGTTTATTTAGTATTTATAAATATAAACAAAAATATGTCTAAATACATTCTAACTAAATTACAATACCAAAAATTGGTAGAACAAGCGTCAAACACCGCGGCAATGGATTTAGACATTTATAGTCAACCTATGACAACATCTTCAGATAACGGAAACTCTGATATTGAAGATGCGGTTAATGACATAATCTCTAAGATGGATGAACTTATGTCCATGTTAAAATCAGGTAAACAAATTCACACAGAATTAAAAACTAGAATTTTCCACAATTTAGATGAGATAAATAAAACTTTCTCAAATATAAAATACGAAAACTAATGACAATTTAATTTTTATTAGTAAATTTTAAAAAAAAACAAAATGGGAGCACAACATTTAACACAACAAGAAAAAGCAAAATTATATGATGATATGCTTTTGAGATATCAAAGACTTCAAGAGCAAGTTAGATTGATTAAAGCTAAAAGTTTCGAAGTTACAGAGGAAGACCAACGACAAATCAATGTGATTGAGTCAAGTATGAAACGATTGTACAACGATACTCAAAAATTATTTTAACAACAACCCCCAATTAAGGGGGTTTTTTATTTAAATTTCAATCCTGTTAATTTTTCAATAACTTTTAATTTAACCAAATTATTTTCAATACCGTCAGATTTGTTTGAAGTATTGTCAAACAAATACGGTTTAAATGTTTTTGTTTTCTTAATGTAAATTACTTTCCAACATTGTTTTGGAACTGCAACCCTACCTATTCGTTTTATTTCTCCAATATTACCACACCAAATATGTATTGAATCTTGTTTTGTTGATATTTCTCTTTCCAAAGTTTCAACGGATTTCCAATCTCCGGCATTTAATGAATGGTATTGAGGTGACATATTTGAAAAATAAAAACATTCATCTTGTACTGATTGTGTTTGACAAAGATTCTCAGCCGCTGGCATCATATGACCTCTATCCACCCCACTCCCAACATAATCTTGAGAAATATCCGTTTCTTTTACTAACTGAGGGTCAGGTTTAAAATTATCTTTTCTTTTTAATGGTGTTGAACATGTAATCATGGATTTTGTTAACCACCATTCAACAACCACAGGATACATTTTTGATTTACTAAATGTGGTTGTGTAGTTTGTATGTTTAATTGTGATAAGGTCTTGAGCGTTTGAGGTTATACCTATTAGTATAATACCTATGAGTATAAATATTTTTTTCATATTGATAAATACAATGAATTCTAATGGTTTAAATTTAATTAAACATCCGTATATTTATTGTTATGAGTAAAAGATTTGAAATTACAGAATCAGAAATAAAGTCGATTAAAAAACTTTATATTTCGGAACAATCAAAAAAAGAAGAAGATAGAAAATTTTGCCACGGTGGAAATGTTAAATCTTTAGAAGAGATTGTTGGCGACGATAACGCCGAAGACTATATCGAAGGTGTCAAAATAAGAAAAGGTGGTATTAACGGATTAGTTGACAGACTTGAATTATTAAAAACATTAAGACTTCACCCAAAAGTTTCTGATGGTGGAGAACACTTGGCATATGATGTTATGAATCATTTAAAAGAATTTAAGCCTTACAATTATTTTGATGAAACCAAAAATCAATGTAACAGAGCAATGGATAAAATTATTGAACTGTATAGAGAAAACGAGCATGGCGAGGAATTAGTTAAAGACATTGAAAAAGTTTATGGAATGCAACACGTATCCCAAAGAGCAAAAGAGTTTTTAAAACACGGTATTGGAATGATTAAAGGTGAATAACTTGAACATTACTAAAATAATAATTATAATTTAAGCCCCACTCAATGGGGCTTTTTTTATGTCAACACAATCACATATCGATAAAGTCGAACTCAAACCAAATTTAATGGAATATCCCCATCATGTGGGGGCTCCAAAGATTGTGCCTACCGATTTAACACCATTTAAAAGAAACGGGACAGACAAAGCAAACAAAATATTTGACACACGATATAAAGAGTTGGTTAAAGAAGTGGAAACCCTTCAAAAATCGTTTATTATCACCCAAGAGGTCTATGAGTCATCTTATAGATTTGAACCGATTGTAGGTGAGATATACCACTTATATGAAGATAATAATGGTAAGAAGTATCTTTCTTTGATTGAGCCTACCTCATGGACTAAAAAACACCTTTATTCCGCAATTTTAAATTCTGATATGACATGGACAAAAATAGAATAAAAAAACTATGTAAATCGGTTTTGGACATATCATTTAGTGGTACGACAATATGCGATTTTGACATGACACCAACTTTTAAGTATGATGAAAGTTTAAGTAAATGGGTTCCTGATTCATTCGCATTATTTGTCCAAATTAAATCACCATTAGAAAGAGAAACATATAGACCAACAACAATCCAAACAACTTTAGAGGGTGTTTTAGGTTTTGAGTGTTGTGTAGATTTTGTATAACTAGTTCTAGTACTAGTATTTTATTTTTTTATATTTTAATATTATATTATTATTCTATAAGAATAATAATTATTTCCCTCTTTACCAAAAGACAAAATTACCATTAAAATTACAAAATTATCCTTTTTTTAATACTCTTTCATATTTATTAATAACTTTAAACCAATAAAGTAAATGACCCAACATATGATAGAAATTTTTGGAAGTGTTATTGTGGCACTAATTACCGCGTTATTAGGGCCTGCTGCAATATTGTGGGTACAAAAAAAATTAAAAACCCCAAAGGATGAATTACAAATCGAAATGGTTTCGATTGAAAAAATAACAACAGAAATAGAAGATATTTTAAATAATTTAGATTGTGATAGAGTTTGGGTTACCCAAATACATAATGGAGGACATTTTTTACATTCAAATAAGTCTATGCAAAAATTTTCTGTAGTGTATGAAGTTGATGGCCCTGGTGTTTTACCAGTATCGACTCTTTTTACAAATATACCGATATCTTTATATTCTAGATTTTTTATTGAAATAATGAATTCAGGGTTTGTTGAAATTTCAAACTATGATGACCCAACAGTTGCAACTTTTGGGTTAAAAACAGGAGCTGAAGCTACAGGAGCTAAATCATCTTATATCGTTGGTTTATTTGATTTTGGTACAGGGAAATTGATGGGGTCAATAGGTATCGATTACTTAAAACCAACTGAAATAAGTGAGGATAATTTAGAATTCTTTAAAAAGAAATCAGAAAGATTGGCGGGTTATTTATCAACTCGTAATAATTAAAAAAACGTGAAAAAAGTCATAAAATTAACAGAATCAGATTTAGAACAAATTGTTAAACGAGTTCTTAAAGAACAATCTGTTATTGGTGCCCCTAATTTTGGGACAACTAATTTTGAATCTAAACCATTAGCCCAAAAATTTACTTGTACAACTCCTGAATTATCAACAGCGGCACAATACACAATATCCCAAGGAGTTGACCCATTTTATGTTAAATACGCCATGGGTATTTTAGGTAGAGAATCTGATTTTGGTAAAGTGATGGGTAAGTTCGGTGTTAAAGCCGCTCCCGAATACATTATGAATAAAATGTCCGACGTAATTCCGGGATTTAAAGGGTTATTACAATGGGGGGCTAAAAAAGTATTTAATAAAAATAATTGGGTTCCTAGTATGGGTGTTGCTCAAATGACACCAGATATTGCAAAAAAATACAATGTAAATTTAGAAGAGTTAATGTCTGTTTCAGGGTCATTATATGCCGCCTCTCGGTACTTAATTGATTTGTATGGTATAACTAAATCTTTTTATGATACAAACCAACCATCAAAGATTATTTATAATAAAAAATTAATCGACAATCCATCTTCAACTGGTAATGCTGCGTTAGACGCCGCGATTATGTCCTATAATTTAGGGTCCAATAAATTTAAAAAACAATATTGTAAGACAAATAATCCGGAATACTTAGCGGATTGTAACGCCCCAAATGGAATTTACCTACCATACCCTAAAGACAACCCTAATTTAAAATTAACCGTTGATAAAAATCAAGTAGTTAAAAACTATGTACCAACATTTAAAACTAAAACGGGGGATAATCAGTACATTTCAAGTACAGGATACTTAAAAGAAGTTGTTGGGTATGCTAATAAATTTGGGTGTGTTAAGTAATTTATTGTAATTTACTTAATTTTCTTGCTTCAATTTCCATAGGACCGTATTTTCTACCATATTTTTTATATTCAGAAATGTATGTGGAATAGAACCCAAAAAACCCCATTCTACGATATTGAGACCAATGTACCATTTCATGGTTTAATATTGAATTATCTTTTTTATACTTAGATTCAATAAAAATCCCAAATGGTGGAATTGTTGCTGCCATTTGACTTCCTGGTATGTCAAAAGGGATGTAATAAATTTTATCTTCTTTAAGTGAAAAATAAATTAATAGTATTAGTAGGGATATTAGGATATATTTTTTCATAAGACAAAGATAGGGATATTTATTAAATAGAAATGAAAAATATGAAAAAAATTATAAAATTAACAGAATCTGATTTAGAACGAATAGTCCTTAAAGTTCTAAATGAACAATCGGCTATTGGGGCACCAAATTTTGAAAACCTTAAATATGGGAATAGTTTTTTACCTAAGGGAGTTAAAGAAGTACAATCAATACTTACGTTTAAAGGATATTATGTTGGTAAAAACGGTGCCGACGGAGTTTTGGGGCCAAACACAAAAAAAGCCATTATGAAATTTCAAAAGGATAACGGTATTAAACAAACCGGTAATGTTGGTCCAATAACAGCCAAGGCGTTAGGTGTTCAACCACTTACATCCGCAACTAACCAAAAGTCACCTACAACTGCAACTAATAAAAAATCATCTACAACTGCAACAACCAAACCCCAATATGGAAAATGTATTGCATTGTCTAAAGAGGAATGTGATAAAATTAGTTCAACTAAAGAAGTTTTAATTAGTTCAGGTTCAGAAAAAAGATGTTCTGCTTACATGGTAAAATGTCTTAGTCAATATGATAGTGAGTTATATGGTGGAAATGCGTGGGATGTTTTTAATAATGTTAAAAACAAAGGGTCTGTCAAATACAATGCCTTTACTAGCGGAGAAATTAATTGGAATGGTATATGGTCTCAAATGGTAAAAAATAAAGTTAGTAAGTCTGTTTGTGAAAAACATGCCGCAACAGATGATGCAGACAAGCAAGTTAAAAGTGCAGTTCCATCAATCGTAACAAATAGTGTCCCATCATCACCTAAAGTGAGTATTAGTTCATTAAATTTGGGTGATATTGTTGGATTATACCATAAAAACTCAGGTAACAAGGGTATGGCGTTTTGTCAAAGAGTTCTTAAACGAGGATTAGACGATGGTGGTAATGTTAAAGATAAAGGACCATTCACTTTTAATAGTCATGTTGGTTTTGTTGGAGCGATTAAAAATGGAATTCCTGTAATTGTACATAATGTTCATGGTAGTCATATGGCAACACCCGCAACACAAATGATGAGTAAAGATTCTGAGGATATGATTGTATGGGTAGTGAGTGATAATGAAGTATTATCATCAATCGAAAATACTCCAAAATCTGAAAAGTCTAGTTGGTTTGATAAAGTAAATCCGTTCTCATAATTATATTTAAACTTAAAATAAAACCCTCAATAGAGGGTTTTTTTATACGTCAAATCTAACATAAGTTTTTATTTGGTGTTCAGGAAAGAAATATACTAAAGAATCTTGAATTAAAACATTTGCAAGAGAATCATCCATAAGTGATTCGTTGATTGTTTCTCCTAACATAACAACAACTTCAAATAGTATCAAATTACTTGAAAAACTTTGAGTCATTGTGTGAACCTTAATTTTAGAACCCTCACCATATATTTTTTGTACAGATTCTCCCTGAAAATCATTAATATAATTTTCAATTAAGCGAAAAAGTCTCTGTTTCTTATCTATCATGATAAAAATATAAGAATTTTTAAGAAAATTTACAGACTAACGTCCTTGTCCTCGATAGTTTCTCTCCTTATTATCGTGCTTGTTAAAACTTTTTTGAGCTTTACCTTTACCCTTTTTACCGAAGATTACTTTTTGACTTCCTGCTGTAGATTTTGTTGTTTTTGCCATTGTTTGTGATTTATAAATAAATATTTTTATATTTACTAATATGAAGTTAACTGAAGAAGAAAAAAAAGATATTTTATCAAAGTATTCTGACAATACATCAGATGAACTTTTGAGGCATCTTAAAAGAAATTTTCCCGTATATGAAACAACATTATCGTATAATGACACACCAATAAAACTTATGGTGATTGACGATAAATCAATGACAGTTAAGGGCAATAAAAAAAATATTGTAAATAGAATCTCTCACCTGATTGAAGACGAATGGTCTCACCTTGAAACCTCAAAATTTAGACGTACTATCAAAAAATATATTGACGGAATTAGTCTTTAGTGGAAAAAAATTGTCAAATCTAACTTTATAATGGAAAATAATTTCCATTTTCAACAATTTAATGACTTTTAGTGGAAAAAAAAGAGAACGGTAGCGAGTCGTTCTCTTTATGTGTTCCATAACTGGAACGGTCCTAAAAGTCCCCATTTAAGGGGCGGCTTAATTTTATTATAAATAGTTTGGTAATGTCAAATATTGTTGTATCTTTGTCTCGGATTTAAAACTAATCAATATGGCTAAAGAGAAATTGTATAGAAGTGTTAATGGAGAATACCTTTATTTATTTAATTGGATTGGTGGTGGATTTAATGACGTATGGGCTCCAAGTAAAAGAGAAGCATATGCTAAAGTGGTGAGAGAAAACAAAGAACACGAGAAGAAATACCCTACTCATGTTAAATTGAGACCTGATTATAAGACAATGAAAAAATGTACTTATTCTCAATATCAAGAACAAAATAAAATGGGTTGGATGTTGTCTATGTAAATTGTTTTTTATATCTTTGTCAAAAGAAATTAAGATATGGAGAAGTTAGTAGAGTACGATGTGTACGAAGAATTGGTTATGGATTACTCACCAATATTAGGGGTAACCTACGGATTAAAAAATGTTTTAATTGAAGTTGATTTAACAGAAAAAAAATAGGTGAGTGTTGTGTCGTCAGGTTTAATTCCGGCCTTGTGTATCTTGATGAAAAGCAAGTAGCTCAGTGTTAGAGCATACACTCACTAAAATATATGGTATTATAGCTCAGTGGAGATTTATCTCCTTTGGTAGAGCAGGAGTAACGAAAGACTCTGTGCCGGTGGTTCGAGCCCATCTGATACCACAAAAGTAAACCATAATTTGGTGGGGGATGGAACTACGAATTTATTTGTAGTGAAGTATCGTCGGGTGAGAGACCCGAATGGATAGAAGGTACACAAGTAATCCCATACACGCCCACAGATTCCTTCTCTAGGGTTTACAAAGTTTATTCTGTGATAAGATAGCAGATAGACCTATTACAGCAGACTATCCCGACGGGAGTGCGAGTTTTAGGTAGTAAAGAATGGGTGACCTACGAATTTGTAAATCTTAAGGTCTTATCACAGATTAAAAAAAATAGAAGGTTTTCAAAACGGTGGTTTGCCCATACTCATCAGAAGATTAATTTCCCTTCTTAAACCCAAAAAATTGGTCTCAATCAAAACACGGGGGTTTTTATAAGAGCGGTACTCTTAAATTTTCCTTAAAAAATGGTAACCTATCCTTGTCTTTTTAAATGTTTTTTTATTAAATAAAAAAACATAACACACCAACCTCGAAAGGGGATTTAAAAGGGGTAACGATAGTTATCCCTTTTTTTATTCCCATATATTTATGTATAAAGACAAATGGCGACAACAAGACCTTTCGCATATAATACAGGAGCACCAATTGGAGGAACAACTCAAGTTGGAAATTTAGCTGTTGGGAATAGTGGACAAGATTATAGTACAAATCCTGGAGGAATCCCTTGGTGGAATGGACCTGATGAAGAATTGGGATATGTAATCGCCCTTCCCGTTCCAGGAAATACTCAACCAACACCAATATTTGGGGTAACAGCATCTGTTGGATTTTTAAGAACAAACATTTTAACTGATAATGAGTTTATTAATTTATCCGAATATGTTGCTTTTAAAAACGGGACGCCTCAAACATTTGCAACTGCTTCAGATGCCAGTTATTGGTTAACCACAAACGGATATTGGAACTCATATGTACCACCACCAACTCAAACGCCAACAGGAACTGCATCGGTAACACCGACAGTGACAACAACTCAAACACCAACTAATACTCAAACACCTACAGGAACTGCAGCAGTAACACCAACGCCAAGTGTGACTAATACTCAAACACCTACTAATACCGTAACCCCAACAGTTACTCCAACTAATACTCAAACCCCAACAGTTACTCCATCAGTAAGTCCTACAACAACAAGGACTCCAACACCAACAAGAACTTCATCAACACCAACACCTACGCCAACATTAACACAAACTCCAAGTCCTACCCCATTTACATCGTTAGCAGGTAGTTTACTATTTAACGGTAGTAATCAAACATTAGGGTTAAGTCCTGGTGTTACTTTTGGAGT
>Ga0181351_1000175_pt1 | contig 16995 bp, 36 predicted proteins | sample Su13VDMM15SD_FD_170485 | JGI IMG/M metagenome (GOLD analysis project Ga0181351, IMG submission 170485) | Freshwater viral communities from Lake Michigan, USA - Su13.VD.MM15.S.D | ecosystem: Environmental > Aquatic > Freshwater > Lake | place: USA: Michigan | collected 2013-07-16 | reverse complement strand
GAATATTGAAAATCTTGAAAACTTAATTGTAAAGCACAATGCTGAAGTTGATGAATTAGATGATTCAGACAACGTAACTGAACAACAAGAACAACAAATTGAGAGACAATCCCAATTAATTGATTCAAAGGAAGCAGGTATTGTTTTTGCTATTGAAAGTTTTTTAGATAAAAAATATAAAAATGAAGCCGATAATAAGGCGAAAGCAGATGGTGAAACAAAAGCAAAAGATGAAGCCGATAAAAAGGCAAAAGAAGTAGAAAACCAACCTAAACCTCAAGAGAAAAAAAGTGGATTAGGAATGTTTTTGTTGGGTGCAGTAGTACTTATTGCAACGGCAGGGGTAGTTAATGTAATGAAGAATAAATAATGGCTTATAAAATAACTGCATACACTAAAGAACAAGCGAAAAAACTTGGGGTAGAAGTGAAGAATTCTTCGGTGAAAGGGAAGAAGATTGCAGTTATTAAAGACGGCAAAAAAATAGCCGATGTAGGTGCATTAGGTTACAATGATTATCCAACTTTCCTTGAATTAGAAAAACAAGGTAAACTGCCAAAAGGTACTGCAATCCAAAAAAGAAAAAATTATAAAAGTAGGCACGAGAAAGATAGGAAAGTTCCTAATTCTCGTGGCTATTATGCAGACAAACTTTTATGGTAGAAAAAAAATATTTAGTGACGTATTAATGCAAAATGATACTATTAAATAAAAATGATTAAATTTGTAAATTATGAATAAAAATTATATTATAATTGGAAGCGTTTTAGCCGTGGCTATTGGAATAGGCTATTGGTATTATGTGTCAAACAAAGAAAAAGATACAGAAACAATTACTCCCGAAACAAAAGATATAGAAGCAATTACTCCCGAAGATAAAAAGGAATTATAAAAAATTAAATTAGCGTAATATGAATTTTTTTAAAAATATGTTAAGTACTGCACAAGGAGAAGTTTCTCATAAGAGAGTGCTTGGTGCTTTAGGTTTTTTGGCTTTAATAATTTGTATGTTTATTACTCTTTATGCTAAATTTGAATTAGAAATCGCAAAAAGACTAATTGAAGCAGTTGAATATATTTCTATTGCTTATGGTTTAGGGACTGTAGTAGAGAAATTTGCAAACAAAAAAGAAACAAATAATCAAATAATAAATTAAAAGATGGATACGAAAAAAATTGGATTAGGTGGGATGTTATTCTCATTAGCCGTAGGATTTGCGACTATCTATGCACTTGCATACGTTGCAGGTAAAGGTTGGAAAAAAGCAAATAATTAATGCAAGGGGTTTTAAAGGAAATATCAAAGGCGACTGAAGGGTCTTATGGTACTGCTATTATTTACGCAGGGGCTATTGGATTGATTTTATCTGACATTATTCCTACTCCTGCTGACGCTTTATACTTCTATACTGAAAAGAAACTTCGTGACCAATGGGTCAATAAAACAATTACGCCAAAGCAATATTGGGTAAGGTCGGCATCGGCTTACTACTTATATAACCCAATTTGGTGGACATTAGTTTTAGGGGCTATGCATTACACAGAAGGTGACTTTAAACAAAAGGCTAAAATTGGCTTAATCGCTATCGGTGCAGGTGCAGTTATTGGAATGATTTATAGAAACTATAAAGTAGACATTCAAAAAGTTAAAGATGATGCTTTTGCAAAAGACACAAAAGTAAACTTTGACGCAAAACCAAATACCAATCGAGTAAGGAATGCTTATAGAGTTGGTAATAAAATTAAATTTACAAGTTAATGAATACAGAAGCAGTACAACAAGTAGCGACTAATCATGCAGGTGGCTCACCAAACGTGAACGTCCCAAATGTAGAATCCCAAAACCCTGCACCTATTCCACAAGAAGGGTTGGCAGAGGGTGGCACTACAAGTGATAACACTATTAATACGTTAGCAGAAAACACGGCTATGGATAAAACACAATGGTTGACAATTTTTTTAATTGGATTAACTATTGTTTCTTTAGTCATGAGTATCGTTTCAAATCGTAAACAGATTCAAAAATTGGACAAAGATGATTCTGATATGAGTAAAAAATTGAACGAACTCGAAACCAATTTAAGAAAACAAATGGGCGACAAGTATGAAGAGTTGGTTTGACGAAGTCACATACGGAAACCCCAATGATATTTACTTGCCCTTATTGCAAAAAGGGGGCGATTTTGAGTCATTATATGAGGAATTAAAAGAATTTCCTTTCCCTTCTAATTCATCTGAAACTACAAAAGATGAAATAAGAGAACTATTGCATTATCAAAATAGCGAAAATCAAAAAAATGAAAAAATTGTTAATCGATATATTGCATACGATGATGATTTAACATCAATTTTAAAGCGTTATTGCGTTGAAAAAATTGATAAAAATGAAGATAAACTTATTGATGATATAATAAATTCGTCAAAAAGTTTAATCGCAAAATTAAAATTTCACTATCAACGACCAAGACCTTATCAGTTGGCACAATATTTAAAGGCTCGGTTATTCCCTTCAGCAAGTATGTCGGCATTAAATCCTTCATACCCAAGTGGACATACCTTACAAGCAAAACTCGTTTGTAGTGTATTGGGAAACAAATATGTTGAACATAATGATTATTTACAAAAATTGGCACACGACATATCAGTTAGTAGATTGTTTTTAGGATTGCATTATTCAAGTGATAATGATTTTTCCTTAATTATTGCAGACAAAATATTAACTGACAAAAACTTCACGAAAAAATATGGAATATGAATTTTTAGTAACACCGATAGGTAAACCACGAATGACCCAAAGGGACAAGTGGTTAAGACCTCCAAGAGAAGCAGTATTAAAGTATAGACTGCATAAGAAAGCCATGGAAGATTACGCCATGATTACTAAGTTTAAATTAACGGAAATTTTAGATGCAGATTTTTACATTCCTATGCCCGAAAGTTGGAGCAATAAGAAAAAAACATCTATGTGTGGTAAACCACATCAAAACAAACCCGACTTAGATAATATTTTAAAATTTATTATGGATACGTTATTACCCGATGGCGACCAAAATGTACACACTATTGTGGCAAAGAAATTTTGGGATTACGAAGGCAAAATTATTTTTAGAGATGCAAACGACCAACAATGATAATAATCAAATGGTATCAAATCTTTTGGAGACAATGGTATCTACAATTAAAGAAATAGGGATATTAAATACTATTCTTGTTCTCGAAAATGGCAAAGATAAATCTAACAACTTTGAGCGAAAAGATATACTTTGGGTTATAGAATGTGTATGTGGAGTATTTAATATGCCACCCGAAACACTTTTTTCACCAAGTAAAAAATATCCAAGAAAATATGCTTTTGGAATATGGGCTTATCTATGTGATAAACATTTGCTTTATAGCCCTAAAGACCTTGCTAAAATAAGTGGTAAAAGTAGGGCTACAATTTATAAGTCAACTTGTTTTATTAGGAAATTTCCTAAAGCGAGTACAAATGCTTTTGAGCAAAAAATTATTGAAAAAATTAACGAATCAGAAAACAACTTAAAAATAAAATTAAATAAAAATTAATATGGACAACAACGCAGGATTTAACGCAAATGCAGAATTTGAAAACGATTTTTCACCACTACAAGAAAATGTAGTTCAAAGAGATTATACGAGACCGAATGTTTCGGGAATGGTAGATGCTTCTCCAATTGATGAAGCCGTAGTTATTCCACCAACTTTTGACGATTTGAATAATACTTTTCAACAAAATTTAGGTGGTCAACAAAATGACGAACAACCAAGTGGCGATGGTAGGAAAGTTTGGGGTACTGATGAAGAATCGGGAAGTGCAAACCCATATACGGAAAATTTAGATAAGAAAGACCAAAAGAAAGCGTCTGAAGCACTCGTAGAAGCAGTTTTAGATGGATACACTCAATTAAATGGCTTCGCTACTAAACTTATTCAGTTTAATCCGAATAAGGTGCAGAAAATGATGACTGATGGCGAAATTGATAGTGGTTTAAGAATTCCAATACAAGGTCAAACTATTGGAGTATTAGATTATATTGAAGAGTACAACAAACAAACTGAAGGGGTTATTAGTGTAAGTGATGAATTCAAAGATAAGGTAAGACCTGTCATGATTCGTGTTTTCCAAAAGAGAAATATTGGAATGACCGATGAGCAATTATTGGCTTATTATTTTGGTTTAGATATAATTCAAAAAGGTGCAATGGTTTATCAATTAAGAGGTCAAAATGCTCAGTTATTATCTCAACTTAGAGATATGAGTACAGGTTATACTCCACCACCACCTCAAAAAGAACAACCAAGAGAAGAAGCACCAAGACAAGAACCACAACAAACCTCTCAAAGAGAATATGTTGAACCCGATGAAGTAAAAAAAGAAGTTCCTAAAAATGAATTTGTAGAAGTAGAAGTAGAGGTAGTTAAAGAAGCACCAAAACGTACAAAAAGACCAACTGCTATGCCCGAATTTGGTAATGAATCTATTTTACAACAAATGGAAGATATAGCAAACGATAATAAACCAAGAACAACTACAAGAAAAAAGAGAAAATGAGAGAAGCAATGTTAGGGGTAGCCGTTGGTAAAAAAGGTGTGGGAAAGTCCTTTACTACCAACAAAATGATTTTAAATTATGTAACGGGTAATCTTGCAAGTGGTATTTTGCCAAGGAGGGCTTTAATATTAGATGTAAACGATGAATTTTCTCACATTAAATCAATTCAAATGAAAGATTTAGTAAGATTTTCTGTACATCCTATTGTTGAAGCACGAAGAATTAGACCTTTTCATGAGAATGGTAAGAAAATGACTTTGGACGATATTGCCAAAACTCTTTATATTATTCTTGAAACATATCGAGGTGGACTATTGTTAATTGAAGATATTAATAAATATATATCAGACTCATTGCCAAATGATGTTATCGGTGCAATTTGTACAAATAGGCATACGGATATGGACATCATTATGCACTTTCAATCTATTGGACGTATTAGCCCAAAAATTTGGCAAAATATGAATTGGATTCGTTTTCATAAAAACTTAGATTCAGTTGGTCGTCACGCAAAAAAGTTTGAAGATAAATATGAGTTACTTCGTATAGTAGAGATGCTAACGGATAATGAGTATAATAGTGGCAATAAAAGATTCTTTCAATATGTAGACATGGATGAGATGAAAATAGTCGGTAAAGTAGATGATAAAAAACTTGATTTTGCTATTCGTCAATATATAGAAGAAAACTATCGTAAAATAATAACACCTTTATTACAAATAAAAGGTGAAAATGGTAAAAGTAAATACACAACTGATAGTGCGTTAAAATTTGAGTATAATAGAATTAAAAATATTTACACTAATTCATAACTTGCAATTTGTTGACATATTGAAAGTTACGTCTTTAATTATAATATAGTTAAACATTCGTTGGAATTTAAGAAATGCTATTCAAACTTATTGTCAATAATAAAAAATAATTTTGAAATACTTAAGACCTCGGAAGGTGCTTAACAATAAAAAAATAAAAATATAGAAATGGAAAAAATTAAAGAAATTTTATTATCGGTATCAGTTATCGTAGTTGGTGTCCTTGTTGCCAACCAAGTGCAAAAAGCAATTGACAAAAACAAGACTACAATTTAAACAAACAAACAAAAAAATTAAAAAATAAAATTATGAGTATTAGAAAATATTTAGCCGATGCACAAAGAAATGCAAACGAAGGCTTCGCAAACGCAGACGGATTTTTTGACGATGATTTGTCATTTACTGCCTCTGAAGATTTTTATGGTGCTGATGCATCATCAATGGGTGCTCCAAGTGCTCCAACTTCACAACCTTACATCGTAACTGTAACTAACACGGGTTCTGCCGTTAGTAATTTTGACGTATTAGGTTCTTATGAATTTATTAACAATAGTGGCTTTAACGCAAGTGGTAATTTAGTAATTGGTGCAGTAACTATTAGTTCTGCTATTCCAAATGTAACTTACCAACAAATGTTATGGCAGTTTTCGGGTGCACCTTTTAGCGTAGGTTTGACATACATCCAATCTGCAACTGCAAATCAGTTGTTAGAGACGTTGTCAATCAACACTAAAGATGCAAATGGTAACATTGCACAAAAAGCGTTAATTCCAACTCTTGACCCATATCAGCAACAATCAAATGTGTTGGCTATGCGTTATGGTTATAGAATTGATGGTTACACTAAAATCATCCTTTCTTCTGTGTTGGCTTCAACAACTGTTAAATTATACTTATACCCAAGTGATAACATCAATTTGTCTCGTGGTTTAAGTGGTAAAGCAGTTGCTCGTGACTTCGCAAGTCCAGGCATTGTACGTTCACAACCTGTTAAATTGGTAGGTTAATCCTAACAATTTGCTTTATAAAAAGGGTGGGGTGTTATCGCCCTACCCTTTTTTTTTATCACTTTGTAAACAAGTAAAAAGATGTATGAATATATAGCAATAAACAATCCGAATGGAGCAATATCTGTGTTAAAATCTTATGGATTAAAAATTAGGGATAAAAGAAATCTTGGTTCGGCTTTACGCAAGTTAGTCGCTCAAGAAGGTGAACCTGCATTAAGAAGAATTGCAGATTTACACCCCGACAAAGAATTAATCATGGATGTATATTCAAATGCAGACGGAGGTTGTAATTGTGGATGTCAAAACAAATCAATGGGTCAAGACCTAAAATATAATTTTGTTGGAGCAGACGCAAGTAATTCAGTAAATAACAACCAAGTAAGTGAATCTACAAAATTAGCAATGCAAACAAATGCATTTTTAATTGTAGCAACAATAATCATCGCATCAGCAATAATCACAAGAAAATGAAAAATTTAACAGATAAAGAAATTTACTTAGTTGCAGTAGCAACTATCGACAAAAAGAAGCCCGAAGTAATCGCATTGATTAACAAGTATGGTGTAGAATTATCAACAAACGCTGAAGATAGAACAATTGATTCGGCTTTTTTAACATTGGCTAAAACAAGTAATAATTTCAGAAAAGAATTTTCTGATTTGTCAGCCCAAGCATCAGTATCTTTTACGGGTGAAGAAGCATTTTTTCAAGCAGTTGGAGGGGTAGACCCATTGGGGGGTGTTGACGCATACCTTAAAAAAGACCGATTTGGGGGTGTTGACGCAAACCTTAAAACAGACTCAACTTCAAAAAGTTCTTTTTTCAGTAAAGTTGGCGAATATTTTAGTCCCGATGTTTTTAAGTCAATTTTAAATACAGGTTTAAATGTATGGTCAGTTAAACAAACAGGTCAAAATGCACCAACTGCACAAGGTGCTATGGATACTGCAAGAGAGCAATATTATCAAGAGCAAGGCACTAAAAAGACCGAAAAATCGGGAATGGGTATAGGTAGCATTATTTTATTGTCAGTAGGTGGACTTTTACTTTTAGGTGGTATTATTTATTTGGTAAGAAAAAAATAAACTCATGACCGAATTTGAAGATGCATTAGACCAAGTAAAAATTATGAAAGAAACAAGTAATCATGATTCTTTTATGTCAACTGCAAAACAAACTATTAAAGGTAGTGCAGTTGGGGCTATTGCAGGTTTAATGTTCGCTTGGTACAAACAAAAAAATCTATATGTTTATGGCTTTTTAGGGGCTATAGGTGGTGGAGCAATTAACTATTTTTTAATAGGGAAAAAATGAAAACAGAACACATAATTACAGGAATAGTAGTTTTAGGAATAGCCTACCTAATTTTAAAGCCTAAAACAGACAAGGTTGTAGATACTGCAAAAGTAACCGAAGAAAGCACCTTGTCTTTTGACGCTATTGACGATTCTATGGCAGATATGTCACAAACTAATATTTTTAAAAGTAAAGCAAGATTTAATTTAAAGTAAGATGGAAACAATAACTAAAGTAGCATTAGTAGTCGGTGGATTAATTATTGCAAATAAAGTCTTTTCAAAGCCAAAAGCAACAACAACTACTACTGAAGAAGGAGAAGAGCCTACTTCGGGTGGTGGAGGTGGAGGTGGAGGTGGATTTCCTATGATTCCTAATTTGGGATTACCAATTTTACCTTTAGGATTACTAATAAAAACTGATGCTCAAATTAAGGCAGAAGCAGAAGCAAAAGTACGAGCAGAATCGGAAGCAAAAGCGAAAGCAGAAGCAGAAGCAAAATCAAAATCGGCTTTGGAATTTGTCCAACAAAAGATAAAAGATATGGAAAAGGCACAAGCAACAACAGTTGTAACTGAGGCTAAAGGAACTATTGGAGACCAATTAGGAATAGGTACATCTACAGGAACAAGCACAGGCTCTTCGGGTGGTGTAGTTGGTGGTGGAACGAGTTCAACTTCGGGCTCAACAGTAACTCGCATGGGTGCTCCAATAATTACAGGAGGTATAATTCCTTTTGATGGTTCAATTGAAACATTAGGACGTAGAGCAATTTTTAGATAATGGAAAACAAAACAATTTTTATAGGATTAGGAGCATTAGCCATTGGTGGTTATTTAGCGTTAAGGTATTTTAAAAATAAAGGGACTTCTTCAGAAGAGCCTACGCCAAATGTTCCTTCAACGAATCAAACGGCAGAACAAACTACTGCACAAGGTTTAAAATTTAGCAATCAACAACCAATAGTTCAAGAAAAAGCAAATGTTAAACCTCCGACAAATCTTAATACAAAAGCAGGTGGAAGCACTCCTGTGAAGGCATATCAATCTAACCCAACTAAAGCCCCTTTTGTAAATGCAAAAATAATGAAAGATATAAGTAAGAAAATTTTAGGTCAAATTGTTCCTTTATTCAAAAGAGGGGATGTTGTAAGTGTCGCTAATACTTTTGGAGAATCAACAGAGACATATCTTGAAAGTAATAAGTCATTTAAATTAAAATGGGATGTAGATGTTTATGGTCCAAGAATTAAACAAAGGGTAAATACTACACAAAGTGGAAGTGCTCAAGCACCTCAATTTGATGGTGGTAAAAACAAAGGACATAATTTCCCTTATTTTTATTAAATTTACAAAATGATTAGTGCTAACAAAATATATAAAGAAAGTGGTTCTTCTTTGCCTTTTAAAGATTGGTTAGAGCGTGAAAAGAATAAAGGAAAATTTATTCCAAATGCTCAAGCACTTAAAGAGTTTCAAAATTTTGACGGAGAAGAAAAAACCGAAACAAATATTAAGGATGAAGTTATTGGTGATAGTACAATGAGAAATACTTTGCTTATTTTAGGTTTAGGAATTGGAATATATTTATTTTATAAATCACAAAAAAAATGACATTAACAAATCAACAATTAACATGGATTGGAATTGGAGTAGTTTGCGTAATAATTATTTATGCAAATAGAGGTAATTTGCCACTACCAAAAGAGTCATTAAATGCTGATGGTGAAGGTGTTAACGCAATTGATAAAGCGATTGCAAAATTAAAAAGTGGGCAAATTAAAGTAAATGAAATGCCCGAAAATGTTAAGCAACAATTGAATGAAGTATAAAATAACCACAAACTACGCTCCTTTAACTTTGGCAATTACTTTAAAAACGAGTAAACCAACAAAGTTGCAGTTGTGCGTTTATGATGTAACGGACAAAACAAGAACATTTACCGATAGGTACAAAACTATTGATGGTGAAGAAACTTTGTATGTTCGTATGCCATTATCTCCCGAAGTTGCAATAGTTGAAGTTTATAATTCTTCTCTTGGTAAAAATATTCCAAGAGAACAAGAGAAATCATTTGAGATTGTAAGTGTTCGTAAAACACCTTTGGAAAGAAGGTTGGATGAGAACGATATGGGTAATGCATTAATTAAGAGTTTTGTGGATTTTTCACAAAAATTCTCATTTAATCTTGGGGAATTAACTCCAAATACATATAAAAGTGACGATAATCGTTATTTTATACGATTAAGTCAACAAATTAAAGGAGAAGATGGAAAAGTGTTAAATACACCTGCAAGAATAGGTAGAAAAACAGGAATCATAGAAGTATCTAAAGAAGAATTTCAAAAAATGACCATCCCGATGAGATTAGCAATTTTATTTCACGAATTTTCTCACTATTATTTAAACGAGCAAATAAACGATGAAATGGAAGCAGATTTGAATGGTTTATTGATTTACTTATCTTTGGGTTATCCAAGGATTGAAGCATATCAAGCATTTTTGGAAACTTTCCAAGGAAGACCTTCAAAATTAAATAAGGATAGAGCCGATTTAATTGATAAATTTATCAATGACTTCGATAAAATGAATATGGTAATTAAATAACAAAAAAGATGGTAGTAACAACTTGGAATGTAGTTCCCGATTATGACGCTTGGGGTTCTGATACCTCTTGGACTTGTGATAATTGGATACAATGGCATAAACAACTTAAAAAGCGTTTTGGTGGTGAAAAAGCCAATGCATTATGGAATTATTCTTTCTCTATTCAAACTGATTTTTCAAGAGGATTTGATTGTAGAACATTTAACTCGGCATTTAGAAGTTACATGGTTCAAGAATCTTTAGACCCTTATGCAAGTGCAGGAGTTTTTGCTTTAATTTTAAAACCTATTGGTGCAGGTACAGATTTAGTGGATTCTGCTTCTAATTTAATTACAAATTTTGGAAAAGGAGTTAGTGGGTTTTTTAGTGGAAACATGATTAAAACCATTTTGACTATTGGAGTAGTTGGAGTTGTTGGGTATTATGGATACAAATTTTATAAAACAACACAATCATGAAAAAAGAAACTTGGGTAAAAATAGGTATAGTAAGTGTAGTTGTAATTATTGGTATTGTAATTATTAATAAAAACAAAGAAAATGTTAAATTAGGTGGCAAAACTCAAGAAGAATTTGACGCTGAAGAGATAAAAAAGTTAGTTGAAGCAATTGATAAAGCCAAAAAATGAAAAGAGAATATTTAATATATGGTGGACTTGGAGTAGTGGTTTTAATTGCTTTGTATTACGCTACTAAAGATAATTCTATTCAAGATGATTCGGTAGAAGTTAAATCTTCTGATATTCAACAAGGTTCTGATAAAACAAAAGAACAAGTTAAATTAGACCCTAATTTAGCAAACGTTTTTAAGTCTAAAACTTGGAATAAAGATATTGTTGGCAAAAAAGTGTATTCTAAAATTGCTGAAATTAAACTTAGAGATAGTATAAAAGTTAACGATGGATTAATTAATAATATTTATGGTGTAGTATCAAAACCAAATACTTTAATTGGTGAAGTTGTTGCAGGATATTTAGATATAGGTGGAGCAATTAATCCCGAAACTAAAACTAAGTTTAAATGGGTTAAAATAAAATTAACAGATGCAGTCTATAAAGAAGTTCAAAGTCAAAAAAGTTTTTTGACCAAAGATTTATTTGGGATGCCAAATGTTTACAAATATGTAAGAGAGGATGTAATTAAATTATGACAAATAAAAAAATAATATATGGAACAATTATCGTTCTTGGAATATATGTGCTTTACAAAATATTTAAGGGAGAAAGTCCAATTGTTTTAATTACGGGTGGTGGTGATAAAACACCTTACGACCCAAATGAAGATTTTTCAAAATATACTTCTACAACATTTGACCCTATTACAGAAGCAAAAAAGGATGCAATTTTTAAAACAAAAGTTATGCTATTTCAAAATAAACTAAATAAGGTATTAGTAGAAAAATATTCAAGTGAATCTTTAATAAAAGCAGATGGATTGTTAGGTAATAATACAATAAAAGCAATAGTAAGAGTTTTTGGTGATAGAATGCTACCAATAAAAACTAAACAACAAGTTGAATTTTTAAGTAATCAATTAATATAAAAAAAATGGAAATAGATGTATTTTACCAAAACGATGATATGTCTTTTGGGTTTGACGGAATGTCAAAATTAGATAAAGATGCTTTTGCTTTTGCAAAAAAAGAACGATATGGATTTGAAGATGTAGATTATTCTTATGCTGATGGGAAGCCCGATGGTAATTTGGGAAGCAGACAAAAAGATGCTTACAAGGGTAGATTTTCAGGTTGGAAGCCTTCATATAAATATGATTGCGAAATCATTGAAAAATATATTGTTGCTTGTAAAAACCAAATCAAAAAAGACGAAGATGAGCAATTAAAAGGAGACGCAGATAAAAAAAGAGTATTAAATGATTATATTCAAGGTTCAAAATTGGCTTTAGACGAATTTGAGAAGTATTACGAAAAAGCAGAATGCTCTATTGAAAAAAACAAAAAAGAAGAACAAAGTTTTCAAAATCAATTATTACTTGCAAAAGGAAATTCTAAAACTGCTACTATAATTTTAGTTAGTTCAATAGTTGTCTTAGTTGGTATAGTTGGATTTTTAGCATATAGGAGATTTAATAAATAAAAAAGGAGATATAAAAAATGAGACATATTAATATTAATAAATTAATAGGGATATCACCAAAGCCCTCAAAAAGTGTAAAGAAAAATAAAAATAGGTTTTTAAACGCAGATGGTGATAGTTTAGAAAAAAAATATGGTAGCCCAACTTTATCAGATTCCTATTATAAATCTATTGCCAATTTATATTCAACAAACATTGGACAAAATGATGTTATAAAAAATTCTATTATTTCTAAATCCAAAGAAATTGCAAATAAAAATTCAAATTTTCAAAAATTAGATATTGCAGGTCTTCAAAAATTAAAAGAAAAATTTGATAATGATAGACAGAATTCTTCAAATTTGGAAAGAAGTGCTACAAATTCTTTGATAGATAAATATGATGATTTATTAACATCTCGAAGAGATGCTCAAAATATAGCAGAAAGAAATATCAGAGATAGTGAAGGTGGATACCCTAATATTAATCATAAACATTCTAATTTAATAAAAAATATACTTGACCATCATATTGATTGGGTTGGTACTTTATCTATAACAAATTATTTAGAGTATTTGATTGAAAAATCAAAATTAATTGAAGAACAAATTGATTATGCTAAAGGCAAAAATACTTATGACGTTTGGAAAAAATTAGAGGGTAAAGGCTTTCTTGATTCTCAAAAGAAAATTATTGCTGATAAAATTAAAGAATTGACCCCTAAAGTAAATCCACAAACAGGCTCAAAAGCAAATACAAATGCCACGGCAGATGAATTAATAAATGGTTCAAGTTTAACTTCAAATAAAAAATGGATTTTCATTGGAGTCGGTGGTTTAGTAGTATTAACTGCTTTATATTTAATATTTAGAAATAAATCAAGTAACTAAAATGGATAAGGCAAGTAAGGTTTTATTGATTGTAGGAGGTGGATTAGGTGCGTTTGCAATATTCCGTTATGTTTATAAAACTATTTCTTTGGCAGAAAAAATGGAATTAAAATATGAAGGTTTTATTATTAAAAATATTACCCCACAATTATCGGGAGTGGTTTCTTTAAATATAGTAAATAAATCTGATTTGACTTTGACTTTAAAAAACATTGATATTAAATTATTTGCAGGGACTGCTGAAATAGGTAGTTTAGTTCAATCAAAAGAATTAGATATTTTGCCCAATGGAAAATCATTACTCCGTTTAAATATTAACATAAATTATGAAAGTGTTTTTGAGGGATTTGGTCAAATTAAAAACATTATTAAATCTAAAAATGATTTACCAATTGATATTATTGGAGTTGCAGATGTTAAATCAATTTTAGGATGGGTTAAAATACCTTTAAAATATTCTACAACAGGAAAAGATTTAAAAGCACTTTACGATACATATTATTAAAAATGTCAGCAACTCAAGACTATATAAACAAGCATATCAATGATGTTATGATTGCAGTTGAAGGGAGTAAAATATTCCCCGAAGTTGCTATAATTCAAAGTGCTATTGAAAGTGGGTGGGGAAAATCTTTATTGGCTAAAAAATACAACAACTATTTTGGAATAAAATCTACTCGTGATTGGAAAGGCAAAAACATAACTTTAAAAACTCAAGAAGAATACGATGGTGTTTTAAGTCTTGTAAATGGTACATTTAGGGTTTATGATTCATTCCAAGATTCTGTAAAAGATTACGTTAAATTTTTAAAGGAAAACCCAAGATACACAAAAGGTGGAGTTTTTAGTGCAACTACACCCGAAGAACAAGTTAGAAGATTACAAAGTAGTGGATATTCTACAACCTCAGTTTATGCAGATATTATAATAAAAACTATTAAATATAACTACGATTTTATCAAAAATAAAATTAATGAATACTTAAAAAATTCACCTCAAAAAGCATTGTTTGTAATTTTGCTATTTGCAGGATTGGTTTATAGTGTTTATAAGTTGTCAAAATTGAATAAATAACATATTTTTGTTAGATGATTGGATATAGAGGATACAAAACCAAAGAATTGGCTGATAAACATTTAGGCACAACACTATTTACAATTGTTTTTGAAAGAAAAGGCGAAATTGTTAATAAAAATGTCTCAAAATTATATTTTTTATCGACAACTAAAGAATATGCTAAATTATATGGAACGCACCTTACTTCGTGGAAAACAAGCGACAACTTATTGGATTTAAGAACACAGAAAGGACAGGAAAAAATTGCACCTTATATGAAAAAATACTTAAATAGCGAAAAAGAAGCAACGATAAAAAATGCTAACTTCATGATGCGTATTGCTAAAACAACAAAAGAAAAGAAAAATGCTTTGCAATTTTTAGACATTGCTAATAAGCACGTTCAACCATTATCTTCTTTAAACTCTCAATGGTCTTCAGACAATGAATTTGGTGTAGAAATGAGAAAAGCGTTAACTAAATTAAAGTATGATGGGGCTATTTTTAGCGAAGGTAAAACAGGGGCAACAATAATTTTATTAAACAGACCTACACCAATTAAATAAAATAACATATTTTTGTAATATGTTAGTTGGCAAAATTAAAAAAGACTTTCTCAATGGAGTTGATAAAATCGCATCAAAGAAACAATGCAACATTGAACAAATTCAGATAAAATTAACGTTTGGTGAAAGCCAAGAAAATCCAATAGTTTACACTTTGTGTCAAGATTGGAAACCTTACGAAATAAGTACTTATAAGGCTATTATGGACAAAAAATTTGACCTCATTGGTGAAGAAGGTCTTGTTACGCCTTATTTGATTCAATCGATGGCAACTAAAATGCAAGAAATTGATGCCGAACCAAGTGAGTTTTCTGCATATTTACAAGAATTTAAAGGAACAATTATGGTTGCTTTATTTAAAGGAATAAATTGCATAAAAACTTTACCTATTGAACAATTGTTCTAATTATATTTTTAGGTAATTTTTGCCTAAAATGACACTTGTTGTTTTTATTGATTTTTAAGTATAAATTTGCGTAAGCCCAAAAAGGCTTTAATGTTTATTGTAAAAAATGATAGAGAAAAAAGCATTCAATATTGAAGACTTATGGACTTGGTTTTTAAGAATCACTATGGGAGTAGTTTCGTTTATTTTAATTGAAACATATAATGATATAAAAAAAATGAGCCAAGACTTAGGGGAGATAAAGATAATGGTTGCTCAAAGTCAAAAAGACTTTGAGTACTTGAAGGAAGACCATAAAACATTTAAAGTCGAAACTAATGGGCGATTAACGTATTTAGAACAAAAAAAATAATTATGTTAGACATAGGAGGAATAATATCGGGAGTAGGTAATTTAGGCATAAGTGCTTTTAATAATGAAGAAAATCAAGCCCTTCAATCATATATAGCAGGTAAAACACTTGCTGACCAAAAAGAAATACAACAACAAATGTTGTCTTTCCAAAATAATACACAAAGACAAGCGTATGCTCAAAGTTTGTTAGATAAGGCTAAAAAATCAAAATACATTCCTTACTACGTTGCAGGTGGTGTATTGTTGTTAACGATAGGAATTACTTTATTTGTAGTTTTTAGTAAAAAACAAGTTTAAAATGGATTCAAGAATAAGAGATTATTTAATTATTGGTGGTATAGTCGTTGTTGGCTATTTAATTCTTGTTCCAAGAAGCAAAGGAATTAAAAAACCACAAGTTGCAACTGAAGGTGACGTAAGTCAAGTTCAAAATGCAAGAACTGTATTGGATGCTTTCTTAAATGCTTATGAAGCCAAAGAACCTTCTTCTGAATTAAACAAATTGAACGGAATATTTGTTAAAGAATACGGATTAAAAGTTCACAAGCGTAAAGATGGCAAATTTGTCGCTCGTACCTTAGATGGTAAAGATGTTTTAATGGTTAAATAATGCCAAGTGTACCCCCAAATATTTCAGTTGGTAGCACTCCAACTATTGCCGTAGATAGCATAAATGGGGTTTCCTATAATCAAATCAATCAAAGTATTGGTTCTTTTTTTTATTTGGTGAAAAACATTTATATTTATTCAAGTAACATTAATCAACTTTTACAACCGATAGGGTTAAAAAAATATAATAAATTTGGTGATAAGCATATTAGGGTTTTACAACCAATGATTGACCCATATCAATATTTAAGTGCAATAAACCAAACAACAATAGGATTAGACTATGCTTTCGATTCCAATAATGGATTTTATCCAACTCTATCAGCAAATACAACTACAACTTTTCAAATTGATACTACACAGTTAAGTGCAGAAGATTATTTAAGTGGTCAAAATAATTTTGAAGACATTGAATTTTTAACAGATTATATAAACGATTTTTAATGATTAATGGAAAGATAGTAGTTAACGTAACAAATAATTTGGCTTTTGATGCTCAAATTTCCTTATTTGGCTCTACTTCTGACCCATTAGCATCTTCTGTTGGTGCTTTTACTCAATATCATTGGGATATAGCATATCCGTTTTTAAACGTAGCAAATACTCCAATTATGAACATACAATACAGAAATGTAGGTGCTTCAACTTTTGATGTCATGTCCTTTTATACTAACCTTACCTATGAAGGTATTTGGATTGGTTTAAATAATTTGAATTTTGGTATTTTTTGGAATGCTTTTCCGAAT
>Ga0181351_1000174_pt1 | contig 16999 bp, 16 predicted proteins | sample Su13VDMM15SD_FD_170485 | JGI IMG/M metagenome (GOLD analysis project Ga0181351, IMG submission 170485) | Freshwater viral communities from Lake Michigan, USA - Su13.VD.MM15.S.D | ecosystem: Environmental > Aquatic > Freshwater > Lake | place: USA: Michigan | collected 2013-07-16 | reverse complement strand
AAGACGATCAAAAACAGAGAGTTTGTCGCCTTAAAACATTAAGGAAAAATGCGAAGCTGTTTTCATGGCTGATTTTGCTTGACTGCAAACATCTTTGACATAAAAACTATACCAAATGGTAAGTTTAACCGAAATTGCGCAATCTTGGGGCACATCTGTGGGTTATGTGAGCAAACTTAAGCAAAGAGGCATGCCACAAGAGACAGTCGAAGGGGCAACGGAGTGGAGGGAAGCCAATCGTGAGAGGCCTCCAAAGTCCTTCACAGCCTCGCCAGTAGGGGTTTCGTTGGAAGAGGGAGACATGGAGGCGGGGACTTCGTCTGGAAGCGATCTGATGCGTGACGATATATATGGTTGTTTGGCAAGATCGAGGCAAAGCGAGAAAGTAGCATATGCCCTACTGCATCAAGCCCAAGCAAATCGGGATCACGCAAGATTGCCGAATCTAGTTAAGGCACATAAGGAGGCACTAAGGGGAAGGCTGGATGCAGAAATGAAAGTAGAAGCCCTACAAAGGGCAACTGGTGCAGTTATTGGCACAGACCTTGCACGTAGTATTATGTCACGCTATATGACAACTATCAGAAATCTGATGGAAGGACTACCAGCCAGCCTATGTCGCAGGGCGAATCCAAGCGACCCAGAGCTTGCAAAGGAAATTATAGCAGAAGGAGTCGAAAAGATTATCGCAGTCATTCACAAGACAAAGGGATCTTTCGGTGAAATAAAACTACTTGACGACAAAGCAGAGAAAGAGGTAAAACAAGAAAATGAGCAAGAAAAATGAACAAACGTACCCATGTCTCAAGAGGGTCAAGATGGACGAGATCAAAGGGGCAAACTATAATCCTAGAAAAATTAGCAACGAGGCACTTGGTCGCCTCACGAAAAGTCTTTCCGAACTTGGGGATCTGCAACCCATCACAGTCAATGTGCGAACTGGAAACACAATTATCGGGGGGCATCAAAGATTCAAGATTTATCAGGCAATGGGGCGAGAAGAGATTGATGTCTGGCTTGTTGATCTTTCAGAAGAAAAAGAAAAAGCTGCAAATCTCGCACTTAACAATATGGCTGGAGAGTTTGATACAGAAGCTCTCAAAGACTTGCTTGAAAACATCGACAGCTCACAAATTGATTTGGAGCTTACTGGCTTTTCAGACGAAAGCCTTAAGAGCCTTATGTCCGCTACAATTCCCAATGGTCCTCTCTCTCTGGACGGAGAGCAGGCTCAAGATGGAACGGGGAATATCGAAGCTGGTGACTATCTTCCTCCTTCTTCGTCGATTCGCATGGTTCCGATATATCTTACAAATGGCGAACACGACGAGTTTCTTGAAAAGCTCCGAAAGATCGGAGACGCTTGGAAAGCAGAAACAGCCACAGACACAGTCAAAGCTTGCGTTGAGAAGGCTTTCAAGGAACTTACACCAAAGGGATAACTAGAAGAATGAAAATAATCAGACTACAATCTTGTCTGCCAGACGAAGAAGTGGACAAACTGGGGGGAACACACCTCCCAGAGAACTGCTACGATCATCTTATTCAAGAAGACGCAGATGTTTATAAGCCAGACGGAACTCTTCTTATGCGCTTCCGCACAGGAGTTATTCCAGTAGAGCTACGGCAACAATCATATGAGGCAATCAGATCCGCAGCTACTCCAAATGAAAATCGTGGTATGGCTGGAGGAATTTTGACAGACGAAAAAGCCAAAGAGCTTGGATTTATAAAAACGCAAGTAACTGGGACTGGTAAGGGAGTAAGGGCAAAGAGAATCCTCGCCAACGGAAAGGTAAGCAATACAAGCGTTGCCATTCCCGTTCTCTCTGGAGTTATGGGATCTATGGATCGAAACGCCAGATTTCCATATTGCCGAACAACATCTTGGAATAATGCGAATCCAGAGAAGTTCTCAAAGGCAATTCCTCTTATTCAGAAAATAAGCTCTATTTTCGAGAAAGAAGCACCTGAGCGATGGAAAGCACAGAAGGAGAGGTGTGATGCTACGGCTCCAGAGTGGGTAATTCCCAAAACAGTCTTTACGACTATAACAGTCAACAAAAACTGGCAAACTGCTGTTCACAAAGATCAAGGAGATTTAGCGGAAGGCTTTGGAGTTATGTCTGCATTCTCAGCGGGTGGATACTCTGGATGCTATCTTGTTTTCCCAAAGTATCGTGTTGCTTGTGATATGCGTACTGGAGATGTGATTCTGTGCGATGTTCACGAATGGCATGGAAATACACCGCTAGTTCCCAAGGAAGGCGTTCCCCACGAAAGAATCAGTTGCGTGTTCTACTATCGAGAGAACATGGCAAAGTGCGGAACTCCACAGGAAGAACTAGATAATGTTAAAAAACGAATTAGAGGAGCAGGGCAACCAGTTTACCAATAAGAGCGAGGTTGCTGTAATAGGTTGCGGGGAGCCAAACGGAAGACACGCAGAACAAACACAGCTAGTCGCATCTAATTGTTTTTACAATGGACTCATTCCGCACACCTACTACTTCTCTCCAAATACAACTAGGCTACTAACAAATAAGAAGTTTTTAAGCAGTTCTGGCCTTCCAGTCACAATATGCGGTGCAACCCCTCAGGCATCCTTCGAAATAATACAAAGGCTCGGGAACTACAAAACAAGGACATGGGTAGGAATAGCACCAGAAGTTCCAAAAACATATGACGTTACAAGAGAGGGAGTCTTGTACCTTTGGAGGCAAGAGCCAGCAAGAGACATTATATTCAACAATATGCCGATGGAAGATGCCCTATCCAACTGGGCATTTGATTATTTGAAGTATGTTCGGCTAGTAGTTTGCAAAACAGAATCAGAGAAAATCCTTTACTCGTCTGAAGTGTCTGTTATAAGTGAAAAACAGACCATAAGGGGAACGTCAATTATTTACAAATGAATGAACTAGAGCTAGAGCAATTTGTTGATGGGATGTGGGCACCAAAGAAAACACCATCAGTAAGAGAGTGGTCAGAGGAAAATCTATATTTATCAGAGCGTGTCTCTTCAAGTGCTGGTCCATATTCAACAATTCTAACCCCATATGTAAGAGAGCCTCTTGAAGATTTCAGAGACGATAGGGTAAGAACAACAATTTTATGCTGGGGAGCGCAAACAGCCAAAACAACAACCATCTTGGCTGGCTTGGCCTATAAGCTGGACATGTCTCCAGTTCCCGCAATGTGGGTAATGCCCAACGAGAACCTAGCAAGATCGTTCTCTGAATACCGCTGGCTACCAATGGTCGATGACTGCCCAGCCCTTGCAAGGCACAAGCCAGCAAATCTAGATAAATACAAACTGATGGAGCAACACTACGATAAAATGTCACTCTGGTTTTTTGGCAGTAACTCCCCTGCAAATCTTTCCTCTCGTAGTGTAGGCTTACTAATTTGCGATGAAACTGATAAATTTGCAGAAGCTTCTTCGAAGGAGGCTGGAGCAATTCAACTCGCAGAGGCTCGCACACGGACATATCCGCTATCTTTAACAGTTCAAACATCAACCCCAACAACAGAATTCGGGTATATATGGCAATCATTCCTCAGGGGAGATCAGAGATACTATCACGTTCCTTGCGTATTCTGCAATGAAATGCAAGTCTTGAGCTGGCCTAATGTTAGGTGGGACGAATCGGCAAAGGGAGAAAATGGAGAGTGGGACAATGAGAGAGTCAGGGCAACTGCCTACTACGAGTGTCCAAGTTGCAAGGGAAAGATCACAGACGGACATAAAACAAAGATGCTACGGCTGGGGAAGTGGAAGCCTGCCAATCCAAACCCAGAGCCAAACATAAAAAGCTATCACCTATCTGGTCTTTATAGCCCTTGGGAGACATTCGGAAAGCTGGCTGTAAAGTTTATAAACGATAAAAAGAGCATTATGGGATTGCAAGACTTTGTGAATTCAGTCTTGGCACAGCCTTGGGTAGAGCAAAATGACGAAGAACCAGTACGTGTTAATGGATCTAATTATCGGCTTGGCGAGAAGTGGAGCGAGGCAGAAAGAAGGATTATATCCGCAGACATTCAAGAAGCTGGGGGATTTCATATGTGGGTTGCCATAAGAGCATGGAAGCTGGATGGGTCATCAAGACTAGAATGGTGTGGAAGGCTGGAAACTTGGGATTCGCTAAGAGCAATGCAATTGGATTGGAAGGTTTCAGATAAAATGGTTTTCACAGACTCGGCAGATCAGACTAGAGACGTATATTACCAAGCGTGTAGATACGGCTGGACTTGCTTGCTTGGAAGCGATGCACCACTCTTTGCTCACACTAGCGGGAAGATTAGAATAAATCGTCCGTATTCATCCCTACAATGGGGAGATCCACTATCTGGAACGAATAGAAATGCTCAATCAGAAGGACTCTCAAGGTCAAAGTGTCCAGTTATCAGGTGGTCAAATCCAACAATTAAGGATATGATTCAAATGCTTCGGACTGGTAAAATGGGGAAATGGGAAGTTCCAGACGATACGCCCGACCAATGGCACGACCATATGAACGCAGAAGTTAAAAGACCCAAGTACAACCCTCTTACTGGCAGGACAAGGCTGATCTGGCATAGGGTTAAGAAGGATAACCACTTGAGAGACTGCGAGTGCATGAATCTTGTGGGAGCTATGCTGTCTGGATGTATGCCAATTCCTCAGGATGGCGTTGCAGAGCAAAGGGTTGAAGAGTCAGAGAAGCTACACTTGGAGAGAGAATGAGCCTTTTCCTGTCTTGGATTCTTTTCCATATAGGTGATATATATAGCAAGTTTATGGTTAGAAGCGGAATAGGGTATAAGTTTTATAGCAAGGTTATGCTTTTATCTTGTCATTTAGATAAAAAAGGGCAAATTTGGAAAGAACCCAATGAATAAGTTGACAGAGGTATAAGTAGCATGGCCGTACAAGGTGTTTATTATGGTTTGGATCTCGCCACAGTTACACAGATTCGCACAGAAACTCTTAGCGCAATCGAAGCTATCCTTAAAACTGGTGCTTCATATAGCATTGGTGGACGGCAACTTACGAGAGCAAATCTTCAAGAGCTACAGAATACCGTGATGGAATGTACGGCTGCGATTGGCAGAATTGGTGGTCCAAGAACTAGAATAAATCGCACATTCCCAGACTACTCAAACGGAAGTCGTATCTAAAAAGTTGATATAAATAGCGTTTAATAAGGAGAAGTTATGCAAGACAAAATCTTTAATCTTTTGGACAAGGCAATTCAAATACTGGATAGGTGCTGGAAGGGCTACAAGCCAGTTGCTGGGGTGAAGCCATATGAGGCGGGTAGCTGTGAAAGAGAAATGGCTACGCAGTCGGATATGAGCGAAATTGAGGAAGTAATCGAAATGCTAGACAAGTTGATCGAATTCTATGACCCCAGCCAAGCTAGGGACAGTAGCGGGAAGTGGGGTGGTGGGGGTGCGGGTGGTAGTATCGGTGTGGGTGGTGCGGGTAATGGTGAAGGTGGAAATCTTCCACCAGAAAAAGTCTCAGAAAATATAAATGAAAAAGTTAGTAAATTTATAGAAGAAAATAATGACGATCTTCAGGACGGAGGAGACTACGAGGACAAATCAAATTACCATCCAATTGCAAGACTTATGAGGGCATCAGAGGGATGGGTCGGTAGCAATATTCCCAATAAAACAAATAAAGAATCTGTTACTAGCGGAATTAAAAATATTAGTGATGCTATCGGAGATGCCCTGAGCATGTATGGGAAAGACTCTAGCATTGGTGGTGCATTGAGTAATCTTCTGAATTCAATCAAATCTGAAAAGAAAAATCTAAAATAACATTTTATGGCAAAGCTAAACTTCATCGAGAAAGCGATCAGCAGTCTAAATCCCAAGTTTGGGGTTCAAAGACTTGCTGATAAGTGCAAGCTGACAGAGCTTACACGCTTTGCTGGAGCTTACCCAAGTCGTGATAGGCTTCCTTCGAGGCCATTGTCTGGTGGCGAAAGCTACTACTCAACATTCGAGAGGCTTCAGCTTATTCGTGCTGGTCGTGAGCTAGAAGATAACAACCCTATTGTTCGTTCTATTCTTCTTAAATTCTCGCAGTATGCGCTCGGAAACTTCCGCTACATGGCAAGAACTGGAGATCGTTCGATTGATCAAGCCTATGAAGACTACTGGGCATCTTGGTGCAAGAGGTGTGACTACTTCGGGCGACATAACTTTGAGTCCCTTTCTCACCTAGCACTTCGCTCTGTTCTTCGTGACGGAGATGTGGGGTTTGTTATAACCAGAGAGAAGTCAATCGGAGATCAGGTAGATCCAAACTCAGAAATTAGAATACAAGCAGTTGAGGCAGATCGAATCGGTGGAATGTTTGATAATCCAGTATCATCTCAGTCTTACATTGGTGGAGTTGGGTTCGATGAACACGGAAGAACAAAGTATTACAAGGTGTACCGAAGGACGCAGGGCAACTTCTACACAGACGAGCAGGAAGTTCCCGCTTCATCATTTCTTTTAATCTATGATCCAATCAGACTTGACGAGGTGCGTGGGCGCAGTCATCTGGCTTCGGTAGTTAATTATTGCAAGGATCTGCACGAAACGATGGAAGCAGAGAATCTTGCAGTTAAGAACGCAGCTTTTAGGATTTTAACTATCTCAAATGCAAGCGGAGTCTCTGATGATTCAGCTTCTTACTTCAACCAAGCACAAACAGATTCTTACGGCAATAGCATGAACATCGAAAATATGCAGAAGGGGCAAATTAACTATATGCCTACTGGCTCTGAGATGAAGATGTTCGAGAGCAATCGCCCATCCTCTGCTTTCCAAGGGTATGTAGATCTCATAGTGCATATGATCGCTCTCGCTTTTAATCTCCCCTTTGGATTCTGCTACGATCTTTCCAAGCTCGGTGGTCCGACTGTTCGCCTAGAGATGGCACTAGCTTCACGAACTTTCAAGAGATGGCAGGGAATTCTTGAGTCTCGCTTCTTCGACAAGATAAAGAACCTTGTAATTGCAGACGGAATTAGCCGAGGGAAAATCCCAGCAAACAGCAACTTTACAAAGGGCAAGTGGATATATCCATCCGACACAACGATTGACGTAGGAAGAGATTCGCAGGCGAATATATCAGAGTTCAAGGCTGGACTCCGAACAGCGTCTGAAATATATGGAGCAAAGGGAGAGGACTATGAGGAGGCGATGCGCCAGAGAGCCTACGAAGTTAAATATGCAAACGATCTAGCAGAGGAGTTCGGTATTCCCGCAGAATCTATTTCCGATGCCTTCAAACAAGTTGCACCACCTCCAAGTGCGGAGGGTGCTGTGGCTCCAGAAATGCCTGCACAAGATGGTCAGGGAGAAGCCCAACCTCAGGCGCAGGGAGTGGTTACAGAAATTCCTTCTCTCAACGGAGCGCAAGTTTCGTCCCTTATCAATGTTATGAACGCCGTTTCAATTGGGGCTATCTCAAGGGATGGTGCGGTTGCGATTATTACGTCTGCCTTCCCAACAATTAGCGCAGAGCAAGCTGGTCAAATTATGGCAGGAGTCAGCATCGGAACTACCATTCCAACGGCAAAGATCGAAGTACCGCAGGCAGGTGCAGAGGAAAAGCCAAAAGAAGAATCAGATGTCCCAGCAAGAGCAAGACGAACACAGCTAAGCCCAAGCTTCTCGATAAGAGATGCGGAGATGGTCTTGGATGCACTTGAGATGCAGAGCGTGAAGGACGTAGATCTTCGTGCCACAGACGGAATGATAGATTCAGCAAAATCTGCTATGCGTGTTCGTGCTGAGAAGTCAGTTAGCGACAGGGGAATGACACAAGTGGGAATCGCTAGGGCTAGGGATATTATTGGCAAAAAGAATCTATCTCCTCGTACTTGGCGCAGGATGTTGGCTTTCTTCTCACGGCACGAAGTGGATAAGAAAGGCTCAAGCTGGGATGAGCAAGGCAAGGGATGGCAGGCTTGGAATGGCTGGGGTGGAGACGCAGGGTTCTCAAGAGCCAAGAAAGTAGTAGAACAACTTAACAAGATTCGTGACGGAGAATAAATCCGTGAGGCAGTTTTCTTACAACTCAAAAAAGATTGAGTTCTACGATGAGAGCCAAGGCAGGGATAGCTCTGGAAAGTGGGCTAGTGGTGGTGGTGGTGGTGGTGGATCTGCAGAAGAGGGCAAAGAAAGCCTAAGCGAAACAACAACTGTTTATCACGGGACAACTGCCGATGTTCTTGGTAAAATTAAAGAATCAGGGATAAAGCCATCCAGAGACGGAGTTTACGGGAAAGGGGTTTATGCAACGGATAATCAGAGACTGGCACTTGAATATGGATGTCTAAAAGCACCGCAGGCAAATAGAATAGGCGGGAAAGTTCTTCTTGGAATTGTGGAAGTTACGGCATCTGGATTCAAGAACGTGCATGAGCAAAAAGGAGATAAAGATGGATATAAGGTATTTCTGTCTGAAAAGGGGGTGTTGCCATCTGCAATTAAGAGGATGATGATATTTGACGCAAAGCCCGTGAGAAAATGGATTTTTGAAGGAGGCGAAAAGCCCAAGCCTATCGCAGTTAAAAATCTTGAAGAGGGTACTATCTTTGTTCCGATTTTAATTGATGCATCTGACTTCAATCTCGAAGAAGAGAAATGCCCAGTTGAAACGCAGGATATTAAAGCAAATTTAGCGAATAGGCAGGAAGCTATTGATATAGCGCACTATGGTCCAGCCAACCCCAAAGAGCCAAACGAGGACTACTGGAAGGCGAAGGCAGGCATTTTCAAGGGGTCTGTGGAGGAAGCCAAGACCATGCGATGCGGGAATTGCGCTGGGTTTAATCAGACCAGCAAACTTATTGATTGTATTACAAAGGGCATAGGAATAAATGCGAAGGAAGTAGAGCAAGCTGGCGACTTGGGATTCTGTGAGATCTTTGACTTCAAGTGCGCCTCGCTACGAACTTGCGATGCTTGGATTGTCGGTGGTCCGATTACGGATAAGACAAATCTCGAACAGCTAAATCAAGACCTACTCGCACTCAAAGCCGATGGAACAACTCTTCTTTATGATCCCTCGCAAGCCAGAGATGAATCTGGCAAGTGGGGAGGGGGAGGGGGAGGAGGATCAAGCCTCTCGGACAAGCTATCTTCCAGAATTCAAAAAGAATCTCCAAGCCTAGATATTAAAAATCCAAACACACAGAAAGTTATCAAGGCAGTTGCTAGCGGAGTTGAAAATGCAAAGATAGCGGTTCAGTACGGAGCTTCAAAAGTATCGGATATTAAGAACTGGATGAAGTCAGATAGTGGGAAGGAATTTATCAAGGGAACAACCAAGGCACTAGGCGTAGTCAGCAAGGGAGTCGTTGAAGCTGGAAAGGAATTTCACAATCAGAGATTTGGAATCCTAGTAAGCGCAATAGTGGGTATTCCATTTGGACCAACTCTTGCCATCGAACACGGAGGCTACGCTTTGCTCAAGGGATTTGTTCGTGGAGCCGTAGCAGAATATAAAAAAGACGGAGGAGGTCGCTCGGTATCAAACGCTATCCGTAGCAAGATTGGTGTAGAGCGTATGCAGGCATGCGGAAACATTGTCTCTCTTCAGCAAGAACCATCTGAAGAGGATCTAATTAACTATCTTACCGATGTGCTGGCTGTTTCTATCCGCAATAAAATTAAAGGCGAAGAAACCTTTCAAGTAGAGAGCTTCGCATATGACCCAAGCCAAGCTAGGGGAGAAGGCGGGAAGTGGACTAGCGGAGGCGGTACTGCTATTGCTAATGAGCCAGAACAAGGGATGCCGATATATGACGAGGACGAAAACCCATCAAAGCAACCAATAGGAACTTCTGGCGAGGAGCTAACTCAATCTGAGAAGATCGAGAAGGAACTAAAGCCAGACGAGCAGGAATATGCTCAAGAGTTTATGCAAGTTATTGGTCCACCCAAAAGAGAAAAAAATCTAAAGGCAAATAGCGAGGAATATAAACAAGATGTGGTGGGATGGTCTAAAGCATTTGCAGAAAATAAAGTTGATAAAGAGGAAGCAATTCAGATGGCGCAAAGCCTTCATACATACGCTGGCGGGAAGCATGCCGAAATAAATAAGTCGATTCGAGATATGGATACGTCCGAATTTCCAGACCTAGAAAGCATGGCAGTCGCAGATTCTATTGTATCTGCGATGGAAGTAGCTCCCAAAATCAAGGAGAACGTTATTTGGAGAGGAACAAAAAGCGGATCAGATAGTCCTCTCGGAGAAAGCTATACCCATCAGCTAGCCAAAACAGCAAAAGTTGGTCAAGTTATGGAGGATAATGGTATATTATCTTGTTCGTTTAATGAATCCGTAGGCAAGGAGTTCTCTAACTGGGGTGTTGGGAATAAGGGAGTGCAGTCTAAGGTTCTTATGAAAGTTAAAAATGCCAATGGAGTAGGCGTAAAGATGCCGTCCTTCGCATCGTCCTTCATCAATGAAAAAGAAGTCTTGCTTCGCCCAGAAACAAAGCTTAAAATTACTTCTGTGAAGAGATCCAAAGAGCCAGTAAATGCCTTGTTTAGGGGTGAGGATACCCATGTGTATCATACGGAAATTGAGGCAGAGATCGTCAAATGAAGAATCTGGTAGAAGACAGAATGAACGATAACGGCTTGAGGATTTTATCAGAGCAGGAAATTGCAGACAGCAGTAAGAGGAAGCCAATTTTAGAAAGAATACGAGAAGCGATGTCTAGAACTAGTGGAACAAAAGAGCAAGAATTTGAGGCTCAGAAATATACAAAGCCGAAGCTTCGTGAATCAATTAAAAACAGAATCCTTCGTGGAGACAAGGGAGGAAGGTCTGGTCAATGGTCTGCAAGGAAATCACAGCTACTTGTGCAGGCATACGAAAAAGCTGGCGGTGGCTACAAGGGCGGGAAGAGCAAGTCTCAAGAAGGTCTAAAAAAATGGGGCAAGGAAAAGTGGACTACTTCCGATGGCAAGCCATCTCTCCGCAAGGGGAGAGACAAGCGATACCTTCCAGAGCGTGTGTGGAAAAATCTGAAGCCAGCAGAAAAAGCGGCTGCAAATCGAGCAAAAGCAGAGGGAGGCAAAAAGGGAAAGCAGTTTGTTCCGAACACACCAGCCGTAAAAAAAGTCTTTTCATACAACGGAAGTATGATTGAATTGCGGGAGAAATGAAGGTCGTTCACTTTACCCCCTGCTCACCCAATACTACACTAGCATCATCAGGCATCGCTCTCTGGCTTGCTAAGGAATTTAAACTAGGACTTATTGATAGTGCGGAAAAGTGCGTTAAAGACGATACATACCTAGTCGTTAATTCGCCTTGGGCGTTTTGTGACTTTCGGGATAAGGCACAAGCGATGATCAAGGGCAAGCGAGTCATATGGGTGCAGAATGACTTTGCGATTGATATTCCTACAGCGTTCCGAGGATACGATAAGATATGGACTACTTGCCTACTTGGAAGAAGCAACGAGACATATATGAACTGGAATCAGCTAACATATATTCCTATTGCTGGGAAGTCGGAGAGAGCTACTGAGAGGATTCTTTACTACGGAGCGTTCCGAGCAGATAGGCGTGATGTTTTTGAGAAGTATCTAAAGTCTAAACACGCAACATATGTTTCTTGCTCTCGCAAGGCTTCGGCAAAGTTTCTTGAGATGAATCCTAAGATTACTATTCTAAGCCCATTCAATCCAAGGGAGCTTATGGCTTCCGTGCATTGTGGTTTATATATCCAAGACAAAACATCAGACAAGGAATACCATAGTCCTGCAAATAGATTTTATGAATACATGTCTGGCGAGTCTGCTATTTTGTTTGATCGCCCAACACAAAAAACTATGGAGAAGGCTGGCTACGATGTTTCAGAATACTTGGTAAATAGCGCAGACGAGTTCATGGAAAAAAGCAAGGAATGGAAGAAGATTGCGGAAGCACAATCTATTTGGAGAAAAGATTACCGAGGAGAGCTACGGAAAATTGTGTCTGCTGAGATTGAAAAACTGGCGTAATTTGGGTTACTTTCTTCCCTGCATCCAAACTTATTTTTAGCCTTTAAAAGTCTAAAAGTCCTAAATCACTCACTTTGTCGGGCTTAGGGATAAGAAAAAAAGTGAAAATAAATCTTGCTAAGCCGATTGGGATGAGGCATAATCACTCGTATGATAAACAACCAAACGACCTTCGGAATTGAAATTGAAACTCAAATCCCCTCCCGCCTCTCCCTCCAAGTTGGCTACCACGGCAACGGACTTCCCGTGACCGAGGTTCTCCTCGCCAACGGCCAAGTCGTTCAAGCACCTCGGTTCGGTGGTGCGACTTGGAAGGCCGATGAAGACCCTTCGATCCGCACGGCCAATGGCTTCAAAAAGTGTGAGTTCGTTTCCCCGATTCTCAAAGGCGACCAAGGCGTTGCTCACATTCTTGAATTCCTCGGCTTTCTCAAGGCCATCGGTGCAAAGCGTCCAATCCGTGTGGGTGGTGCAACGCAGGGAGGAATCCATATCACAATTCACGCTGGCACTTCGGTTCAGTCTGCTTCTCCTGCAAAGATTCTTGATTGGTGTGAGAAGGTTGCTCGCCTCGGCAATCGCCTCTCTCCTGTGTTGTTCGGTCAAAGTGCCGAGCGCAGGGATCGTAGCCAATGGTGCCCCTTGCACCCAGTTCGCCATCTCGACTCCGAGATCAAGCGAGCCAAGGAGTATGGGACTCTTTCAATCAATATCGGCAAGTACGCTATGATTAACTTCTCGAAGCTCCGCTCGACTGGTTGCATCGAGTTCCGTAGCTTCGCAACGACTCTGAATCCCCACAAGATTCTTGTCATTCTTGCCAGCGTGTTCACGATCTGCCAAGAGGCCACTACCGATAACCTCTCAAACTGGTCATCGCAAAATCGCCTCGCCAGAGCCAAGGCCTCGGAAGTGTTCGGCAAGTTCTGGAACTTCGGTGGTCGCCGTCATATTTTCGCCCAGTTCCCCACGATGAAACGCTTTGCCAAGTCGATGTTCAACTGGGGCTATGCCTCCTGTGCATACTTTGATCGCCTCCGCTTGAACGAACTGCCCGAGCGTACCGAGCGGAATGCAGAAGCTCTCGATCTGATGAACCAGCCCTCCTTCATGTCTCATGTGAGAGGGTCAGTCTAACCAACCAACCAACCAAGAAAGAAACAAAAGAATATGTGTGTAATCGTAGTAAGTCCGAACAAGAAAAACCGCCCGAGTCTTGAAACCCTTGAGCGTTGCGAGCGCAACAATCGAGACGGAGGCGGGGTGTCGTGGCTAGAAAAGGGCAAGCCGACTTTCCGCAAGGGGGTCGATGCCGAATTCATCCACGATATTATGCAGACGAAGTCTGGTCCAGTCGTAGCTCACTTCCGAATCGCAACCGTTGGCGGTGTGAAGCCTATCCTCTGCCATCCGTTCCCGATCAGTCCTCGCCCATCGCAAGCCCTGCAAGGGCAAAGCGACTCGGTGCTTTTCCACAACGGAACGTGGTCTGAGTGGAAGGGAGTTCTAGATGCAGTCCTAAAGCGTGGAGGACTCAAGGCAGAGGGAGAGTTCTCTGACTCGAGAGCCTCGGCACTTGTCGTAGCGGTAGCGGGACGGAAAGCCATCGCCAAGATGGGCGGGAAGTTCTGCGTCTTGGATAGCGAGGGAGCCTTCATGTTCAACGGCGGTTGGACGAAGCATACCGATGGGAATTGGTATTCGAATATGCATTGGAATTGGGCTTCGAAATATACGCAGACCAAGTCCTCCTACAGGGGTTCGTCTTTGTTTGACGAAGCGTGTGACGTGCTTGAAGAAGATGACCGCTTGGAAGGGCAAGCTGAAAAACACTTGTCTAGCTTCAGCAAGCTTGGTATCAAGCCCAATATGAAAAACTCAATGGTTCGCAGGGCAGTTGAAAGATCTCAAGGGCTTTTCTCCCTTGGCGAAACCCTACAGAAGCTGGGGGTTGGAAAATGATCGTGCTTACAATGCCCAAGGAAGCGAAGGAAATGTTCAACTGCGCCCATGCCGTAGAGATTGGAGAGTCTAAAAAGATGAAGGGAAAAAGCCTATGGCAGATATTCAACCGACGATGGCAGAAGGTTTGGCCTAAGGCAATCTACGCAGAGTGCGAGATCGAGGCTTTGATCAAGTGCAAAGATATGATTCAAGAGAGGCTGTTTAGTTTGGCGAAAAGCAAGTCTGTAAGGAAAGTGGATTTCAAATGAGCAGACCTCAAATCTTAAATGCCCTGAAGTGGTGGATCATATTTTCGTCTGGCATCTTGGTCGGGATGGGAGTATTGAGCTGGCTAGATTATGTAAAATAACTTGGTGGTTGGTGGTGCAATAGGGGAGTCGGCTTGTGCTGGCTCCCCTACTTGCGTCTATGCGTGATCTAACTGCCCCATAAAAGTGCATTTAAACGAGCTTTAAAGCCCAACCACGGAGCTTTTGATGGTAGGTGCGGGGGGTTGTACCCCCCAGTTGACTCCTTACCCTATGCGTAGCGACCTACTATACATATAGTAGTTGACACTTTGAGCAAGCGTATGCCCCTCCCGATACCCGAAAAAGGCGAAAAAATGTCCGATTTCATTAGTAAATTCATGAGCCATTCGATTGCCAACAAGGAATATAAAGATCCGAAACAAAGGTATTCGGTCGGGGCTAGCATTTTTAATGAATCCCAAAAGAAGAAAAACTTGCAGACTGACTCAACAATCTTGACCCCGATGGATGATGAGACCTTTTCTGGCTTCCTCGGGAGGTTTGTTTCAGACGAGGGGATGATAGAGCTTTTCCCAGACTCTTCCGATAGAGCTGAAATTGCTTCTGAAATATACGACAACAGAGAGCTTGAGATGCAGAATCAATCGGAATCTGGTAGCGACTCTACCCCTATCGAGCCAGTATCTTCTGAAATTGAAGATATGGCCTACGCTTCTGGCGGTGCTGGAACTCCAGCGGGAACAATCCCAACGGCTGTAGTGCAAGGCAGTGGGTCAAAGGCAAAGAAGCATGAATACGAGGAGGCTGGCAAAATGATTCTTGAGGGAGTATCCGTCCTAACAACTGGCACAGCGAAGGGGCATAATCTACAAATCGACTCCACAACGCTAGAGCAAGTAAGAAAATGTGCCGAACAATTTAAAGGCGGGGTTAAAGTAAACGAAAATCACGGCGCAGGCATCGGAGATATTATCGGAAAGCTAACAAACTTCCGCATAGATTCAGATGGGAACAAGCTTCTCGCTGATCTTACTTTTCTCAAGAGTCGCCAAGACAGAGCTAAATACTATATGGACTTGGCCTCCGAGATTCCAGATGCGTTTGGAATTTCGATTTCTTTCAGCGGTGAATCCGAGCAAAATGGTCAAGAATTTGACCTAGCCAGATGCGCAGAATTGTACTCTGCCGACCTAGTGCAACACCCTGCCTCTAACCCAACTGGGCTATTTTCTGTTGAAAAAGGTTGTGTAACGGTTGACAAACAGGAGAATATCAATATGGAAAACAATCCCGCAGAATCTACCGACAAGAAGGAAATGACACCTTCTTACAACATGGAAGATCTTGGAAAGCAAATGTCTGAGCTCGCAAGCCGACTCTCAGCTTTAGAGGCCAAAATGAATCCTACTGACAAGGCCATGGGCGAACATGAAGAGGAAGACGCCTCTCAGATGGAAGCGACCTCTCCAGTTGTACCCGAAAAGGGCGAGAAGGTTGATAAGAAAGTTTCTGAGGGAAAACCCGCTGGACTATCCGCTCTTGATGCTGGTAAGATCGAACTTTCTGGTGTGCTGAGGGAAATCCGCACCGAACTCTCCAAGATGGTGTCTGCTCCTATCTCTCACTCGGCTCCTGCCGTTGAGGAAAAGAAGCCCACAACCTTCTCGGAACTAGTCAATTTTGAGATGAAAGCAAATAACATCTCCAAGGGCGAGGCTCTTCGTCTTTGTGTTGGAAAATACACAGAACAATATCGGAAAGAGCTTTCCGCTGGTGGCTTCAAAAGCTTCTAAAGAAAGGCAAATAAAACTATGGCAACTCAATTTGATTCTGGCTTTGCTTCGCTGGCTTTCGCCTCCACGGTGACAGCTAACAGCATCGTCAGCATGACAACTACGGACAATACGGCGCAGGCTTGTGCTACCGCTGGAAACGCAATCGGAGTGCTTCAGCAGGATGTGGTCAGCGGATCTATCGGTCAGGTCAAGCTGTGGGCACCCTCGCACTTCGTGCGCAACCTAGCGACCTTGGTAACAGCCGCCGATAAGGTTTTTATTGGTGCAAACGGAACTGTCACCACAGTTGGTACAGCTGCTCTCGGAGTAGTTCGCAACGCTGGTGCCACTGGTGACACTATTGAAGTGTTCATCACCCGCAACATCGCAGTCTAAAGAAAGGCAAATAAAAATATGTCATACCTCACTAGCAACGCCACTCTCCGTGGCGATATCACAACGGCTCTTATCCAAGCCAGCCAAGCAAATCAGGGATTCATCGGAACCGATGTGTTCCCGATCTATAACAGCTCAGTCCGTGCGGGACAGTACCTCAAGCTACAATTAGGCAATGCTGAACTTTTGAACAGCGATGCCTCGAAGGTGGCTCCAGGTTCTGCGTATCCTCGCTCGAGCCGTGCATTTGATAATGATAATTTCACTTGCGTGGAATTCGGATTGGAAGAAGTTGTGCCAGATGCACTTGCATCAGATGTGTCACGCTTCTTCGGTCTGGAGACTGAAACTGCGAAGATCCTTCTCCGCAACATTCAGATTGGGCATGAAGCCGAGTGTGCGACTGCCTTGTTTGATAACAGCACCTTCACGGCAACAGCTGCTTTGGTCAACTACACAGTCACAAATCTTTCCACGATTAACTTCGTGGCTGACGTAGCCAACGCAAAACAGCGTTTGCTGAAAAAAGGCGTGATGGCGAATACGGTTGTGATGAACCAAGAAGTGTTTGATCTGGTTCGTCGTTCTCCGTTGA
>Ga0181351_1000170_pt1 | contig 17210 bp, 5 predicted proteins | sample Su13VDMM15SD_FD_170485 | JGI IMG/M metagenome (GOLD analysis project Ga0181351, IMG submission 170485) | Freshwater viral communities from Lake Michigan, USA - Su13.VD.MM15.S.D | ecosystem: Environmental > Aquatic > Freshwater > Lake | place: USA: Michigan | collected 2013-07-16 | reverse complement strand
GTCTAACACGCACGTTGTGGACTACTTGACCGGCGGGCGTAACCACTCATCAGAGGGCGAGCTTCGCCGCCTGCTTGAGTTCACGTTTGACGAAGCGCTGACATGGGAGCCGCATGAGATTGAGATCATCAAGTCTTTGCAGTTTAACTACGGCGTGGCTGGCTACAAGCTAGTTGAATACATGGTTGAGCATGGCGATGAGTTCCCTACATCTGTGCGTGAAGCGGTTGCCGCTATGTACACGGAGTTCAACGCGACCAACGATGAGCGCTTCTGGATGGCAAGTATTGGAACCGCAGTCCATGCGCGTAATGCTTTCAAAGAGGCAGGTATTGTGGACATCCCACTGCGCCCCGTGCTGAACGCGTTTAAGAAGGTTGTGACGGCCATGCGCTCTAGCATGAAGCACAGCTTGCGCACCGCAGAAGACGTGCTAAACGCTTACACTAGGGAGAGCTACGGCAGTTTCGTGGTTATTAAACCTAGCACTGGCGGCTTGATGGCAGAGCTTGGTAGTGGCCAGATGATTGACCAGACGATTACACGCAACAAGATTCTTGGGCGGGTAGAGCATGGCGTAACGCCCGGCTACATCGACTACTTCATTGAAGAGACACTGCTGAAGTCTTACTGTGCTTCTATGAGTTTTGGTTACGCTTCGTTCAAGCGCCAGCTTGAGGACACGTTTCAGGTTGAGTATCTCAGGAAGAACATGACCTCCAAGACCAAAGGCCCCGCCATGCGGGTTCCAGCAATGCGTGTCAGACGTAAGATGGACGAGCTAGATGAAAGTATCATCAATCCGCTTCCCGTGGGAGACGCTTGAGAAAGGGCAGGGGTTCTTTATCCCCTGCCTAGATACGGACGAAGTTCGTGAAGTAGGGCTGCGCAAGGCAGTCCTGTGCCGAGTACTGGATGCCCGTGCCATCACGGGCATCCACGAGGGCTTTACTGGGGTTCTGTTCTATCGACTGCCGCGCGCACCATCGAAGACAGCTTGATTTTCATCTGCCGTATCTCGGCCAGTCTCTCACGTTTCTCTTCGGGCGTAAGGCTCGAGGCACGCACGGCACGCTCATACTGGGTCAACTCGCCAATCTGCTTGGTAAAGTCGCCAGAGATTTCGCCTAGCATGTACTCTCTGCCACGAGTCTCGATAAGCTCAAGCGCCTTGGATTTCTCACCGCGCTCGATGTAATCGTCCACTGTCTGCTTGACCTTGGCAAACTCGTTCATACGATTGAATGTGCTGTTGATAATCTCGCCAGCATCGTTGGGCTGGAACGCCCCGCCAATCAGTGCACGCTCAGACAAACGCTTATAGGTCTTCTCAGGCGATCCTTCGGAAGAGAAGGGGGAGCTAACCACTTGCAAGAACGCCAAGCCCATAGTGCCGGTGTAGCCCTTGATAAACTCCTCAACCTTGACAGGAGAAGCGCCAACCAAAGAGCCGTAAGCCTTGGCAATCTCAGTGGTGTTCTCACGGAACTGCGCTTCTGGCAACAACTGTTGCTCGCCCTTAGACAGAATGTCGCGCCCTGTGTAGAACGATTTGCCAAGCGAAGTCTCGATGATAGGCTTCATGGCTTGCGGTATGGGCAGTAGCGTAGGAACCTTAAACCCGCCAACATCGATTGTGGCCATGCTAGTACCGCCGGGAATAGTCTGGATCAAAATTTGGTTAAACGCTTTGACCGCCTCTTCGCTTCCATGCTCATTCATCATAGAGTTGTACAGCGCCTCTGGCAAAGCCTTGAAGATGTAGCCAATCTCAAACGGAATCGGTATACGAAGCGGCTCTTCCACACCGGGAATACGCACAAACCAATTGCCGTACTTCTGATCTGGCGTAGCGTTCTTATAAGCCTCGTCGTCCTGCATCGAGGCGGCATACGCCAGCGTACCGGCGGCAATCATCAAGCCACGGGTCAACAACTTCTCTTGTATCTTCAAGCGCTCATTGAAAGGCAAGTTGCCTGTCATGGCTTTGTACAGCACATTCAAACCTTGGATCTGTGCGTTGAAGAACGGGATCAGTGAGTTAGCCCAGTGGATACTAGGTGACGCACCACGCTTGTTAAAGTTCATGGACTCAAGCGCCATGTACGTGGCTTCCATCTCAGACAAGCCTTGCTTGATGTAGCTGTTGTATTGAGCGCGTCGTGTAAGTGCGTCAGCTTCCATAGAGATAGCTTCTGCCCTAGACAGTAGTTCAGAGAACACGCCTCTGCCAGCCGTAATGTCGCGCAAGATTTTGGTCAAGTCTTCGCTACCACCAGTAAACACCTGACCGCCTGTGATGCCTCGGCTCTCTAACGTGCCCTTGGTTGCGCTTCCAATTTCTTTCAGCGCTCCAGTAACAGGGAAGAAATCGGCACCGGTCAATAGCGGGGCAGCTAAAGAGTCACGGAACAACTGCCTAGCCGCATACAAAGGCGATGCTGTAACAGCCTTACGCAAGAACGTAGCGGGGGCTGCCATAGCACGCAAGGCAAACGGCATCTGGGACGGGATACCCTCCATGCCCTTGACCAAAACATCAGCAGGCACGCCTGCTTTGTCGGTAGCAATCAACGCATAGCGGTCGCCCGTGTCTTTGTCTTTCTCGTTCTTAGGATCAGGCTCAACCTTAAAACGAACCACGTTAGCGCCAGCAATAGGCTTACGGGTAATGGTTGCCAGACCTAAGTCAACCAACTCAAAGACCGCGTTGCTAGTAGCTTGATTACGCAAAGCCATGTCAGTCAGCAAGTTTGTGTTCTGAACAGCGCTGGTCATGAAGTCAAGGATCGGTTCATCGCCACCCACCAACTCCTGCAAGTATGGCTGCTCTTTAATGTTACCAATCTTGACTGGGTTTTCTCCGCCAATCAGCAGTTCCACCACGCCGTTACGCTGGCGGTAGTACGGGATGTAGTCCTTGGACGCAAGTAGCTTTTCCACAACAGCCCGTGGGAGCGCATGGGTCTGAGCCGCAAACCGTACCAGCCCCTCGTTGTAGGCGTTATATTCAGCCCGCGCTGTCTCAAACAGATCTTTAAGGCCGGGCGTGTTGTTAATAGCGCGGTTGGCGCTATCCAGTTCAGCCTGTGTGATCTTGCCGTTAAAGCCTAAAGTCTCCAGTCCCTTGTTCTGAGCGCGGATGCCAGCCAAATACAGCGTAAACAGACGGCTGGCGCCATCTGGACTGCCAACCAAAGGTGATGCACGTTTGAGAATCTCAGCCACGCTACGGATGCTTGGCCCCTTGACGCTCTCAATGATGTACTCTTTACGGCCATCAGCACGGATTTTTTCTGTGCGTTGCAGTGCACCATTACCCACAGACTGCGCCACAAAGTTCATGCGCTGGTCGTACATGCGCAAGTAGTACAGCATCTGAGTGCCTTTGAGCTTTTCCATACCCTTAGACAGACGCTCAAACCCAGCAAACCGATCGACCATCTGCGTCTCAAACGCTAAACCAGAGCCGTTGGCTTTGATCTTGTCGTACAGGTTTTTATCTTTAGCGACGACCTTGTCGACAATAGCGCCAGCCGCAGCCAACTCAGGCGTTGCGTAATTGGTACGCAAAGAAATCAAACCTGTTGGTGACTCGTACGTGCCTGCAAACTCCTGTTGCATACGCTTGGTAGCTTGGAACATCGTGTAGTACAAGTCGCTTGTACTAACGTTAGCAAGTTTAAAGAAGCCAGTATTGCGCAACCACTGACGGATAGCGCCCAGCACAACTTTAATATAACGGCTAGCCTTCTGGACAAACGTCTCGTTGACTGTGGCCTCTTGCATGTGCGCCAGCATCTCACGCACAGACTGGATCTCACCCATACGGCGAATCTTTTGCGCAACTTCTACCTCGCCTTTTTGCTCGGCTTCAACAGCGCGTTGCTCCCATGCAGTAGCTGACGCCACCACATCTTCTTCAACGCCCAAGGCTTTGGCCATACCGTAAATGCCGCCTTCTGTAGTACGAATGGCTTTGGTCAAGTCCATCATACCTTGGGGGCCAAGCACCACGTCCACGCCATAGTGACCTACGGCTTCGTGAATCAAAGTCTTCTCTAAGTCCAGCGCGTCAGTGTGCTGATCGCCAATAACAACAATCGTGCCGTCAGGTAGCACACCGCCTTTGACGGATGACTTTTCTACATTTACACCGGCGTTAGATAACGCTTTCAAATATTTAACTGGCGCCTGACTGAGTGTCGGGGCGTAAATAAACTTTACGTCTTTTGGTAATTTGCTTGCAAACTTGTCAGCAATAGCTTTAGCCTCTGCTTCAGCTATGGGGTTTATAACCGCCTCCGCTTCCACACGAAACACTGTGCCGTCTGTGTCATCAGAACTGTCAATCAAGCGCTTAACGTAGCCGCCAGTAACTTCTTTCAAAGCCTTGTTGTACTCAGGCGAACCCTTAGAGTACATGGTTACCAAACGGTCTTTCTTGGCAAAACCTTCAGCGGCTCTACGGACACGCTGTTCCTCAGACGACGCACTCTTAAGCTTTTGGTTTTGCTTAATCAACGGTTTAATGTCTGAGTTCTTCTCGTCACGCGCCAGTGTGCGCATGGCGCCCTTCATGTCTTTGACGTTTTCTGCAATAGGGGCACGGGTAGCGCCCTTTGTATCTTCTTCCGGCTTGCCCAGCAGAATTTCGTCAGCGGTCTTCTTAGCCGCAAAGTAACGCTTAGTCAGGTCAGCAAGGCGCTCTTCGTTCTTAACCTCCATTGGTTTCAAACGTGTTGACAGTTCAGTCAACCGAGCCTTGGTCTGGTCAAGTTGTTGCGTTAAGTCTTTAACACGGCGGTCGTAAGCCGACTCGCTGAGCGTGCTGATGTCGTACTCCTGCTTACGCTTAACTTCAGACAACTCGTAAGCAATCTTGTCGTATTGGTTTTGAGCGTTACGCACAGCAGTGCGTTGCTGGCTAATCTCTGTCTGCCCTTTAAGCGTACGTACATGCTCAATTTCTTTGCGTAGCTTCTCTTGCTCAGCACGCGCATCGGTGTACGTCTTGATGTCTTTCTTAGGCAAGCGGTTAATTTCCTGAGAAACCTGCCATTTAGTATCCAGTTCTGTAGACGTAGAACCAACAACTTCTTTTACGGACACGTATCGAGCGCCTGCCAAGTCTTCCATGAAGAGTTCTTGGGCATCCAACTTCTCTTTGGCTACGTCAATACGGCGCTGGTCTAATGTTGTAAGCGCGTTTCTGTACGCCTTACGCGCCTTCTTAAGCGAGTCGTACGCTTTCTTAGCCGTAACGTTCTTACGTTTTTTGTCCGCGTCAGTAGCTTCTGAGTCGTTTTTGGGGTTGTAATTAAAGACGGGGCCGTCGGCTGTGTACTCCACAGTCCAGCCAGCGTTCATAGTTTGAACTTCGCGAGACTCACCAAACCTACCAGAAGCGTAAGCTGCCTTGCGGCCTTCTTCGCTCAACGCTTTGACGCGGGTGACCTTGGTGCTGGGTATACCTGCGCCTGTTTGGATGCGTTCTTGTTGGGCTTTGGCGCTTATACGCGCGGCTTCTTTAGCGTTGTCTACAGCCTTCTGAGACAAAATAAGTGCGCTACGGCGTTTAGCTAAATCCGCTGTTTTCTTTTCATCTTTGTATGTAAGCGCTTTCTCAGCAGCTTTGAGCTTGGCCCATGCATCTTGCAATGCACTGTCGGCACGGCGAAACATTTCAACTTCGGCTTCTGTAACCTCAATAACTTTGCTTTCGGCTTCTTTAATGTTTGCGTCAATAGAAGCCAGTTGCTCACGCAACTCATACAAGTCCATGTTGAAGTCAAGAAACGCTTGCTTGTTTGTAGGGGGCGCGGCCCTAGACATCCGGTTAATAGCGTCAAACACTTCTCCGCGGCTTTCCCGCAAAGACTCAATCAAGTCTGCTTTTTCTTGCGTTTGTTTTTGTTCCTGCTCTCTTGCGCGTTCTCTGGCGCGTCCCAAAGCCGTTTTAAATGGCTCTGCTGGATCAACATCGGTGCTGTACTCTTCCATGAAACTTTCACGGAGTTGCACCAAGCGGCCTTCAGCCGTGCGCATAAACTGCTCAGTCTCTAGCTCGGTTCTGTAAGCTTCCAAACTTTGAATTTCAAACTCAGACTGCGCACGCTGATCTGGCTCTTCGCCTTTCATGCGATTGCGCACAGCCGCAAGCTGTTTATTAACCGCGCCCATTTTTGCTTGGAATGCGTCGCCTTTGGGAATGTCCGCTGGCTTTTCTTTCACTACGGGTTCGGTCAGGCCATTTTTACGGGCTAACTCATCCATGTCAGTCATGGCAGCTTTTAAACGATCAACGTTTTTCTGCGCCATTGACAAACCAATTTCGCGGCTATCGTTTTCTACATCAAGACCTTGAATTTTGGCTTCAGCAACAATCTGTTGGAGATCTTCCGAGTATTTACTTATTTCTAACAACTTTGCGTTGTTAGCCATTTTTTCGTATAGATCGGCACGTTCTTGCAAGCGCTTGGATTCTTCTTTGTATAAATTTGCCTTACGCTCTAATACAGAATTTCCTGACGCATTAGCTTCCGCTCTAGTCTCGAACGCCTTTTCGCGCATCCTGTCCGCTTGAAACGTGTACTGTCCTGCCAACACGCCGTAGTAATTAAACTGTGTAGCTTCTGGTCTTTTGCGTAAATCCTGCAATGCGCCAAGCGCAGTCACGTAATCAGTACGTGCTTTCTGTAAATCTTCAAACCGCACAGGCATGATGCTGGCAAGGCGATTTGCTTCTTTACGTAGCTTGGCAATCTTGCCGTATTTAGAAGAACCCAAGAACTGTTCTGGAGTGTCAAAGATGACGCCTTGTTCGGCGGTGGGAGCGAACAGGTCAGGTGTTTCAACCTGCACGGCACGTTTTTCTCCTTCGGGGCCTTCAAATTTAAACTGAGCAGTATCGGCACCCTTTGCGGCAAAGAGTCCGAGGTCGTCAAGCGATGCTTGATTCTGTGCAAGGCTCTTCTGTAGCGCTTCCATGCGCTTGTTGAGACGCTTGAGTTCCTGTTGCTGCTCTTCAGACAAACCACGGCGCGGGACTTTTGCACCAACTTTAACTTCTTTGCCGGGGGCAATACCCACGAGAGCGTCAAGTTCGCCTTGCGTGTCTCTGATAGCACGCTCCAGCACCCGCTGGTTGTACTCAAGATCAGTGCCAAGCTCAGACGCTAAGTCTTCGCCCAAATCCAACTGCTGCATACGAGCAAGCAGTTTGGCTGTCTTATCGTAGTCCTTGGCGGCAAACGCTTCCTTGATCTGGGTTTCCAGTTCAGCGGCTTCGTCGCGTCGTTCTTTAAAGTTAAGCGGTGTCTCAGGCGCTTTCTGGCGCTCACCAAGTTCTGCTTGCTGTTTGTTGTAGCGGGCGGTCAGTCCTTGGATTTCTTTAGTCAGTCTTGCACGGTTTTCGTTTTCACCTTGCTTGTTTTTCAACGCATCAAGCTGATCTTGTTTTTCTTTGATCTGCGCCAACAATCCCTGACGACGCTCAATCTCAGACACTTCTACACGCTTGCGCTCAGGCTTAGCCAATAGTTTGGCTTCAGCCGCTTCCAACTGTTCTTTAATTGTCTCAACCGCTTTTTGGCGGTCAGCAAACGGGCGTTGGCTGGCAGGGCGTATGTCTTTTTCTTTTCTGCCTTTGGTAAGCCTAGGCTCGTCCAGACGTTTCATCAGGTCTGTAATGTCTTGCGTAACCCTAGAATCGTGCGCTGCATAATCGTCAAACTTCTTTTTACGCAACAAGTAGCGCTGTTGCATTTGATCGCGGGCAATATACGCTTGGCTACCAACTGGGCCTTCTGGCATGGCCAACCATTTTTGACGGGCAGGTTCTAAATCTTCACGACGATAGCGCTCCATCTGATCGCGTAGACGCATTGACTCCTGTTGCTTGGCCTTGATCTTGTTGCGGATTGGTTTTTGCTGGCTCTCAACTAGCTTGTTAATATCAGCTATCAGAGCATCACGTTTTGCCGTTAATGCAGGAGATTTTGCGTAATCTTTTTTACTTAACTCAGCCAACTGTTCCTGCATCTTCTGCAGTTTGTTGACTCTGGTGACAACGGTTTCTTTGACAGGCTTTGCCACATACCGAGTGCTCAACTCTTTAAGCGAGTCGTACATGTCGTTGGTAGCTTGCAGAATCTGGGCGCTAGACAGGGGTGACTGTCTCTCAGCCGCACGCAAGTGCGCCGCTTCTTTCAATGCCGCTTGTACGTACTGGGTACGCAGCTTAGACAAATACATTAAATCGTACTTGTGTGGTGCTTCCTTGGCTTTGCGTTTGGTTTCCAACGCTTCAAGCAGCTTGTCGTAAGCGTTGTCTTTGGCTTGTTTTTGACGTCTAGCTTCCAGCGTATGGCGCTGTGAACTGATTGCTTCGTTGTCTAAAGTTTTAAGTTCTGCCGCACCACTGACGCCCATAACCTGTGCCAACTCATTGGCATCTTTGGCGTTCATCTTCTCGATGGGGGTCAGCGTAGTGTCAATAGTTGCTTTACGTTCTGGTGCAGCAATTACCTTCTCGGCAAGGCGTTCTTCTCCAGCCGCAGTACGGCGACCACGCTTGCCTTCCTCAATATGCTTGAGTAGGCGCTCCAGTTCCTGCGCCTGCATATCACGCCACAGAATCTCTTTGGCTTTCTCTGACAAGTTGCCTTCTGTGTCGTACAGATTGTTTTCGGCAAAAGGATCAGCCATGTACTGATCGAGTAGTTCTTGCGCTTTCTGTTTGCTGTCATTGAGCTTGGTACGCAACTTACCTTCAACAAACTCTGCGTCTTCAATGACGTTGAGGTCAAGCTTCCTGTTGCTAAGACCTTTGAGACCAAGAATGTCTTTGACTTCTGAATTGATAATGCCTGAGTCAATGGCTTCGTCCACGCCCGTCTTGGCAACCTTTGGCTCTTGCTCTTGCAGTTCCTTGGCTTCTTTCTCTGTCAAGTCACGGCTAACACCCTTTTCATCAACGATGTAAGGTATGCGTACAGTGGGGCCTGTGGGCAGTTTGCCAGCGGCTGGCGTAGATAAAAGAGTGCGGAACTCTGCTGGCGCGCGCTCCTTGGGCACTTCGCGATACAGAACCTTTGGTGCAGCTTTGCCTGCTTGTGCTTCGGGGCCAACAAAGTCAGGGTCAATACCGCGGCTCAGTGAATCTGCATACTCTTCAGGAGTGAGAGTCTTTTTCTTACCTTCTTCTCTAGCTTTAATACTTTCTTCGTATTCTTGCTCGGCAGTAAACAGGTCTTCGTCCCTGCTAACTTGGGACTCAGGTTGCTTCTCAGTGATCTGCTCAATGTCTTGTTGTGCTTGCCGGCGATCTCTTTGATCCAACTCTTTTTGGAATTCAGCGCCAAACATGTCTACCTGTTCAGTAGGCAGGGCTCGGAGGCTACGCGGCATCGTCTCACCGGGAACCTTACGCTCAAGCCCCGCTTGTGTAGTTTCCAGTTTTTCTAACTGTGCGGCTAGTTTTTGAGCCTTGGCAAAGTCACCATCGTCCAGAGCTTTATCCAACGCTTTGCGTACCGAGCCTAGATCCGCTTCAGCAGGGGCTAATTTGTTTAGTTGTTTAAGCGTACTTTTGAGGCTTTCTTCTGCCGGCACCATTTTCTCAAGCTGTTTGGACAGTGAGATAATTCGATCAAATCCTGCTGGTGTAGTCTGCAGTTTTTCTAATTGTGCGGATAGTGTTTGGGCTTTATCAAAGTCGCCGTCAGCCAATGCTTTATCCCGCGCTCTCTGCATGTCCTGCTTAGCCCTAACGTCTTGCAGTTGTTTCTGCAAGTCTGGGATTACACGTCTAGCTTGCTCCAAGTCCGTAGTAGCACGCTCACGCAACATGGTCTGTAGACCTTCAGGCGTCTGTCCTGAGATCTCATCATCGGTATAGCCCAACTGCTTGGCTATGCTATTAAGCTGTTCGGTACGCGCACGCTCTGCATCAGGCAATTCAGAGTATTTACCAACAACTGTCTCGTCACCCATCTGCGCCAACAACTCAGGCGTGCCTATCTTTCTAGCTTGGGCTAAACGCTTTTCTTCTGCTTTGGCTAAACGTGCTTGTTCTTTGGCGGCTTCAGCTTGTTGCTTGGCTGTCTCTTTGTCTATGCGCTCTTGTTCTTTTCGCGTCTCTTCTTCTTGAAGCTGGCGCATCTGCTCTTCTTGACGCGCTATTTCCTGTTGCTGCTCTATCTCGCCCCGTGCACCGGATCGTTGGGATAAACGCGCGGCGCCCCCTACTGGTGCCAGTAGCGCAGCACTTATTGCAGTTCTGCCGTAGCCTTCAATTGCTTCAGGCGATGTAATTTCTTCCCCTGCTTGCGCACGGGTCATCATGTCTTGCAACACTTCCCCGGGTATTTCTGCTACCGTACCAATAGCAGTGCCTTTAGCCAACGTTGTAAGTATTTTTTCCTTCGCTAGCTTTTCAACTTCTGCAGCAGACTTACGGGCAAGTGACGTTTCGGTAGTGCCCAAAAGCTTGGCCAAGATACCTCTACCACCAACCAACAAACCTTGCGTAGCTGTATCAATTGCGGCTTGAGGGACAGCCGTTCCGTATGCTTTTAATCCACTGATATCTACGGGTTCACCGCGTTCAATTTGCGCTTGTGCTTGCGCTTCAATGTTTCCGCCAGCTTGGGGTAAATACGAAGCCGCAAAACGGCCAGCTAAAGCACCTATACCAGCGCCAGCTAACCGACCAACACCGCCAAAAGGCCTGCCTAGTTTTTGACCAAGCTGAGCGCCTGCAATAGAGCTTGCTAAAGTTGGAGTTTGTTCTGCAACAGCGTACGGAACCATTTGTGCGGCTGTACCCACAGCAGGCAGTAAGCCTTTTTCTTCGTACGCTTTGATTACTTTTTCTGGGTCTGCTTGCGCCGCATACTCAGAACTAATTTTTTCACCGCGTGCAATACCGGCTCTAGCGGATTCTTCTGTTGGCCCGCTTAGTGCAGTCCTAGCCTGTGAGGTATAGGACTCCAAGCCCTTCATCACAGCGGCGGCAAGACCTTCTTTGGGTTTACGCTCTGCGGTTTTTGCACCGCCTGTCATTTCTCGGGCTATCTGGGCCAGTCGCCTTGCCGCCTCCTTATCACCTGCTGCATCTGCGTTGCGGAGGGCTTCAAGGACTTGGCTGATTTCCATGGCGGTTACCTAAGATATTTATTGATTAGTGCGGAGTCAGAAGCTGACAACCCAACACCCGAAGAAGCGGATGCTGATCTCATTATAGAAGGAAGTCCAAGGCTTGCATAGATAGCTGTGCGAACACGGTCTTCTTCACGTTGTTTAGCCAAACCACCATCTTGGTTTATGCCGGCAAACTTGCCTTCATTGCTCTTCATCCAATCAGACATGTGGCTTTGGATCATCTTCTCGGCTTCCAACTCCATCTTCTTCTCTTTACCACCACGCTCAATAAGCGAAGCCGCGGCTTCAGCTTCTTTGGCTTTAGCTTTTTTGTAGCCCAACTCAGCGTCAATCATAGTTTGCTCACGCGCCGTCTTCTCGCGTTCTTTCTTACCAGCAACGGTAGCCAATCCGGCTTCGCCAAGTGCGGTCATAAAGTTTGGAGATTTGCTTGCCAACAAACTTAAACCTAAAGTTAACAGATCGTCATTGCTAAAGCCCTTGCGTTCTTTGGCAGGGGTAGCTTCTTCAGCGGCTTTGACAATGTCATTACTCGTCATCGGCGCTTGGTTAGCTTCCCGCATACGCTCAAGTTCAGCGTCGTCAATACCTTTAAACGGAATTTTTCCAGCCGCTGTATTAGCCGCAGGCGCGGCACTATCAGGAGGCAACACTGTATTTGCAAGCGATTCCACACGGCCTGCAGCTTGGGTTTTTCCGCCTGTTTGCGCTAGACGTTGAGCCGTGGCCACATCTTGTCCTTCTCGTAACAGCGAGGCTTCCGCAATCTGCGATGCTTTGCTTGGAACTTGGCTAGCGCGGTTGGCTTCTATCATCTTGCGCAAGTACTCTTGTTCTTCCAGCGTAGCGCCAGCAGCTTGCGCTTCTTTAGTGGCTTGTTGAGTAGCTTCTAACGCTTTCAAACCGCTAGTGTCTTTTTGCAATGCCGCAATATCGGCTTTAGACATGCTTCCGGGAGGGCCTTTTAAAAGACCTAGTTTTTCGGCAACCTTTTCGCCCAAAGCAGCAATGCCAGACGACCCCGCTTTAGTTGAACCCACTACAGGCGCCAAAGGCGTGGGGGCATTTAACGTAGTACCAATCTGGCGCTGAGCTTCAAGAGGTATGCCCATCCTGTCAGCTATCCGACCAAAGAACGAGTTAGTTTGATCGTAGTTAGACGCAGGCGCTTGTACAGACTGGCCGGGGATCTGTGCAGCCGAGCTAGTGTCGGCAGGAACCGCAGCAGGTTTGGCGGGTAGTGTGCCAGCTTCCGCAGAAGGAATGACAGACGTAGCCAAATCTGCCACACGGTCTTTCCAACCTTTAGCGTAAGGGGCAAACTTCTCTGGGTTGTCTTTGACCAAGTTATTGTAGTGCTGTTGGCGCAAGTTAAGCATTGCAGAGGGGTCGCCTTTGGACTGCGCAATAAGTTGGCTTGCTTTGCTGACGCCCATGTTGACCGCAGTATCAAATGCAATTGTAGCTAGCGCTGGATCTTTTGCAGCCAAAGCATCGCCGCCAATAGCGTCCCAATAACGTTTCTTGTAAAGCTCCCGCGCTTTTTCTTTAGTTAGATTTTTAACATCAACATCAGGGTTAGCGGACTTATTGATACCAAAGTTAGACTCACCTTTGCCTGCGTCGTCCTTAACGTAGCCGCCTTCGTACTTCAATGTTTTCTGAAGAGCCGCCTCAAACGCCGCATTAACAGCGCCTGTATTTTTAAATCCAGGCATGTAGCCAGCCATACCGCCACCAGCCATACGCACTACTGGCTCGCTTTGCTGGGCAAAGTTAAACATGCCGCCCATACCACCTGTGGCCATGCCTTCTTCGTCGTCTTCGTAACCAGCAATACCGCCGTCAGCCATACGTTGCATATTAGGTGTGGGGATCTGGGCTATGCCTTGATCTTCTGGAAGTTGTGTTTGCGCAGGTGCTGGCGCTGGTGCGGGGGTCATTGCTGCAATGTTTTGGTCTACAACAGTAGGCATAGGGCCGCCTGCCTGCATCGCTTTAGATCGCTCGGCCGCTTTTACAATGTTGTTGACATGTACTGCAGTTGCAACAACTGCGGGGTCGTTTCTGTGCTGTGCGGCATAGGCTTGCCGTCCTCGGGCATCCATGCCCGCCAGCATAGTAGTCAAAGCATCAATGCGTTCACGGCTGTAAGGGTTTTGTGTTTGAAGCATGTTTACCTCTTATGCCATGTTATAGATAGCCAAGTCTGCCAGACCAGCAGGACGCTCGTCAACCGAGCCACCTTCAGCAAACACACCCAAGGCTTTACCTGTAATACCTAAACCAGCCGCTTGTTGAATCATTGATGGGGGTTGTGCGTACATGGTCTGAGACTGTTGAGTCAAAGGCAAACCACGAATCATGTCAGACATAAAGCCCAGTTGCTTGTACGGGTAGTTCTGATAGTTCAGGAAGTCTTGGTACTCGGTGTTTAGCTGGTTCTGTATTTGGCCTTGCTGCTGTGTACCAAACTTATTCTGAACGTCCAAGAGGCCAAGGTTCTGTCCGTACTGTGTTTGACCAATATCAGCCAAAGACTTAGCGCCTGTCATGGCTGTTTGTAAACCTTGAAGTCCAAGACCTGCGCCAAACTGTTGTTGCTGTGCGTTTAGTTGTTGTCCAGCCAAGTTCTGCGCTTGGGATTGGTTGAACTGCCCCATGGCTTGTGTATACGCGTCTTGCAGACCCTTGGCTTGGATGTCGCCCTTTTGACGCATTAAAGAAGCGTTGAGTTGGTTATTGGCAAGAAGATTGCCGCTACCGCCAAAAGCACCGGAACGAGCAGCTTGGGCATTTTGCATTTGACGGGAAATCTCCCCCTGCCGCTGTGCGTCTGCCTGCTGGCGCTCCACTACATTTTGCGTGTAGGGATTCATGTACGCTTGAACGTTATTACCCGTAAACTGTTGTGCTTGGTATGGGTTGAACGTGTACTGCGTATTGAGTGCGCCCAAGCCTGCCAAACCCGCCATAGCTGTGGCATCACCCAACTGAGGGGCGGTCTGCATGAGCCCTGCGTTCTCAAAGGACTGTTGTTGCAGAGGAGTAAACTGTGCCTGACGATCCCGCATGTACTGCATGTATGGGGTTTCGTCGACGTCCGTTAACAGTTCCGCTTTACCTAGCAAGGTTTCTGCAAAAGGCGCTATGACAGGCGCAAAACCTGTTTGGTACTCTTGTATTGACGTTGGTGTTGGTGCTGTTGCCATGATCTATTCCTTACGCGGGAAGATATTTATCAGCGCGGCTGTTGGCCGCTACTTTGTTTTTGCCTGTGGTCTTGCCTCGTGCACGTTGTACACGATCCATCATGGCGTAGAGTTTTTTAGCGCCTGCCTCTGTAGAGCCGTTGCCCAACTCGGACACAATACGTGCAGGGATCACGAACTCGCCATCGGCAAGGCGTGCGGGTTGTCGATTGCGCCCAATTGTTGCAGGGATGCTGTCAGACACGCCGTCTCCGGGGCCTTTGAGCAAACGGCCACCATCAGAGTAAGAACCCAAAGAGCCTAGACCGCCACCCATAGCGTAGCCACGAGGCATTAAACCGCCATTTTTAGCAACGGTATTACCCGCGTCGCTGTTAGCAGGGGATGTGGAATCCGCGTCGGGGCCCGGGGGAGCAGGGCCGTCCCCGCCACCGCCTGTATTAACTGCATTAGCCGCATTAGCCAGAGCTGCGGCAGTTGTGTAGCCTTCGTAATCACCAGTAAACGGACGGCCTTCTTTTTTACCGTACATCAAGTAGTGCTCGTATGCAGATGTAAAATTAGACTTGCCAGATTTCAATTCGGCTGCAACATCGGGATTAGCCGCAAGATATGCCGCTTCGTCAAAGTAAGTCTGTGGCTGGCCGGGCGTTCCCACAACTGTCTTTGCAGTGGTTGTTGTTTTTGTAGGTCTTGTAACTCTTTTACCCAACACAGCCTCGTCATACCGCTGCGCTACGGGCCTATTTGTTGTTTCTGCTTTACGCTGAGTTAAATTCTTACCCTTGCCCATCAGGAAGTTATATGCGTCTAACGAGTCGTCCGTTAGTTTGTTATACATAGCGTTGTGTTCAGCCGCAGTCTTGGGCACTGAAGCGGTATACCCTAAGCTGCCACCACCCTTTGTATACGCGTCTTTAACTTCTCCAATGCCGGAGAAACCTCCGGGTGGGCGGTAGGGAATATTTGGGTGCACTGTGACTGTGCCGTCAGGGTTGGTCGTAATGTCGCCGGGGTTGGTTGCGTTGCCGTAGTTGCCGCCGGGGATTACGCTTGTGCCGCCTGTACCGCCTGTACCGCCTGTACCTGTAAACGTGTTAACGGTTTTTATGATTGGGTTTGCTTTAAGTTTTTCCAACTCATAACGAGCACGGACTTCGGCAATAGAAAGTCCTGTGGCCTGCGCCATTTCGTTAACGTCGTACTGCGGGTTATCCCATGTACCCTTACCAACCATCAATTTAGCCCAGTCCGTATCTGTTACAACACCTTTTTTGGCATCCGACAACCCATACATCCCCTTGTTTAAGTTGTAAAGCTCTTGAATCATGTCCTTTGTGTAACCAGCGTACTTAGGGTCGTTTGCCAAAGCTGCTTTGTAATACTCATCAGGGCTAATGCTTTTGTCAACAAATTGGTTATAGATGCCAAACGTGCCAGAGCCGCGACCAGTTTCTGTAGAACCGACAAACGGGCTTGTCAAACTAGCAATGTATCTGTTGACCGCAGCAGGATCAGCGTTTGTATCTTTGATTGCTTTGCCAAGGTCTATATCTTTGTTAACGGGATTTGATAAGAAACTGCCCATCTGTTCGTCAGAGTACTGCGTGTATGTAGGCGCTGCTGGGGGTGTAAATAAGTTAATGCCTAAACCAGCCAAACCAGAAGTGTCAAAACCTTTGTATGTATCGGCTACATCAGCGGCAGTAATTTTGTTTGCTTGGGCAAGTTCATTTACTTTGGCGTAATCGCCTGCGGCATAAGCTTTGTCAATGTCTGCTTTAACAAGATCACCGATAGCAAAATGTTTAACATCACCACCGCCAGCCAAAGCCACGATACCGCCCGAAGCCATAGGAGTTGGTTGTTGCTGTTGTGGCGGCTGGTTTAAAGAACCCACGCCGAGTTGATAGGGGTTCTGATTTTGATTTTGTTGATAAAACAGATCGCGCTGGCCTTGGAGTGTTTTGTTTCCAAACTCACTGGCTTTAACGGGCGTCATAGCTCGCATGCCGTACAGAGGGTCAGGCTTTCCTGTGTCTGGATTGATGTTGTAGGCAAACTGCCGGATGTTGCCAGTGTCTCTCGGGTCGCCTAGTTTTGTGGTTGTTGGAACCATAGCGCCTGCCATGATTGGGGCGGCAGCCATACCAATATTACGGAGGTTGTTTTTAGCAAACGCCATAGGGTCGGCTTTAGCCACGTTAAATCCAGCAGAAAGTCTGTCTGTCACAGGAGCAGCAAACGCTTGTTTCTGCGCATCCAACGCTAATTTAGACGCAGCTTCGCCATACTCAGCAGTGCCTGCGGTAAGCCCTTGTTCTGCAAGTTTTGTAGCGTAATCTCCAACCCCAGCGGTAGTCATAGCATTAGCGCCCGCGTTTGCAAAACCTTCAGCTAATCCCGCGCCCCCATACGCACCCAATCCGGCCATGAGGCCGCGAGACAGACTGCCAGTAGCCAAAGTAGTCAGACCGCCTGTAACCAAACCTGCTGTGCCAGCGCTCAAGCCCATACCTGCAATACCAAAAGCTCCGGGGCCAAGGAACGCGCCAAGGGCGATAGGGGCAACAGCTTTGAACAAGTCAGACAAAAGCCCCGCTTCGGGTAAACCCGTAGTAGGATTGATGGTCAGCGTAGTGCCGTTTGCTTCGGCAAAGCGTTGTAGATTTCGGACTTCGTCCGGCGTCATGTGTACAAGTAAAGAGTCGTCGCCACGGCCTTTGCTGGCAACTTCTTGGGCAAACTTATGCAGGCTCATTTTTGCCTCTCAAAATAGGGGTTGTTTGATAATATCATGTTGACGTCTTTATGCGAAGCATTTGGCTACCT
>Ga0181351_1000169_pt1 | contig 17250 bp, 27 predicted proteins | sample Su13VDMM15SD_FD_170485 | JGI IMG/M metagenome (GOLD analysis project Ga0181351, IMG submission 170485) | Freshwater viral communities from Lake Michigan, USA - Su13.VD.MM15.S.D | ecosystem: Environmental > Aquatic > Freshwater > Lake | place: USA: Michigan | collected 2013-07-16 | reverse complement strand
TTATACGCAGAGGGTTTGTCGTAGCGTTTGTCCGCTTCTTCTTTGACCTGTTCATACAGCGTTGGATTTTGTATCATACTATACCGTCAGGTTTACTCAACCAAAGGTTCGTAAGGTTCTTACTCAATGCGGACACCTGACCGAACATCTACCGTGATAGACCTCGTGAAAGATGCGAACACCATCAAGTTGACGTTGTAAGCGGATTTGTTCACACCCGTAATCTGGATAGACCGAGACACACCCGCCTCCTGTGGCAGACCACGGGAGCAGTCCGCATAGTAGTAGCGGTAGAGGTCAGACCACTCTGCCTCGCCGATAAGACCCGAGGCAAGACCCGTGGTAAGACTTCCGTTGAGTTGGTTGCTGGAGACAAACTGCTCGTAGAACTCTTGGAAATCATACTGGTTCTGGTCATTGAAAAGGTTCTTACCCGAGAGTTGAATGTTGAAGTTGGTAAGGGCAATCGGGTCGGGCGTGCCTCCCGAAGATGAGAAGGGCGAGAAGAGGGAAGACACGATAGTTCCAGCATACTCACCCGCACCTGATACTCCGTTTGACGAAGAAGGAAGGAAACTCATCACCACGATGCTCTTCAGATTTGGCAGACCGTTGGACACGAGAATGTTAAAGGTAGACTGACTTTCTTGGTTAGGGAACGAGTATTGGAACAAGTCTTCGTAGACAATCTTCTTGGTAGGCGACATCGCAAGGTAAGATGCTTCCGCCTGAGGGGACATCGTGTAGGCAGGAGCGTAGAGGCGAACCGTTCGCAGTGGGGCAGATACGGTCTGGTTCGCACCCGTGAAGTTGGAGGGGAACTGGCACTGGACAACCGACAGAGCAACCTTGAGGGCGACTGCGTTTCCTGCCGCCGCTGCCTTGACGGGAGCAATCACATTCATACCCTGACCGAGGTCAGCGGACGACACCATAATGGGGCAAGTCTGTCCACCACCCAAGATGGTTGGCGTAGCAGTCAGTTGAAGGGAAGGGAACTCCACAATTGCTCCCGCAAGGTTCACGCGAGGAGCGACCACGGAGAGAGGCAAGAAGCACTGGTTCGTGTTAATATACAGACGCATGGTCGCACCCTTCATCAGAGGCATTTTATCAAAGAAGTCGCAAATATCTTTGAGGCGGATAATCGCGTTGAAGACAATCGCACGACCCGTGGTTGAGGTCTGAATGTAGTTCTTAAACACCGAAGTAAGACCACCACTATCACGGGCAAGAAGCAACACCTTGTTGGAAAGCACATTCGCACTTCCTGCGGTCGCAGCGACAGCAGTTCCAATGGTATTTGAACCAACCGTAGTGGTATAAGGCACAATCATATCAAAGTTCAACCACTTCATACGCTGGAGAAGACCCGTGTTCGCACAACCACACACATTGTCCGAGAAAGATGACACTTCCGTCGCCAACACAATCTGAGTGTTCAAGACCGCCGCATTCGCAGTTGCTTCCACATAGGTCGCACCAAAAGCAATCGCAGTTGGATAGGCAACATCCGACAACAGACCTGAAGAAGAAAAGGTTGTCGCAAGACGGTTATTACAGAACCCAGTGCCGTTTCCCTGAAGACCGTTCGCCGTAGAGGCAGCAGAGAGGATAGAGTTAAACACCCAACTGTCCGCCGTATCGGGATAGAACCCCGTAATCTTGCCCCAGCACCGCAAGTCGCCCTCCGACCACGAAGTCAGGTTCTTAAACGAGGAAAACACATTGAGGAATGGGGTCTGCTGGACAACACTGCCGTTATTGAACTCCACCGACATAGAGTGAATAATCTGCCAGTATCCGCTCTTGAGTGCCATACCGAAGTCAAACCTGTCTGCGTTCGCATCAAGAGGAGTGCTCTCCGCCTGAAGCACGAGGGGCACCTGAAGGAATGATTCCGACCACCCAATATACGACCCCGAGTTTGACAATGTAGTGGAGTCTATGACGATTTGTCCAGTGTATGAACCGTTATTGGAGTCGTTTACATATAACCACTGTTTGTCTACGAAGGTCGCTGGTTTGCCCGACTCATCGGCGAGAGATTTGTCAAGTTGGGTTTCGTCCGCCATTATACACTACCCTGAGATTTTGTGTTCACTAGAATTAGGAATTCTGAGAAGTCTTACTTAAACGAGATGTATTTCTTAGGTATATCTTCTTTCAAGACCAAATCACGGACTTTCCCTTTTCCCATGCCTTTGAGTTCCTCCGTCTTCTTCACTACAGGCATATTCTTCACCATTTTGATGCCACGTCCAACGCTCATGACTTTGACTGGCATATAAAATAGCAGGATATTTTATGTTGTCCTGTCCCCACTGTAAGATAAGTATTTGGGTTGAATCGGTCAACTGTGGCATCTTCCGTTGTGGGGTCTATAAACATACGCATCAACAGATTGACCCGCACTTGTCTCAAGCGGAATGCGAGAGGGTTAAACAAGAAGACCTTATCTATGGTTGCGGTTGTCCGTTTGAATGGGTCAATGGCGAGTTAGTGCCGTGCGACTACATCTAATACATTCGTTCTTTTTCATCTTCCTTGATGCGGTCTGTGATGACTATCAGAATATTAATGTTGCTGTCCAAAATAACCACAGGACGGTCGTTTTGGTCAGTAATCTCAATCCGCATACTGTTGTAGTATCCGTCCTGTGTATCAATGAAACTGTATTCGTTTGGAGCAACGACAAACTGCTGACCAAATGTGCCTGATGGAGGGAAGGAATAAATGAGAGAGTTTGGAATACCATACGGGTTGTTGACCAGATTACATTTCACTAAGTAAGACGACAGAGGATTGACCTGTGGAGCAAAGGTAGAGGAAGAAGTCGTGATGAGAGTATTGTTTTGTGCCGCAGGGTAAGTGCCCGCAGCAATCCCAAGCACATTCGTAAACAGAGTATTTGGAATCACAAACTGCGGGTTCGTGCTGGTCGCAGGCACAGACCACGGAGGGATTGGAGAAGGAGGCACTGGCGTGGTATACAACGCAGGCGTATAGACTGTATTAATCATGGGAAACGACAAAAGGTCAATCTTGTAGGTAGAAGTATTGACCGACATCGTCAAAAACCAGACCGCATTGTTGGTGCTGATTTCCGTGAGGTAGTGTCCGTTGTTCAACATCGTCTGGTGAAGAAAGTTATTCATGTCGCTAATCTCATAGAACCCATCGGGCATCGTCACCGTGTAGTCCACACCCGTAATCCACCTATACTGGAAAGTGTTGTTGTTGTTGAGAGCACTAATGTTCGGAGTGCTATTATACATGGTAATAGATGCCAAAGCAATCTTGGAATGAGGTTTTAGACCAATTCCGCCCCCTGGAAAGGCATATTCAAATACCGTGTTGTTTGACCCCGCAACCACATTCTTTTGCGATAGAATCAGTGTCCTCATATATGATACACGGAGATTTTAGATTAGAGAAAAACCTCTTGTTATTATAATGAACGATTGTGCCTTAGTTGTCTCGGTTGCGGAACTCATGGTCAAAGAAAAAGTCCTGACTGAATTTGGTCTCAAAATGCTACACAACGATATTGAGAGTGATATGGCAACTTTGTCTCCAGATGACAAACAGAAGATTACTCGCACTGCCATCTACTTTACGATTGTCTACAATATGGCAGTCTTGTTTTCTGGATACTGTGTAGAGAACCCAGACCCACGGGAAGAAAGGTTGCGAGAGATTGGTTTGATGGTCTCAGAGTATATCCCTAAACTCTTACGGGGACTAGACGATAAGTATTTGGAGGTCTATCACGGGGCAAAGATGGAAGCATTTGAACACGGCAAACTGTTTGACAATTACTTCCCGCCCCATCCCGAGGAACAAAAACTCATAGACAAAATGAATGGAACGGTGAAAGACACCGACATGTCTCAACAAACTATTTAAAGACAATCTATAAGACATTATAAGATGCCGAGGATACTGGAGGAGTTATACGAGTGTAGGTTGTGTGGGTTTACTCCTACCAACAAGAAAAGTAATTATGAGAAGCACTGTAAGTCTCTCAGACACATACGATTGATGAAACCTGAACTGGCGAAACAGATGTCAGACCTGAAGATGGAACAGATGGAACTCAAGTCCGAAATCAAGTATCTTGCGATAGAGAAGACGACGGAAGTCAAACGATTACAGATTGAAAAAGAATTAGAACTGAGACAAAGGCAAGAGGAACTCAAGGAGAAGATGAAGGAAGAAGCAACTCCTGAGCGTATGATTACACAGACGGATATGGTAAGGTCTTCTAAAGGGATGGATGAGTTCAAAAAGAAACTACTTGAGGCATCTGAGAATACGATACAAGACTACTGCGACATCATCAATGGTGTCCAGACTTTTCAAGAAATTTTTAAACGAGACTTCTCTGCTGTGTATGAAGAAGACAAAGTATGTGTGATAGACAAAGGACAAAACAACATAGGATACTATATCAACAATGCTCCTTGTCATCAAATGTTCTTTTTGAATGATAGTAATTGGAATGGTCTTACCAGTATTTTAGACTGTATACCTATCTATTTTAGAGCAATGAAGAAATGTCTGACGGAAGAAGGGTTCAAGACTGAATATTTTAAGTTAGAGGATACAGACAGAACAGAATTAAGAGAATGGATTACACAAGAGATTACTATCCTACATTCCAATGCCTAGGGTTGTTTTTGGGTTGTTATTGTAAAAGTAAGGATTGCTACTTTTCCAATAAAATATTCTTACCTTAAAGGTCTTGCTACTTTATTGCTACTTAGACTAACTATACTACTATTCTTACTTTCCTAGAATTCTTAAAAATATTTTTCAAAAAAGTTTATTTGCTTCCAAAAAAAAAAAGGAGTAAATAAAAAGGAAGCAAATAAGAAAAAGGAGCAGAAAAAAAAGAAGATTTTCTTCTACATAGAATCTTATAATGTCTTATAGGTCTCATAAATCTCATATATGACTTATTCTTCCTCTTCTTCCTCTTCTTCCTCAGGTTTCACACTTTCTAACCACAGTTCGTAAAACATGTCTCGGTCTTCGGTTAGGACATACCACGCTCCGTAGCGTCGGAGGAGCGTCGTGATGTCGTCTGGTATTTCTGTGACCTGAAACTCTTCCATAAACTTCGCATTGATGAGGAGTAAGTTATTGAAGTTGTTGCTGTTCAAGTCGGTTTCGCTGAAGTCCCACCAGTGTGTATGACTGTTCGCAAACTCTTCTGCCCAGTTGTCAAACACTTCTTCCGAGTCAAAGTTGTTGTCTCGGTCTTCATAGTCTTGAAGGTAGACCATCATAGAGTCAATCGCGTTTTCTTTCAGTGAGTCAAAGAGGTTCGGCATGTTGTTTTGATGCTGTCTCAGTCTTATAAAATCTCAAATCAATTTTATTTTAAAGGAGGAAGTCCGCCATGTCTTTACACTGGTCGTCAGCGTAATACCAGTGGTAAGTGCCATCTTTTTTTTTGAACCCCATACTGCCAAAGCGTATCTCTCCACCGTTGTGGTAGACTTCTTGTATCGCATTGGTAAAGGAGCGGTTAAAGGTAGGAGCGTCCGCATTGCCCGTCATCTTGGCGACCAGCAGGAACTCCACCATCATGTCGTCCCAGTTGTCTGCGTCAAACGCTCTAAGCGTAACTCTCTTAAAAAGTCTTATAATCGCCTCTTCTACCTTGGGATAGGCACGCAAGTAGCAGTGAGTATCTGTGGCATCAAACTTCCTGCGAAGACGGCGATACTGCGGAAAGTCATAATCTATAATTTCGTTGTCTCGCTCCACCCAGAAGTATCCGTGGGTCTTAGGCAATCTCATATTGTCTAATAAAAAGATTAACCTTTAAACGGTCTTCAGCATCTGTATCCATTATCCCAAGTCATTCCGTGTCTGTCTCGCATAAAGGCGTCCGCTTCTGCTTGATGAGTCTTCCTTAATTCCCAGACGATATTCATTATATTATGCCAAGTATCGCTTGTCTTTTGACAGATTTGTGCGTGGAGTTGTCGGCATTCCTCCTTATTGGGGTCGCCCTCTTCCATGAGTCGGTCAAACTCTTCGTCTAAGCGGTCGTATTGGTCGGACATCTGCTGGAGTTGTTCAAACTGATTGCTGGGTGCCATCTTTCTTACCTTTCCCAGTCATAAAAAAACGCCGTCAATTTTTTTATGACCCATAGTTCCTCACATAGAAAGCGTTATTCTTTGTGATGTTCTCCAAAAGTATTTGAATCTTGTCTCGGTTCTCGGGTTCTTCCTCCAACGCTTTCTCCAACGCCTTCCTCATCGCAGACGCGATACGAACGAGGAGTATCTTGGGTTGCCCCGTGAGAATGGCACCATAGAACGCAGACTGACACCCCATATACTCTAGCATACTTGCCGAGCAACCGCCCTGCGTTTTGAACTTGACATAAGTCGCAGTGTGTTTGTGGAGGTTCGCCGAGATGCTGTCGTGTCCATCAATGTTGATGTAGGTAGGCATTTTGATACTGTTCTCCGTAAGAAAAAATCGCCGTCAATTTTATTCTTCAGACTCATCGTCAGACCATACTCCATGTATAGTCGTAAAATGACCCGCATAGTCGCCATCGTGAAAAGTCATAAATCTGCCATAACGTTGTAATAGTTGCTTCACTGTAGTGCGAGGTTCATCTGTCGTGTGGCGATATTCCGCTTCTGTTTCCAGCAACTCGTTGATGTTTTTAATACTAAGTTCGCTCTCGTCAAAGTTCCACCATTCTTCATTGTCTCGGAAGTGCTCTTTCCAAAACTCATACCAGTCATCGCCTGTATGCTTTGACACCATCTTTTTGAAGACCGACCACAGTTCAATCTCAAGACAGAGAGGCATCTTTTACCTGTCTCCGTAAGAAAAAATCGCCGTCAATTTTATTTCATCACATAGTCCACAATCATATCTCGGTTCGCTTTATTCTTGAAGAAGTAAATCATACCATCTACCAAAATGATTTTATCGTCTATACCAAATCCAAGCGGGTCGTATCCAATCTGGTGTGTATTTTCAGGTGTCCCTTCTTGAACAATGAGGATGTGCCAAGGTTTTCCGTTTATATTGACTTCGCGACTTTCTTCGGGATTGATATATATCTTGTTCTGTCGTTTCGCCTTTCGCCAGTTTCGCATGTCTTGCTCTAAACTCTTCTTGCCTCCCCAAAACGCATGACGCTCATGGCGGTGCCATGCGATACAGAGTTCGTTGGGTTGAATGTTGGCAGCAGAGTGGCGGAGCAGGTCACGCATCTGGTCGGGACGAATGATAGACATCTTTTGATACTGTCTCAGTAAGAAAAAAAACTCCGTCAATTTTATTCTTGAACCCAATCCTCGTCTTTCCATTTCATACAAATCCCTGCCCACGCAAAGGAAGAAACCTTCCTCTGAATGAATGGCGTGTCGTGTTTCATCAAGACTTTGCCAATCTCCAGCATAGGTGTCTCAATTGTATCTTTAAGAATGTTGCGAGATTGATGTAGAAATTCCTTTCGTCCTTCGTATTCTCCGCATTTTTGAACGCGTTGTTCTTCATCAAGATGCTTACTCCAAGCATCTTCAAAATCGCTCCACTGTTTGCGTAAGTTTTTGAGTTCGGATGCGGAGGGAATATCCTTGGGTCTCATTTCTGTGTAGACCACAATGGCGTCGCCAACGGGTTGGTCGTAAACCGTAAACCCGTTCTTGGATGTGTATGCTCCATCGGAAGTCGCACTACAGAACATTGGACTTTTGTAGCGAATCTGCGTATTGGCGTAATTCTTGAACCCTTTGCTGGAATCTGTATGAACGAGCACTGCGTAGATGCGTTTGCCTTCCAACTCGGTCTTGAAAGTCTTACGCAACTTGGTCTTGTCTATGTGCCGACCCGCGTCGTAATAATCGCCAGAGAACATCAAACTTCCAACATCCTGCTGGAGGGTCGCTTTGTATTCTTTTGCGGTCATAAACGAAACGGTAGTCATCGTATTTGTGTCTGTCTCAGTAAGAAAAAAACCCCGTCAATTTTTTATTTCAACCTTAGTGATTGCCGTGGGAGTCAGCGGACTATACTTGAGATGTCCGTGTTTGGTTTGACCTATACCTTTTTTGCCTTGAGTTTGGTCAAACTCGCCTATCGGAACCGCGTCCTGCTTGTGCGTCAGTCGCATATGGAGTTTGTAGAGTTTGTTCGCTTCTTGGAGTTGCTTTCGGCACTGCCACCCGCAACCGCATTGAATTGTGCGAATCTGTCCTCCTAATCGTCCACTCATCGTAGTTATACCTTTCGTTAAGTATTTAACTTTCTCGTCAATTTTAAGCATTTAAGACTTTTGGGCAAAACGCAAGGCATACCCCCACGGTTCGCAAAAGTCAGTGTCATTTGAGAAAGTCTTCGCAAAAAGACCTTACCAAACCAGTGCGGTCAAATTTGCGACTTTTCCATCAAAATAAAATTGACTGGATTCTGTAAAAGTATTTGAAGATATAGTCTTTCACGAGACACCATGAGCAAATCAACGAAAAAATCAACCAAACCAACTATGTGCGGCAAGGAGTGCTTCAACTGCTTTCAACAAGGACGCTGTGACTACAGTGTGTGTTATGAGAATTCGGATGGTTCTGCTTCTACCGACAAACCACTTCACTTCTGTTCACAACCTTGTATGGATGTCTATATCCACGGCGATGTGATTCCTCAATACTTGGCAGAAAATCAGAAGTGGTTAGACACGGTATGTTCAATCCTAAAAGAGACGAAAACTAAACCTCAACTACTTGTGATGAAGAAGTCATTGGGGGTTGAAAAAATGCTCCGCACCTCTCTCGCCCAACGAAAACCCAAGGCAGAACTTCATCGTCTCTTCGCTATGTGGCAAGAATGTGCGACCGAGGCATTGGAGAAAATAGGTGATACTACTAAGGAGAGTATGATGCTACGGTGGGCGGAGTTGATGAAAGCAAACGACAATATATTTCCTGCTTTGATTGATTGCCTTGGACAGTAAACACTAACACATGGAAAAGGAGGCGAACCTTTTTCATTCGCCCAGAAAACTTCGGCAGTCCTCGTAGTCCATATGGTTAGGGGTAATCAATTCAAGGTCTTGTTTAGTGGAGTGAAAGTCATGAGGAATGAGAAGCGTTGCCTTGCCTTTGTAGTAGAGTGACCCGTGTCTCACTTGTAAGTCGGTAATATCCCAATTAGGCGGAATGATGAAATACGTCTCTGGAGCAGGAAACGATACTTTCAGGTAGTTCATTTCTATAAGAATAGATTTTCGTAAAAAAGACCTAACATTTAAAACAGCGGATATGCCTTCCTTCCATGTTAATCCTAAACTCTAAATGAAGTGTCATTCCGTGAAGTTTGACCATATGAACAATTTCTTTCATCACGCCGTTTGAGTCCTTTGAGTGAAAGTAGAGGTTCAAAGGTTCATAACGGTTCAGTCTTTTTTTTTTCGGCAAAGCATCGTTGTATTCCTTTGTGTAGAACGTGTAGGTAGAATGCTTGTGAACATTCTCCAAAGGTATAGCAGACCATAACTTTTTAAGAATGGTTTGATACTGGTCGTCCTCAGAAATGATTTGGTCACCTAACTTCAAGCAACACTTTAAGATGGTAGAATATGTCATCAGTCCGTCTAATTCTTCTTCCAAAATACGATGGAACGATGCGAAACAACGCCCTCCTGCTGGAATATCCGTCGTTGGTGGAATATCCTTTGGAGTGAATATCCATTCGTTTCCCACTGCTTCCATCGTGTAGTCTATCATTGGAATACGGAGAGTCATTTTTTTCTATAGTCGTATCCTATTTTGTCTCAGTCAATTTTTTTACCAGAGGATACGTGAGGCATAAAACCCCCTTGACCCTTCTACCTGAGCGTCTGCCTTGTGCCTTTTGCGATAAAGTGCTTGTCTACGCTCTGCGACCTCAAACCCATCTTCCTCAGCGTAGATGATAAAGTCTTTGTAGCGTCTATCGCCAATAGAGGTAATATACTCTCCTTCTTTAGATAAAACATCAATCTTGTAGGGTGATTTGGTGGCAGGACGTATGACGACGCCCAGTTTGCGTGCTTGGAGTTTGTGATACGGTCTTAGATGATACATCTTTATATACACAATAGAATTTTGGATTTAAATTTAATTTACAGAGTTGAATATGTCTATTACGCCTACCATAGGAGATGGGTTCTATGTGACCCACAGCAGACGAGGCATACGGATGTCCCGCCGTTGTCTCAGTCAGGCACAGGCAGAAGAGTGTCTACGAAATATGATAGAGGACGAGGTGGTGGACTTGCCTCGGGTGCGATATTATTTCAACCGAGACAAAACGATGATACTGAAGAAACCCAACCTGACTGACCCGCGATGGAAGTGTCCTATGGAGCAATATTAGAGTCTAAGTATCGTTTGGCATAGTCTTTCTTTCTCTCTGCTCCAGTTTTAATCTTTTGAACAATCCCTTTGTGTCTCTTGTATTCTTCTTGTGCTTCTTTTTTAGACATCGCACAACCATAACTGATTTTGTGCTCCTTCGCATACTCTTTCAAAAAATCTGTCCAACGTGTCATATAGTTTAGAGATAGATTTCTATGATTACTATAATGCTCTGTCCCGAGACACATTACACGCCTATCCCGACCGTCGTGGAACTGCTCAAAGACGTAACCTTTGTCTCGGACGACGTGACCCTTGAACCCTGTGCGGGGCGAGAGAACCGTTTCTACAATCTCATTACAGGCAACAAAGAGCGTTGTGAGATTGATGATGGAATAGACTTTTTTAAATACACAGGTAGTCCTACCAAAATCATTACCAATCCTCCCTTTCATGACCAGAACAAAAAGAACATCTGTGTCTCAGTCATAGAACATTGCCTCAAGGTCGCGACACGGGAGGTGTGGTTATTGCTGAATACCCAGATGTTTAACAGCATGACCCCGTGTCGCCTCCATAAGTATTTGAAGATGGGGTGGAAAATAACCTTTATCCGTATCTTGAATATCCCCTGCTGGTATGGGCGATACTTTTGGATTTGTTTTAAGAAGGGACACTGGGAAGGTCAGGAGGCAAAGTCGTTTCGTCTTTTCGCTTTGCCCGCCACTCCTTGTGATACGTAGGATGGTCTTTGACCCACTTGGCATTGTATTCCGTCTTGTAGGCAATCTTGTCTTCAATGTATGCTTTGTTGTGATTCATCGTAGGTAATAATTTATCCATCCAGTATTGCTCACGTATCTGTTGCTGAATGTGGTTCTGGCACGGGAACTCTTCCAAAGGTTTCATTTCCCAGTTGTCCCAACCGCCGTTGTCTCGGATGGTTTTGTAAAGTTGTTGGTTGTAGTTTTTGTGGTCGGGTTTGTGGCAGATACACTTATGGAGTGCCTTGCGTTTAATGTAGTTGGTGGTTGAACCCACGTATCGTGCGACTTGTGTCGGGTCTTGACAAACAAAGTGATAAATCACGACCTTTCCGTAATCCATGGCAATCCTAGGCATCTTATACTGTCTTATAGATTGTCTTTAAATCCTATTACCAAAAATCTCAATGTATATCAATGGACGATTGCCGAGACAAAGTAGCGGCGTTGAAGTGGTGTATGGCGTTGACGCCCCAGAAGTGTGACCCGTTGCTGATGGATTTGTCTAGGTGCTTCGCAAAACATCTGTCTATCTAAATGCGAAGGTTGAGACAAGCGTGTAGGTCGTTGGGACACTGGTTATACATTACGTCAAACTCAGTCTATAACCGTGTGGTCATATGGTATGCCGAGACAAAGAAACTTAAATGAAAAAGGTTCGCCTCCTTTTTCATAGCATTGCTTCACTCCATGTCCATATTTCGCCATAGAATCTGAAAGACGGGTTTTTGGAATTTAGGTAGGTTCCAATCGTAATACGCCAATTCAGGAAATTCCTCCACAAAGTGGTTGTAAAGGAAGTTCCAATTCTTTTTGTAGCAAACGGGACAGCGTAAGAGTAAGTCCAATCGTGGTCGGGGCAGGTAGGTGAACCAATCGTCGTATCCCCGACAATCATAACACATATGACCATCAGCACAACTCCCGCAGTTAAATTCGGTAAACTTAGTCTCAAGGCACATACAGCATTCAAATTTTGTATCCATGGTGTCTACTCAAAGACGATACATTCAATTACTTACCTAAATTCCCGTCAATTTTTTTTGAAACCCCAAAAGTCTTAAATAGTCCCAAATAGTCCAATGAAAAAGGGGTTGCCCCCAAGGGTCTTCATTCGTCTGGAACATAGGTGTCAGGTTTGTCTGCTTGGTAGATGGCAAAGTATCGCACTGCCCATCGGTGATGCTCCTCGCGGTCGCGGTGGTCAACAGGGTCAGGAAGGTTAGAGGTTGCCCACAGTTGCTTGATTACCTCAATGTCTTCGTCTTTGAGGCGAAAGTAGCGTTCTGCCGCATAGTAGCAGCGGAAAGCGTGGTTCCAATACTGTCGCGGTGACTCGTTTGTGATGCGACTCCACTTGGACTGAATGAAGGTGTCCATGCGGATTTTAGTAATCACTAGCATGAGCGAGTCATGAATGAGTTCGTCGTCAGTTTTGAGCATTTTGCTTTGGGTGTTCATTGTCTCGTGAAAGACTACACATTCAATTACTTACCTAAATTCCCGTCAATTTTTTTTATCCCCAAAAGTCTTAATCCAATTCATAGAACTGGTCAAACCCCTTACGGAAGGGTTGTTTAGGATTGTCCAAGTCCAAAAGCAAGAATGACGTAAAGTCTTGTGTGGCGTCCTTGTAGAGTTCCATCGCCTTGTCTTTGGAAATGCCAATACTAAAGTCCTTGATTATCATCTGAAGGTTGCGTTGACTGGAGACCTGCTTTAAGATGATATAAGACACGTTGTTGCGAATCATCTTGGGAATGGCGTAAAAGGATTGGGAGATGTAAACCAGACTGACGCCCTTCTTACGTGCCCGAATGAAATAATCACAGATAGGTTTTTGCTCTTTCGCCGATTGGTTGACAAGGTCGTCCATCACAATCAACGAGTTCTGGTCGGAATGGAACTCTTTGAGGTCTGGGAGACCCTTCTCGTCAAAATTCTCAATGGAGACATTCCCATGCTTTCCGCCTGTCGCATCATACAGGTATTGGTAAAGGGGTTCGTTCTTGTCCTTCGTGATGATACAGATGCGGGTGAAGGTATTAGACATGACTTTGATAAGGTTCAGCAGTGTGCTGGTCTTACCTGTGCCCGACGCCCCAATAATGAGCATACGAAACGGCACTTTGATGTGGTGGATTTTGAAATTGGGATTGTGATTGTCCTTCATATACTTTTTGACGCCCTTGTGTTCATAAAAATTGGTAAGGGATGCCATCTATACTATACGGTAGAGGATTTCTCAACCTATACTATATGTCTGTCTCGCCATTTCCCGACCCAAGGACAACGAAGTTTATTCCCGAGGCGTGGCAGTGGATTGACCTTTGGAAGAAGTTCAGGAACTTTATTGTGTCCTACCCTACGGCACAAAACGCGACGATTAACTTTCTTGACCCAGTCTTTTTGACCACACGAACCGCTTTGACCCAGTTGGCGGACACGGCATATGCGACGAGCGAAATTGTGGCGTGGGTGACTGCGAATGTGACGCCTATTCTTGGGTCAGCATTTACCTCGGCAGTCTTACAGTATTATTTTGGAGGGATAAGGGTTGCGACCATTGACCCTTTGACGGCAGGAGCAACGCTTGCGATTGGGAATGGTGCGACAACGAACAATGTCAATATTATGACGGGTTCAAACACAGGCACACTGACTTTTGGAGCATCTACGAGCACGCTTACACTGAACACTCCTTTTGAACCAATCTATTCCCCTATATTCACATTAGGGCAGATTGGATTTATCCTTCCTACTACTTTTATTACAAATGACGGATTAAGTGGAGGAGGACATACCAGTCTTCGTTCTATCGTCATTCCTGCTGATGGAATTTATATGTTGAATGGAGCAATGATTGGACCAGGAACAAGTGCTCCCTTTTCTTACCCTACGACATTCTACGGTTATAATTTTTCAACTGTGGGACCCAATCCTGCCAATGTAGATGCCAATTTTATCTTGAGACAAGTAACAGGAATACAAATCCAAACTAACAGAACAACTCGTTGGTCAACAACCTTTACTATAGCAGCACGATTAACCGCGGGAACCATTTATTTTAATGGTAGGTTCCAGAACCCTTACACAATGGGTTCAAGTGAAGTAAAGGTTATGCGTATTGCTTAGGCAAGTCTAACTGCTCTAAAGAAAAAGGAGGTAGACGCCCAAGAACCCGCAGCACTGGATTGTCCAATAAGATAGTAAGTTGTAGCGGTTGTATTGATTATAATACTGGTCATACTAACAATTGCGTTGTTTGACCCTGTTGCCATCGTCTCTTGTGATGTAGCACCCACCAAAGTTGCTGGGGTTGTATTTAGACCGATTGCTACATAAGAACCTGCTCCTCCACGACCTACTGAACCTGCGATTAACCATACACCAATCGGCAAACTGGTCATCGTTCCAACGGTGTATGGAGTATCTGCGACGACGGCACCACTTGCTGTAAATGTCCCGTCTACAATATGCCCGATTTTGCCCGCTCCTGTCCCTGCTGCGGAATACGAATAGTTCGGGGTCAGTGGAATATTCAAACGCGTCGTAGAACCGCTTGAACCCAAGGTCAGTGTGCCCGTGTTTGACCCCGTCATAATATTGACATTGTTGGCGTTGCTTCCAACTCCGTTTCCAATGTTTAGTGTCCCGCCCGAAGTGAGAGGGTCAATGGCGTTTGTGACCATACCCGCATTAAAGGTCTGGAGAGCACCCCAAGTCTGGGTATTCTTCGCGTTCTGGACGAACTGGGCGGACGCTGCCCGAGTGTCGCTGGTCGCAATCGCAAGGGTCGGCACGGTAGGAGCGACAAGGAAGGTCACATTAGGTTGTGCGGTAGGAAAGGTCACAAAGTTATTGTCTAGGAAATTGATTTCGTCTTCCGTCAAAGGCGTTCCATCTTCCCACGCCGAAGGATTAAACTCGGTAGTCCGAGGATTGGGGAAGGGTGTCTCTGCCATATAGTATACATAGAGAATTGTCAACCTATACTAATGACGACTGAGTTCCAACCACGGGAACGATTACCGTTTTATATTCCTGAAAATTGGTTGCCTATAGACTTTAACACGGCAGCAGGGTCAGGTTCGTTTATCAACTATCCCACGGCACAGACTGCCAACATTTCTTTTCCAGGGACAATCCTTTGTTCAAACTTTCAGTCCTTTGCTCCCACTGCTGGAATGAACTTGTTTAACAACAGCACCACAGGTAATATCCAATTCGCCAACGCAAACGGATACACGGGAGGGATTGTGATTAATGCGAACAACACTACCCCTGTGGCAAATCAAACCATCATTGGAACTAGTGCTCGTGCTTGTGTCGCCCCACTCCTCCATACAACCGAAATCTATGGAACGGGAGCGTTTGCGGGTCAAGTGACTGTGAACGCAGACTTACAAGTCGCATCAGGGTATGGAGTTTACGCAAACGCTTTAGAACAATACCTAGGGGGGATTTTAACCATATGTGGCAACAATGGTGTGAGACTGGACATAGGCACAGGTGCTTCCCGACCCGACGATATTAACATTGGAACCGATATGACATCAGCAGGAACCATAAATATAGGAAGCACCGTATCATTGATTAATATTTACGCCAAGTTACAGTCAGGTCTACGATTGGACTATCTATACTCTACCTATTCAGGAATAGATACTTATATGGGTGGGTATAAAGAAGGCACTTATAATACCTCAGGAACATTGTCTCTAAACACAACACAAGTCCGCGTCGTAGGAAGCATAAGCAGTCTTCTAAGTGTTGGTATGTATCAAGTCAATGTCCATTCAACTATATCAACCTCTACGCTCAATCCTTATTTAGTCTATCAGGTTTATCTCAAAGTTGGAGCACCCGCTTGGACAAATGGTGCTCTTCGTGGAACATCGGGAACAGCGGTTGCCTCTCTTTTAAAGTTAAACCGAAATCCAACCACCAATGTAGCAGATTTATTTACCCTAGATATGTCAGGATTACTCACTATATCCACAAAAGCATATATCGCGATTACAGTTGGAAACGCAGATTTAACGGTGTCTCAAAACATTACCACTACAGATACATACATAAGCGTAACACGGGTCGGTTAATCCACAGGTTGTGGTATTTGTCTCAAGTCTTCTGTCATCTCTACCTCCACATTACGATGGACTTCTATACAACCCCAACACAGTTTCAATTGGTCGCACTTACTCTTATACATCAGGGCAAGAACCGCAAGAATAAATCCGCCCGTGAAGGTATAGAACCCCGCCCAGAAGGTCTCGCTCAGTTCCATTACTATAGTGTTCTAAATTCTCTTGTTATAACAATGAAGGCACAAGGAACCAAACGACGAGGCAAAGGCATTTTCCAAGATGTCCGAAATAAGTTTGAGAAGATTACCAAGGGCGTCCAGAAGCAGGCGGTAGACTTCCGAGACAAAGTGGTGGACGCGAGCACGGAGGCGGTCGCTTCTATCACGGCGAAACCAACCAAGGTGTCAGCGAAGGTGCGGGGTATTCTCAAAACGATGGGGGACAAAACCATTGTCTCGGCGGAGGTCGTCCGCAGTCCTGTCCAGTCTATTGTCCAGCAGGCGATTAACTTTGTCTCGGGTGGGGAATTTAAGAAAGCGATTGCCGACAAACCTTACGACGATATTTTTCACTTGATGATTGTATTAACACTGGAAGATGGTAAGAAGTATTCTCTAGAAAAGAATGCCATTATTACCTTGCGACCTACGAAGGGACGTAGTGGCGAGAGTAGTCCTGTCTCGGTTCCCGCTGGACTGACCCTGAACAAAGCACTGGAGAAGACTGCCGAGGCAATGGGCGACGCCTACGCGACTTACTCCGCCCGAGACAACAACTGCCAAGACTTCATTCTTGCCTTTCTCAAGTCCAACGGAATGGGAGATGCTGCGGACTATACCTTTGTCAAACAAGATGTCAAGACGCTCTTTGGTAAGACAGACTTCCTTCGTAAGTTTACCAACACAGTGACGGACATTGGGGCAAAGGTGACGACTTTAATAGAAGGGGAGGGCACAAAATCTCAGGGTAAAGTAATGAACGCTTGGATTAAACACGTGAAAGATGTTGCTGCCAAGA
>Ga0181351_1000167_pt1 | contig 17284 bp, 38 predicted proteins | sample Su13VDMM15SD_FD_170485 | JGI IMG/M metagenome (GOLD analysis project Ga0181351, IMG submission 170485) | Freshwater viral communities from Lake Michigan, USA - Su13.VD.MM15.S.D | ecosystem: Environmental > Aquatic > Freshwater > Lake | place: USA: Michigan | collected 2013-07-16 | reverse complement strand
GGACGAGCTGTCAGCGTCGAAGATAGGTTCGATCCTGATGCGCTGGCGGTCGTCTTCGTCGTTCTCTTCGTCTTCGTAGACTGTGCGCAAACGCCATGCTCCGATGCCGCCGCCGACTGCTTCCTCGAAGGCGTTATCGTAGGCCTCATCCGCGACGGATGCCTGCTCGTCTGCACGATACAGACCGTCGCAGACCTCGGCCAGCTTGTCGTTTTCCTGGCCATCCTTGGACACGTAGTCCACCGTGATGCGGTTGTTGCGGTACTCGTTGATGATGCGAATCACCGAGAGCATGATCTTGTTGACCTCGAACTTTGGCTTGTTCTCGTACAAGTCCCAAAGGGGGCCTTCCCACTGGCTGCCTGCCAGAGAGTAGAAGCGCCGATCCTGGAGGCATTGCAGGCGCTCGTCGCGGAGGGCTGTCTGTACGTCATCAAACTGCGCCAGGGCTTCTGAGTGAAGGTTGGCGAGGCGTTGGTCGTTGCTCATTCGGGCCATGTTGGTTCCTCAATTTGTGCGGATTATCTCACCGCGCTTAAAAAATCACCACTTCTTCAAATTTGGCAAAGGGACGAATGATTGCTGCTTGTTTGCCGGCAGACGCTGCACCAGGTTGATGGCGTCGAACATGGGGTCAAGCTGGTCATCGTGTGCGCCAGACGGAAAAGCGGCAACCTCGGCCAGAAAATCGGACAGCCAAGGCGCATCGTTTGGAAGCAGGACGTTGCCGGACTCAATGAACGGTGCTGCGTCGTAGCCTCGGCTGATCTTGTCCTTGTTGCGCTGCACGGCCACCACCGGGATGCCCTCGCGCCGAAAGGTCTGGATCAATCCTGTGCCAGACACCTTGTCTTCAACGTACATGCCGCGCATGGCAGAGCCTAGGGCCACGGGCCGCTGGTCGTTCAAGTGCTTGAGCCAGAAAGCCCTGGCCTGCACCAGCAATTCGGGCGCTTCCCATTTGCCTCGAATCTGGTCGAGCTTCACTGCCTGGCCAACAGTCGAGCGTGCCCAACACTGCAGCACTGTCCAGTCGTTGTGGTCGGCAGTCTTTTGGGCCGTGTCCACGGTCAAGAAGCGAAACTCGAGCTGCGGAGTGCTAGACCAGAACTTGAACCATTCGGTGTTGATGATGCCGCCGCCTCTGGGTGCTGGCCGCTGTTGCAACTGTCCGGCTGTGCCGTAGGTGCCTAATGTTTTCTCCAGCTCGGCCACCTGGGCTTCACCAAAGCGCTCGGGGAACATCAGCTCACCTTCCTTGGTGCGTGGGTCTGTCCAGCCAATGCTGGTGGTGCAGCGAAAGGCAGGCTCAAAGCGCATCGGGATGTTCAGGTGCACATACGGCAGACCCATTTCCTTGATGACGCCGGAGATGTCTTTCTCGTTCAGGCGCTGCATGATCACCACAATGGCGGACTTTTCGGAGTTGACACGGGTCGGCAGGGTTTCGGTGAAGGCGATCTTGGCCGCTTCGAGTTTGGCCTGGCTGTTTGCGTTGTCGGCGCTGATCGGGTCGTCAAGGATAACCCTGTCGCCGCGAACTCCGGTCATGCTGGTGAATGCTCGGGCCTGCCGGATGCCCTTCTTGGTGTTTCCAAATTCACGCTTTCCGTCCAGATCGGCCAGCAGCTCAATGGGCCAGAGCTGCTGATACCACTCGGACTTGATCAGGTCGCGGCAGCGTCGGCTGTCCCGGATGGCCAGCTGCTCTTCGTGGGCCGTTCCGACAAAGCGCATCTCGGGCATATCCTGAGGCCCCCATTCCCAGGCTGGCCAGATCACGCCAGTCAGCAGGGACTTCATGGAGCCGGGTGGCACGTTCATCAGCAGACGGTTGATGTCGCCCTTGGTCACGGCCTCAAGATGAAGGCAGATGGCGTCGAGCGCCCAGCCCCACTTAAGCTCGGCAGCCGGTTCAAGCACGCGCCAGGCACGCTTGGCAAACTCGGCCAGGCTGCGCCTGCAAAGCTCGCGCTCGACGGCCAGCAGGTCAGCTTCTGTCAGTAGCATCGTCTGCAAGCGCTTCGCTCAGGTTCGGTCGAAATACAACTACGGCGCTCGGAAATGGAGCACTGTTTTTTGACCCACCAAATTTCAGTCTGCCTTTTATGAAAAACACTTCAGCTTTTTCGCAGTAGTCATGCCACCATCTGGTGTCAACTCTTGCTGGCAACAAACACACAACAGTCGCTCCATTTTGTTTTGCGCTCAAGTGTGCCTTCTCAACCCATGCGGAAATTTCTTTTCCGTATGGTGGGTTCATCCACAATGTCCCAATCCATTCTTGCTCAAGGCCATTTTGTTCAGGCGTGAAATAAATTGGACACTTTGCATTTTCTGGCAATGCGCAAACATCAATCTCAAACTTGAAAACACGGTTCAGTTTGTCAAAAAATGATTGAGGCGTAGCCCACAAGTCTGTTTTGCTACTGAACATCAGTTCATTGTTCATTTGCATCCTTCGCCGCGATGATCTGCGCCAGCACGTCTGTGGATAACTTCGAGGCGTCAATGGTCTGCACTTGCAGCGGGTTTTCCTTGTCGCCTGCCAACTCCAGCCGATCTCCGTACTTTTTCGGGGCCAGCTTGGACAGCAGCCACTTTCGGCTGTCCACTTGCAGTTTGCGCTGCTGGATGGCCTGCCAGTCGCGCTTTCCGTCTCCAGTCTCAGGGACATCGCTGTCAGATAGCTCCATCACCTCGTTGGCGATGCGCTCGATCAAGTCCTCGCGTGCGTGCGCGTAGCTTTCAGCAAGTTTCGCGTCAGAATCAACCCAAAGGTTGAACGTGCTTTGTGGAACTCCTGCGGCTTGGCAAGCCTTGAAAGCGCTCAGGCCGTCTCGCATCCCTTGTAGGACGGCTTGGCAGATGGCGTCCTTGTCTCGCTCTGGCTTGGCTGGCTTTTCAGGCTTTGTCGCCTTCTTTGTGGCCATTAGAACTTCCCGCCGGACTGGTAAGTGGTGCAGGTGACGCTTCCGTCAGCGTTTCGCACGCAGCGGGTGACGGTGTTGGCTTGGGCTGCAAATGAAAGCAGCAATGCGATTGTGAATAGGGTTTTCACGGGGTACTCCTTTTGATAATGGTTTGATTCTACGTTATTGCAATATTTTTTTGCAAATCAATTAGCTGACCGTTTCGCGCTTCTTCACTGAGGACGCTGCCGCCCGATAATATTTGGCCAGTTCGATCAGGCCTTCGTGTGAATATTTGCGCACCGTGTTGTCGCGCTCAATGCTTTCCACGGCTTGCAGGCCGATTCTTTCGACCAGGCGCTGGCGGTATTCCACATGGTTTCCGGCCAAATAGTTGTTGCAGTGCTTGCATTGGCCGTGACAGTTGTCCTCCACAAACCTCATGTGCGGTGCGCTACCAACTGATCGGTAGTGTCCGGCATCGTAGGTGTTCGGCTCGTTGCTCAGTGGCGTGCCGCAGGAAATGCAGGGTTTACCCGCATCTCTTGCCCGGATGAAGGAATTGAAAGCTGTCTGCGCTTTCTTGGTGAGCTGGGGCTTCGTTTGCATTGCGTCCAGCTTCTGGCGGGTTTCCTTGCGATCTTTGGCTTGTTCCTTAGCTTGGGCCTTGTCTGTGGCTTTCCTGGCCAGCACAAGGGCGCATGGTGGGCTGCATACCGTTTGCAGTGGTCTGGTCTTGGTGTAGGCGCACTTGCAGACCTTGCACTTGGCTGGTTTGGTCATTTTGCCTCGATCTCATAATCGTGAAACACAGCGCCCAGGCTGGCATCGCCAACTTTGCAAGCCTTGACCCAGACGTTTTTTCCGCTGGCCAGTCTGCGAATGTGGCCGCGACGGTCGTGCAGCCTGGGGGATGCGTGTGTGCCGCCTTTCGATTCGCCTTTGGCGGTCTTTGGGCCGATCTTGACGGTGCTCCAATCGTAGGTCGGCATTTTGCCTGCAGCGATTTTGCGCCTGTTCGTGAAGGTGTTGTTTATCACGGGCTGATAACACTCGCAGCCGGTGTCCATGCTTTCCAGCCACTTGGACATGGTGGCCAGCATGATCTCTGCCACATCTCTTGGCAGGTCTTGGCCTTCATCGACCGGTCCGTACTTGATTTGGCCATCCACAATGGCGTAAACCATCAGAGGGAAGGTGGTGTATTTTCCAGGCTGTCCCTTGCTCAGATCGAGCACGATGCCTTCCTCTGGATCGTCTCCAGCAACAAGCATCATCATCTCGTAACGCTCATGGCTTGAGGTTTGGCCAGCCCAGAGCACCAGGTTTTTCTCAAACGGTGGCCGGTGGGTGGTTAAGTTGTCGATCTTGATGCCGGTGGACAGGTCAGCGCCTGAAATGTCAAACCACTGCATTTCGGTCGGGTCAAAGCCGGATGCAATGACCGACTTCATGATGGAGCGAACGTGGGCTGTTGTCATGATGCGTACCCGTCTGAAATGACTTTGGCCTTAGCCTCCTCCAGCATCCCGATCAGGGTGAGTCGGTCTGGTGTTGAAGAGGTCTTGATTTTGAACTGGCCTTTGTCGTACCAGAATGACAGCACTATGGCTGTGTCCGGTTCTTCGTCAATGGCTTCGTTCAGGACCATCTTGGCGTTTACCTTGTGGTGGCTTGGTATGGTCAGGGTTTTGAGTTTGCTCATTTTGTCTCCTTGGTCTTTGCAACAAACTTCGTTGGTGGCAGCTTTCCATTGATGACAGCACATCCACCACACCTTGCAAGCACACTGATGGCTGGTGACTGGGGCGCGTTGCACTGTTTGCAATAGTCAGCGGCTGTCATGTGTTACCCCTTGCTCGGATTGAATCGGCGCAACATTTCAGCAGGGTTGCGCAAAACATCTGCATTTGAGGCTCTCCAGCCAAACCGGACAGATCAACGCCGTACCCAAAAAACTTAATAATCGCCTCTCGTTCAGCATCCACACCTTCCTGATACCAACGGGCTTTGCTGTTAGTGTGGGTGCGCTCTTCTACCAATGCTGCAAAGCGTCCAAGGTCATCAGTGTTAACCCTGAATACACCTTCAACTTCAGTTTCTGGAAGTCCTTGTTCACGCGCCATGCTGATGATGTCTTCTCGTGTCATAAAAACCACCTTTTAATGTGCACCCAGACAATTGCAGCAATCGTGAACCATGCGCCGATGCCTGCAATCCCAAGCCAAACCAAAGCCCAAATGCCTGCCTTGTCTGCCTCTGTAAGTTTCATGTGATCTCTCCAGTCTCTGGGTCAACGTACTCAGGCGCTGTGAAGCGCACGCCCTGCTGCGCACCGAAGGCCTCAATCAAGTCCTGCAGCTCGCTCATCTCTGACTTGGTCATCTTGCTGGTGGACTTGCCGAGCACGACAAAGCCGCCATCGATGCCAGGCACGACGTCCTGTTTGGATAGGCTGGCCGTGAAAACGTGTTTCCATTCCTCTGGCGTCAGCTTGCGCCCGTACCAGTTAACTTGCTTTGAAACGTCTGTCAGCATGGCCCACATCCTTGCATTGGCTTGCAGACTGCGGGTTTCGGACTTCACTTCCACGGTCATCCGGTGGCCAGCCATGATTGCGGCCTTGATTGCTGGCCAGATGGTTTGCGTCAGGGCTTTGTGTGCCTGGACTGGCTCGAACATGGTCATGGTAAGACGGTTCATTTGTGCCCTCTTTGCATTGCCTTCACCCAGCATTGGGCACAGTGCCACTTTTGTCGAACCTCAACACCACCTCTAGGTTCTTTGGCTAGTTTGCACAGGTCACACTCGCGCAGTTTTTGCGCCCTTGCTGTTTCATCAACAATTCGAGATAGATTGCTCATAAACCATTCCTCACTGCGATCCAGCACTCGTCGAGGCTGAGGGGGGTTTCGTCAATGCCTGGCGCACGGATTCCAAGATGCGATCCCGGCCAGGATTGTCTGGGAAGCGCTCGATGGCCGCCAACATGGATGCAGCCAGGCGCTTGTCTGGCCTGGTGCTGATGACCAGCCTGGAGCAGCACTCCACGCATCTGAACGAATACGCCCCACTGTGCGGCTGTTGTCTCGATAATTCGCATTGTTTGCATGTCATGCCTCGCCCTTGTATTGCCTGCGAAGTTCTGCCAGTTTTGCCAGTGCGATTCTTTTGTTTCGCTCAATCTCGTCTTTTTCTTTTTGTGTCAGTTGCTTTTCGATGGACATGACTGGTTTTCTTGGGATTGCAGGGCCGGTGTTGCAAAGGTTCCGAAATTTGATTGCGCTGGGCACAAACTCGCCGTCCAGCTTCTCAATGGCAAAGTCCATGCTCGGTCTGTAGGTCAGGAAAGATCCGAGTTGTTTTTTCCACTCCTGCCGAACAAAGCCTGGATCAATGCCATCGAAGTGTCGGTTGAATGTAGCCCCAAAGATGGCCATCATCCTGCCAAAGATGTAATCCAGCCCTTGGTCTGGTGTGCAGAAATCAGTTTCCGAGTAGGTTGACATGGTTGTCACCTCCGATAAGTCCACGGGTCAGGCCAGAGGCCACGCGCTGGTTCATTTGCCCGGTCTGGCTCAGGTTCTTGTCTGCCACCCAATCGGCTTTGAATGACTGCCAGTTGCGGGTGATGCACTCACGAAGAGCTGCATCCAGTGGCCAGCCTGCTTTGTCTGCCTCTCGTTGGATGCCATCAATAACGGTCTGCGTGACCTGGGCCTTCTTTGCCTTGCGATGTTTTACAAAGTCTTGCCAAACAGAATCAGAAACGCCGTGAGGCGTTGCAACGACAGTTGCTTTTTCTTTTACTGGTTTATGGTTATTGGTTATTGGTTCTTGGTTATTGGTTAGTTGACGTTCGCTGAGCGTCTGCTCAACGTCTGTTGAACGTCCGTTCAATCTGCGTTCAGCAGATGCTTTGCCAGCCTGTGATGCCTTCTCTGACTTGAGCTTGAAGTGCTGAATTTCCCTATCTGCACGGTAGTTTGTCCAGCAGTCCTCTTCGTCCTGGGTGAAAAAAGACCTTAAAACATAGTCCACTTCCGCCTCATGACCACGCATTCCGATCATCCGTGCAACAGTCGTTGAGCATCCGTTCAACGGTCGTTCAGCAAGGTAATACTCATCAAGAAGTCGCCTGTATGCGAGATCCTCCAGAAGGTTCAAGCCCTTTGTGTGGCTGGCGTAATCGCCAATATTGAATGTGTAGTAGTGCAATTTTTGCTCCGCATCACTCCCAAGAAAAGACTTACGGCAGGCGGGGAGTTCGCTTTTCGAGTGGGTAGCTACTCCCACACTAGCCGGGTCTTGCATCAATTTACCTTAGACGAGAACGTCATTCAAGGACTTTCGAAAGGCCGTGCCGAACTTCTTTTCCAGCACTGGCCGCCATTTGTGAGCCACGCCATTAACCCTCCACATCTGCACAGCTGGGCCGCTAGGCACGCCTAGAGCCTTTGCCAGTTTGGAGTAGCTGCCAGCCTGCTTGTGAGCAAAGGCATAGACCTGGTTGTAATACTGATCGTCTTTTGTCATGAGCTGGACTATATCACGAACTTGCAAGACGCCTAAAAATTTATTTTCGCAAAAAGCTATAAAATTTTGTTTTGTGTTGTATGATTCATTTCACCACAATCAACCACGAAAGGTAAACACGATGGAAATCAAGCAAATAGCAGCAGCTCTGGTGAAAGCCCAGAAAGCATTTGGGCCTGCGCTCAAGTCCTCAAGCAACCCGCACTTTAAAAGCCGCTATGCAGATCTGGCAGCTTGCGTCGAGGCGGTGATGGATTCACTTAACGACAATGGCATTGCCCTGGTGCAACAGACGCACGAATGTGAGGCTGGCGTAATGGTCGAGACTGTCTTTGTCCACGAGTCTGGGGAGATCTTCTCGGCTGGCAAGTTGCATGTTCCAGCGGTCAAGCACGATGCCCAAGGTTATGGCAGTGCCCTGACCTACGCACGCCGCTACAGCCTGATGGCCGCTTGCGGTATTGCTCCAGAAGATGATGATGGCAACGCTGCCAGCAAGCGCACACCTGCTCCTGTGGCTGGTTATGGCGAATTCGAGGCTGCCACGCTGCCAGCCATGCGTGAGGCCGCCCTGCAAGGTAGTGAGGCACTGGCCGCAGCGTTCCAGGCTTTGCCAAAGTCTGCGCACAAGGCAGCCTTCTGGCAAGCCCAAGGTCCAGCTCTCAAGAAGGCAGCCAAGACAGCAGACACACAAGGAGCAGCAGCATGAGAGTCATCACAGCAGATCAAGGCACCGACGAGTGGAAGCAGGCGCGTGTTGGCGTGCCATCCGGCTCCAAGTTCAGTGACATCATGGCCAAGGGTGGCGGGGCAAGCCGAGCCACTTACCTGACCGCCTTGGCATTGGAGCGCATTACCGGAGTGCGTGAAGAGTTTAAGACCACATTTGCCATGGAGCAGGGCACAGAGCGTGAGCCTTTCGCACGATCGGCATACGAGGCACACACAGGCCAGTTTGTAACCGAGATTGGGTTCTGTATGCACGATACGCTACAGGTCGGGGTAAGTCCTGACGGTCTGGTTGGCGATGTCGGCATGACCGAATACAAGTGCCCGATGCCAAAAACGCACTTGGAATATTTGCGCCTTGAGCCAGGCAAGTGCCCATCGGCTTACCGCTGGCAGGTGCAGGGCCAGCTCTGGGTGGCCGAGCGCGAGTGGTGCGACTTTGTGTCCTACAACCCAGATTTTCCAGAAAATGCCCAGCTCATCATTCGACGGGTGATGCGTGACGAGAAGGCCATCAAGGAACTGGAGGCCGAGGTGGTCAAGTTCCTGGAAGACATTGAGCGCGAGGTTGATTTCATTCAGTCTTACAAGGATGCAGCATGAGCAACACAAACACAGGCGGGTCAGCGTTTCCATTTACTGACTATGACAGCCACGGCGATGTTATGGATATTCATTCGGGCATGACCCTGCGCGACTACTTTGCTGCCAATGCAATGCAGGCGATCATCACAAATTCAGACCAAGCAAGTATTGCCATTGATGAGGTTGGTGGTTGGGTTGGTAAATACGCATATGAGGTGGCCGACTCCATGTTGAAAGCGAGGTCGGCATGAACGGGCGCGACTTGCGCGACGCTGGCCTGGCGCTGGTTGCCATGGGCCGCGAGGACTGGCTGGCTTATGCCAGATCGGTTGCGGTCGAGGTGGCCGAGGCCACTGGCCAAGTCACCATCAACGAGGTTAGGGAGCGTGTGGAGCTGCCTGCCGATTACCACCCCAACACATGGGGCGCGGTCTTGAAGGGTGACACCTTTGAGGCAATTGGATACTGTCAAGCAACCCACCCATCGGCCCACGCTCGGGTTGTTCGGGTTTACAAACTGAAGGGGCAAGCATGAAATCTTATCAAATTGAATTTATTCGAACTTCATACACAACTATTTGCGTAGATGCTGAATCCAAGGAAGAAGCCGAGATTCTTGCTTGGAAAAAAATTGAGCTTGGTACAGACGTAAACGATTCACATTGGGATATTTATTCAACAGAGGAGCAATCATGAAAGCACAAGGACTGGCACGCATCGGCAAAGACGCTGAGGTGCGATTTACACCGGGTGGCACGGCTGTGGCCAACGTCACCCTGGCATTTACCTATGGCAAGAAGGGTGAGGACGGCAAGCGCCCGACGCAGTGGGTTGATGCCTCGATCTGGGGCCAGCGTGCCGAGCCGATGGCGCCTTACCTGACAAAAGGCAAGCAGATCGTGGCGTACCTGGAAGATGTGCACCTCCAGACCTACACAAAAAACGATGGAACAACGAACGCCAAGATGGTTGCACGCCTAGCCGACTTTGAGTTTGTATCCGAAGGTTCTGGTGATGGCCAACGGGCTGCGCCAGCACAACGGCAGGCACTAGCACCGCGGCAAGCTCCAGCACCACAAGGTTCTGGGTTTGATGACATGAACGATGACATTCCTTTTTGATGGAGAAAACAATGAGCACACGCATTTACCTGGTCACCGATGTGGAGACCAACAAGCACCGCCTGATCCGCGCAAGCAACCAAGCGCAGGCGATCAAGTACGCCGCCCAGACCCGTTTTGACATCGAGGTGGCTGGCCAGGATGATCTGGTGAGCCTGCTGACTGGTGGCACGGCCATCGAGCTGGCTGGCGCTGGTGCGACGATGGACATGTTTGAGGAAGCGATCTCCAACGCTGGGGAGACTGACTGATGGCCACCGACAAGATCAAAGACCGCTACATGACGTTGCGGCTGCCTGCGGATGTGGAGATCGAGCTGCGAAAGATGGCCGAGGAGAACACCCGCACGCTGGCCGCGCAGATCCTGCATTGCATCAAGTTGGAGCTGGCACGCCAGTCTGATAAGGTGAAAGCATGACCAAGCCTGACCAATACGCAAGCGAAGCGGAAACGCTGTCGTTGTTGCAGCGCGACAAGCGCAGCATGGCCGAAATCACCGTCGATCGGATGGTGGACGAGCTGGGAGCCTGGGAGCAAGGGGCCGAGCCTTTTGTGGTGGCGCGACAGATTGCTGTGGCTTTGCTGGAAGAAGTGCAGACCAGCAACTACAAGCGCACCGAGGCCTGGTTGAAGGCCTGCGGCAAAGAGCCTGGCGCTGAGGATCTGTCTGTGCAGATTGGCTGCCACCTGGAGGAGTTCTGCGAGTTCCTGGGGGCGCTGCGGAGTGACTCTGAGGGCTACGGCAAGTTGCTGGAGCGCACGCGCACCGATCTGGAGTGGTTCGCTGGCAAGTTGAAGCGCCGTGAGCAGTTCGTCTACATCCCGGTGCACCTGCGGATTGATGCCCTGGATGCCCTGTGTGATACCGAGGTCACTGGCAATGGCGTGGCTTACCTGGCCGGCATGAACAAGCCAGGGGCTGATCGTGCTGTGCTGGACTCGAACGACGCCAAGCTGGTCGATGGCAAGCCGGTGATTCTCGAAGGCGGGAAGATCGGCAAGCCGGAGGGCTGGAAAGCGCCAGATATTCGGGGGTTTGTGTGAGGAAGGCCGGGAAGAAACGCCCGGCCCAAAGGCCGAAGCACTACACGATTCTCGACGAGATGATGGCCAGCCCGACCGATCCGCTGCCGGTGGAGTACCGCACGCACCAGCTCACGCGCATGTACGAAGGGCTGGCCGCCATGGAAAAAGCGCCAAGCCCCACGACTGACGACTGGCGGGTGGTGTCGGATGCGGTCAACCTGATGGAGACCCTGATCGAGACCATGCAGGTGTGCGAGGACAGTTCTGGCCTGCTGATGGATGCCATCACCGCGATGGCCCATGCTGGCCGCCGCAACACTGCCGGGGGCGCGATCCGGCTGGATGGTGCTGGCATCCAGGCCGTGCGTGCTGTGCTGGAGGATTACGCCGCGCTGCTGGATGTGCTGCCTGCACGCACCATGATTCGTTGCCACCGCCTGACTGAAAAACGCCTTCATGAGCTGCTGGATGGGAAGCGCAAGCCGCATGATGTGGAGATCACTGCGATCTAAGGGTTTGTCCTAAGTTGGAGATTGTGGGAAATAGTGTGGTAAGATGTGGGCATCGCAACAACCAAACCGGAGTAACCGACATGGCACACCAAATGCACCTCAACAAATCAGGCAGTGGCTTCACCAGCCGCACTGCTTGTGGCCGCAACATTTTGCGCACCCCAATGAGTACCGATTGGGAAAACTTCAAGATGGAAGCGCTTGCATACCGCTGCATTAAGTGCATTGCAAGCAAGCAGTTTGAAGTCAACACGCGCATGGACGCACGCAAGGCAGCAGCTTAATCAACCGGGGCCACTGGCCCCATCTTTAGGAGAAAACGACATGAAGAACAACACAACACCTCGTAACTTTGCAGACTGCACCTGGGTGCAGGAATATGGCCGCCTAGAGCCGCTTTGGGAGCGTGTGGCTGGTTATGCCTTGGCTTTCGCAATTGGTGTCGGCATGGCCGCATTGCTGGTGGCATGGTGGTCGTCATGAGCTGCATGAACACCATGATGATGCACGCCCGTCAAGATGACGAAGATCGGGCCGAGCGCCTGGAGTTTGCGATTGAGGCGCGAGCTGCTGAACTGCTGATGCATGGCGAAGCGTGTGACCCGCTGGACGGCTTCAATATCTGCGAGGCTTATGGCGAAGCAACCACCAACGAAAAGATGGTCATGGCCAAGATGCTGGCCGAGCGTAAGTTTGACCAGGCTGGGATCTTGCTGGACATGATCACCAGGGCGTATTGGGAAAAGATGGCCGACGAGATGGCCACAAGGGAGCTGACATGATTCGTGAAATGTACATCTGGGTGCGAAACGCCTATGCCACACCGAGTGCCGAGTCGCTGGCACTGCGTGAACTGGAGGAGGCCAAACGCAGCCTGCTGGAGACTCAATCAGCGCGTGAGTACGCCGACAGCATGTGCAAGTACCGCGAGGCCCAGATCAAGCGTCTGACGGCCTATCTGCACAAAGCGACTGAGGTGGACGCATGAGAACAACCATTGAAATGGCCCGTGAAGCTGCGGGTGACGACTGGGGATTGTTTCAGGAGTTCATGCCTGAGATACACAGACTGGCAGAGCTTGTCCGTGCTGACGAGAGAGCAAGGATGGCACAGCAGCCAGCACAGCAGGAGCCTGTGGCGACTTTGTTTGGCAGCCTCCCCGTGTATGACACATCCCCACCAGCACAGCGCACATGGGTTGGGCTGACGGATGAGGAAGCTGAAAAATGCCGCCGAGGGACATGGCAGGCAACCTTCCGAGCCATCGGCGATTTGCTACGCGAAAAGAATGGAGGAAAAGCATGACAGATCAACTCGAACGAGACATTCGTCACGTCTTGTACAGCAACACGGGGCCGCTTGACCGCGACGAGGTAGGAATGCTTTTGCTGGGGCTTCTTGATCGTATTCAAGCCATCGAAGCCAAACTCAAGGAGAAGAACACATGAGCGACTGCCAACACCGCTGGGAACCCGTCGAAGGTCAACCACTTTACAAGTGCGCCCGGTGCAACGCTTTCATGAGGATCGTGAAGTAAATTGGATCATTCTGATGGAGAAGCAATGAAAGACAGATATATCCTGATCGCCCTTATGCTGATGTCTGCGCTCACATCGGCCTTAGTGCTGTGGCTGGTGTGGGCTGGTGTTGGTTACTTGATGGCCATGCTATGAGCGACCAACACACATTTGTGCGCGTGGCCAAGGTGGGGCAACGTGTGCCTGGGCCTGAGCTGCTGCCGCCGAGTGCATGGCGTCACCAGCTCAGGTGTTTGGCGTATTGGGTACTTATGGCCGTGATCGGCCTGATCGTGTGGCCAATGCTGGCTTACTTGGTGCTACGTTTGTCGTAAACCGACCAGCCAACGCCAGCCAAGGCGGAAGCACCGCTAATAACGGCATCAATGGTTCCGCCGTCGATGCCGTATTTCATAGCAAAACCGCCAGCCAATGCGGTCAAAATGTGGCGCACTAAAGCTTGAATGATTGTGGCGTTCATGGGTGTGTTTTCCTTGGTAGTTGAAAGTGGGGGCCGTCTTTGAAGTTGCGCCAATCTCCGCCCCACTCGATTGGCACATTCACCTGCTTGGATGCGTCTTTCATGGCTGCTGCGATCTTGTGATACAAAGGCCAGTCCCAGCGCACTTCATCACCAACCCAGGCCCCGAGATCGACCGCATGGCCTGTGATGTGCCTGCTGTTGAGTGTCTGGCTGGCCCCGATCTCCACCAGTGCCTTCTGGCGCTCTGGAGAGCGCAAGCCCTCTAGCACGGTGAAGTCCACGGTCGTGATCTCGATGGCACGCTCTACAACCTTCACCAGATCTGGATGCACGCCTTTGAGCCGTTGCTTTGACCTGGGACCAAGTTGGTACATGCTGAGATCTTATTTGGCGACGTAGTGCATGATGACAACTGGACGGCCTCGACCGCCATGGCTGACGGTACGCACCTGCTCAACAGGAAGAACAGATAGATGCTGGACGACTTCCTGCTTGGAGAGTCCTGTCGCGTCGGCCAGGTCTTTGACAGTCCTGGGATTCTCGCGAACCATCTGCATGATCTGTTCTTGCATTAGTGGCCTTTGACCCAGCTCAGGGCAAAGCCCACGGCGCTGGAGATGAAGGAGACAAAAGCCATGCCAGCCCAGAAACCGCCACGGCCCTGGTTGGCCATGGCCACAAGTTTCTCGACGTTGGACTCCATTTTGTCCATCTTGCTGGACATCTCATCGAAACGGCGCTCGTAATTCTGAACGCGCTCCCACAAGACTCCATATTTCACTGGGTCGATCTCGGCCATGTCTGCTGTTTCCATGATTCAGGTCACCTGATTTTAATCATTTGGTTTCTGTTTGCAACAGATCAAATGCCTTCGCCTGGCGTTACATAAACAGTATTGGCCGCTGCTGCAAGACCGCTGAAGAAGGTGTCGTTGTTGAAGCGCAAGATCTCAACAGCGCCAGGAACTAGGACGATAGCATCTGAAGGTGTGCCAGCAACTGGAGCCACCGCAGCGGCCTGGGCCAGTGCAGCTGTTGGGCCTGCGCCCAAGAACACGGTGTTCGTGCCTGCGTTCACAAAGCGGTACTGGCCTGTGGCTTGTGGGTTGAACTTCTCATAGACAGGAGCTTGCACGCCGGTGGGCGCTGTGCCTGCCGCTGCGATTGCAACGGTCTTGCCTTGTGGGTTGAATGCGATTTGTGAATTGGTGGCCATGATTGCTCCTGGAGTTAAACGCCGAGATTACCGGCTGCGATGAAGGTGTTGGCGACGGGCGCAAACAGCGAGATGATGGCGTATTGTCCCATCGTACTCAAGAGGCCTGAATACGATTGCAGGGTCTGGCCACCGGCTGCCACTGTGACTTTGCCTGCGCCACCTTGGATGATGGTGCAAGAAAATGCAGCGCCAAGACCGGCGGCGCAGGTGATGGTGGTAGCAGATCCGCTGGTGCAATAAATCACTTTTCCGTTGTCCGCAGCAGATAGGGTGCGCGATGTGCCTGAGACTGTGATGATACCGTCGGGGCTGAGGATGAAGGCTGGCGAAGAGCCAGGAAGAAAAGAAACGGATTTCAACATGGTTTTTTCCTTGGTGCTTTTGTCAAGTATCAGGTTTTAGAGAACGCCACAACTTCAGCGTTGGTGAGTCTTTGTGGATAGTAAAAAACCTTGCCAATGCAGCCGTTTAACAAACTTGCGCTGGCGTTGGTGCTGCTTCCAAAATAAAGTCTGTCGACAGTGGGCACGTTGCTTGAGGTATCTGTGCCAGCAGTGTTGGCATTTATGCTGCTGGCAAAGTTATTCAGTTTGTATGTGCCGCAAACTCGCCGTCTTTGATTTGCGGCTGCACTAAGACTAACTCCGTTGTTTGTTGAAAGAGTAGCTGAACCACCTACAGTTCCGGTTAAAAATCCACCAATTCCAGCAGATGGGCCTATGCCTGTTGCGCCAACAATTTCCATGAAATTGCTTGTCGTGTTGTCGCTCACGGCCAAGGGACGCGAGTTAAAGATTTTCTGACCGTAGGTGAACTCCACAACAAAAGCACCTTCGGATGCGTTAAACCAACTGCTGAAGTTGGTTCCGGTCATCGAGGCAGAGTCTACGTTGCGTGTGGTAGAACCAACAGTAGGAATGAAGCTGGTTGCAAACAAACCCACTTCAAACTGAGCATATTGCACAGTGCCAGAAACAGTGAGGGTCAACGTACCGGCAGAAGGAGTGAATGTCAGTGTCGTTCTTGTGGGATATGCGCCGGTTCCTGTGACCGTTGCGGAATACGCTCCGCTCAAGACAATTTGACCTGTTCCATAAAACGACAGTGTGTAGACTTGTGCTGTAACTGACAAGGATTGAGTGGCAAGGCTTGTCCCATTGATCAAACTGTTGACCAAAAAATTTGTTTTGGCTTCTTCAAGCAACAAACCTTTGCAGAGCAGTGTGACCGGATCGTAGTCAAACCTGGGCAGGTTGGCATTGATTGCAGTAATCACGCCAGCACTGTTGATGTACGTGGCGGTGTTGCCCGATCTGGTGAATGTCACTCGCGGGTCCAAGGTGGCCGTGGTGAAGTCAATCGCCATGCTGGGCAGCACACGCTCAGTGGCCGTTAAGCCGTAAGCTGGTGTAATCATGTTTGAGTTCCCACAACAGTGCCATCAGTGTCAGAGGCTGGTGTTCCAGACTTGATGCGCAGATCACCAGTGGCATCAACCCAGAAGTTGTACGCACCGAGTCTTGTCAAGTTACCGTTCCATGCGCCATTGCCGTTCTTAATCAACTGGCCGTTGATGGTGAAAATGGAATCGCCGTAATCGCCAGTGATGCTGTAACCACCATCAAGACCTTGGTCTTGGTTGTACTGGTTCATGATCGTTGCGCTGATGATCGACTTGCCGTTTGGCGCGGTCAAGTTACCAGTGCCAAAGTTCGTCGCTGGATCAAGCGGGGCTGGATAGAGCCTGCGGGCCTGGAAGACGAACCCAACAGCGTTGCTGGTCGTTGCGTAGTTAATCTGCAAAGGCGTGAAGTCAGCGCCGCCAGAATTGTCGTTAATCTTGTAGAACGGGCCTGCTGTGATGCCGGAAATGTTGCCGTACAGTGGCGTAGACACCAGCACCTGAAAAGCTCGTGTCTGACGAGGGAATCCTTCTTTTGATCGAAGATCGTCCGAGGCGATGCGGATGTTGGTGTCCCAGTAGTTTCGCAACATCATGCCGGGGCGTCGGTACGCATCTTGAACTGGCGCTGGTTGAGTTGTGTCAACGCCGCCGTTTCCATCAACAACAGCGTCAAGGATGCCACCACGGAATTGGTTAAATTCCAAGCCAACAACGATGCCAACAGACGCATTTTCTTGCGCTTCAATGCTACCCATGAAGTTGGGGCCACCCAGTTGCACTGCGCCAAAATCATAAGCCAGTGTTGACTGGTTCGGAACCATTAATGAGATGGTTTGTGTATATGTAGAGCGCAAATTCAAGCGGTTGCACAAATACACCTTGATGTTGTCAAATTGAATGTTTGCACCAACAAGGATTAACCCACGGGCCATTGCATTGGCGATGTAGAGGTTTGTCAGCTTGCTGTCTGTCGTATTGGTTAAATTAGCGCCAATGCCATCCAACATTTCAATGGTGACGTTATCAACAACAAAGTTCCACTGTGCGTAGTTTGATGGGTTGTTGATGACGATACCATTACCGCCTGTCAGCAAATGACCACCAGTGTCGTTTGTAATGTCTGCGCGGGAATAGTTAGAGTTGACGCCGTAAGTACCGCCTGCTGGAGAAGCTTTGTATCCAGCAAACGTAGAAATTTGCACGTTCTGCAAAGTTCGTTGCATACCCAAGGAAGCGTCC
>Ga0181351_1000161_pt1 | contig 17501 bp, 20 predicted proteins | sample Su13VDMM15SD_FD_170485 | JGI IMG/M metagenome (GOLD analysis project Ga0181351, IMG submission 170485) | Freshwater viral communities from Lake Michigan, USA - Su13.VD.MM15.S.D | ecosystem: Environmental > Aquatic > Freshwater > Lake | place: USA: Michigan | collected 2013-07-16 | reverse complement strand
AATTCCGTTGAGAGCATGTTTCCGTTGGGAAAAAAATTCCGTTGAGAGCATGTTTCCGTTGGGAAAAAAATTCAGTTGAGAGCATGTTTCCGTTGGGAAAAAAAATCCGTTGAGAGCATGTTTCCGTTGGGAAAAAAATTCCGTTGAGAATTCCGTTGAGACCATGTTTCCGTTGGGAAAAAAATTCCGTTGAGAATTCCGTTGAGAGCATGTTTCCGTTGGGAAAAAAATTCCGTTGAGAGCATGTTTCCGTTGGGAAAAAAAATCAGTTGAGAGCATGTTTCCGTTGGGAAAAAAAATCCGTTGAGAGCATGTTTCCGTTGGGAAAAAAATTCCGTTGAGACCATGTTTCCGTTGGAAAATAATCCTGAAAAAATATCGTTGAGAATTCCGTTGAGACCATGTTTCCGTTGGAAAAAAATTCGGTTAAGAATTCCGTTGAGACCATGTTTCCGTTGGAAAAAGTCCTGAAACAATTCCGTCGAGAATTCCGTTGAGACCATGTTTCCGTTGAGAAAAAATTAATTCATCCCATAATTACGTTGAGAAAAATTCCGTTGCCGTCTTTTGCCACCACTGTGTATGTGTCTGATTTTTGTTTTGTTTTTTCTAGGTGCACTGGGCGTCCACAATATTTTGTTGGGATTTATTTCCGTTGTTGGTAGTGTTAAGAAACACTTTGTTGATTATGTATTTTTTCTTTTGTTTAAGCTATTTGAATATTTTCATATGCGGTTGCTCTGCTGAGTGCAACATATTTTGCTTTGTTGTTAAAATAATCAAAATTCCAATCGTATATTGTATATTTTTCTTTGAATGTTTCTCCTTGACTGGTATGGACTGTAATACAAAACCCTATGTAAAAGAACTTATGGAAGTCTTTTTGATCGATCACAATCTCCCGATCACCATCACCGACAAGTGTAATTGTTTTCTCATCAATAACTTGAATTTCAAACCGTTCAGAGTTCATGAAACCATTCGAGTTTAATTTTTGTTTCTTGTCATTTTGAGTTGTATGACAAACAACTGGCATCCCAATTGTTAAAGTCACATCTTGTGTTTTAGGATTAGTCGGATCTTTCGGTAAAAAAAATCGTTTTTCATCCGGATCCGCTTCCTCGGCTAGAAATCTTTCGATACATTCTTTATTGACTCTTTTGCGGGTTGCATGCATATAGGCCACATTTAAAAAAGTTGGTTCTGTTATCGGGAAACACTTTGTTTCGACTAATTCCACGTTTTTACACAGGTTGAATAAACGGGGGTCAGATCTTCTGTTTTTCGTTAACTGCAATCGATTGCCGTCACATAATTCGAACAGTGCAGCTGAGTTCTTATAGTCACCCGTCCACGTATCTTTAACTGGATCTAGTTGTTCAAAATCCCCTGCAATAATAAATCGTATATTTGGAGCAATCTTTTTGATGTTTACGAAAAGGCTATAAAATATTTCTTTCATCATCGACACTTCGTCAATAATGATCACATCAAGTTTTTTGAAAATATTAAGAGCTTTTTTATCGTTTTTAATCTTGTGGTACATCGAGTCAATTGTTTTTCCGCTGATTATTCTAGCCCCTTTGTTTGTAGGCGAAAACGCTTCGAACTTCATTTTTCTTTCCGTTAAAACATCTATAATCCTTTTTGTTAAGTATGATTTTCCTGTTCCTGCTCTCCCATCTATATGGATTGACATCTTTTTATCAACAATTTCTGTGGCCTTTTCAGCTGCTTCGTTATCATAATCATATTCAATTTTCCACTCTCTTTTAAACTTCTCTGCGATATATTTATCTTTTTCTCTTTTCATTGATTGATGAACACTAGTCAATAATTCTCTTGGTGTTTCCCATTTGTATTTTTTGACTGTCTTCGCATCATCCCAATGATAGTCTTCAAGTTTGAGATTTTGTTTATTGATTTTGAGTTTATAGCGAATTGCGTCAGTATTTCTATCGAGTGGTATACCTCCAAAACTAATGATCAATTTTTCCGTTGAATAAAGTTCCATAGCTTCCATTTGCAAAATTTGCGCATAAATTGGATACATTGAGTTTTCCATAACAATATTTTTTCTTCGGCGGCTTTGATACAGTGTTAAATCGTTGTTATCACCAATTTCATGACTTTGAATAAATGAAGTATCGTTCTCGCATAACATATTAGCCGCTTCATACTTGCATAGGGTAAAATCTGTACTACTTACTTCTTGTGACAATTTCCCCATGCATCCAATGTAAGCGTTCACTGATAGTTTTTGTATAGCTGCTTTTGATGAAAACGCATCTAAGAGCATATCTATCTTGTCTTGAAAATGATGACTAGGTAGTTTATTTGATGCTTCTAGTTTAAACTTGATATTTGCTCTCGTAATCAATTTTTCACTGATTCCGAGTTCTACTAACGGGTGTGAGTACCATCCACATCCGCGAAACGGAAATGTGTTATCAGTTTCAACGTAATATGAACCAACATTGATAGAATCACTTTCATTGAACTCCTCAACCGTGTCCATAACACTGAACACTGGGAATTCAAACTTTGAATAGTAAAGAATATTCCTTCTGCACTTGTTCATATCGATTTTATGTATCTTAAAAGAAGGATCTTGATCATTGTATTTTTGTCCATCAAGTTTTTCCACGAATTGCCACGTTTTAAAAACCGTTGTGCTAATAACATTTGTAAACACATTATTGTTGAAATAAGACGCTTCTGGTAGAGCCTTGTGGTCATCATATTCCCCCAATTCTTGCTCGGATTTTGTTTTTTGCTTGTGACAATCTGCACACAATGGTTGAAGATTTTCAATTTCATTTGTACCTCCAGAAGCTAGGGGTTTAATATGATCTATTTCATAATAAGTCAATTCAAGATTGCATATTGAACACTTGTTTTCGAATGTTTCTAGCAGACTTGTGCGATTGGCTTCATTCAAGTATTCACGATTTATTTTATACTGCCTTGAAAGAAGTTTTAAAATTACAGATCCAATACCTTCATTGATATATTCGATTCCATTTTTGGCTGCAACACAAAGCAACTGGTCATACGGGATTCCACCTTTTGAATAATTTGCATCACATTCGATAGAAACGCTTTGATCAGCCAAGTTTTTGAAACACATTGCAACAACTGCCCCATTACGACACTTTACCTTTGGGACATCCTTGTAATGTTTGATGAAGCTGATAACGTCATTGCAGATGCTATGTCGATTTAACAAATAAATTCCTTTAGGTAGTAGACTACATTCTCTTCCATCAAGTGTGATTCCATCGAATATCTCTGACTGATGTACAATAGGAGGTTCTTTCTTATCGCTTTCATTTGGTTTGGCTAGACTGACAAAGGATGAATTTTCTGCTTTGTTTCGTTCAACTATCGATTTTGTAGCCTCTTTCGAGTCAATTAGATACATGTGTCCGTTTCCGATGTAAAAGACAATAGGGCAATAATTGCTGTTTCTGGTTTCCGTCAATGATTTCCAAAAACACCTTTCATTGAAATCATATGCATAAAGACTTCGTTTCGTTGCTCGGGCAATTGCTTCAACCATCATGGTAGTAACTCCTTCATTCATTTTCAAATCTGGATGATTTTTTCGCAGGAAGTTAAAGATTGCTTCAGGTGATACACGTTGTTTGTCAATAAATTTTGTAGGTAATCCAGATGATGGATCAAGTAAAAACTTTGACAACTGATGATAAACACAAATGTCGGTTGTTTCGTCATAAGCATACTCAGCAATGTGGACTGCATATTTTAGCCAAGAATTCTTGAGAATACTAGCGTTTTTCATTGGTATCTTTTGAGTTTGTGTTTTTCCAATTTGCTTGATACTAGGGTCTTCCATGATTACCTCCCAATCGGTTGGGTCTACATGTACATATCCATCCCCTATCGAATCTGATACTAAATAACCAGATTCCTCATGCAATATCTTTTTAAATGAATCTATATCGACAAATTTTCCTCTTGCTTTTTCGTTCGGTTTAGTAGCCGTGTATTCATCTTCCAGTTTATCAAGAGTTTTAAAATCGCTAAATAAGTAGCCTTTATTTGGATTCCCAGTGTAAACAATTTTATGTTTTTTTTTGTTTGTTTTGTATATTTTTATCCCTTTCGAAGTAACGTCAAATGGCCCTAAAAATTTTGTCCTGCGATTTTTACGTTGTTTGTTGAGAATTCTGTTATCTATAACTTTGACAATGCGATCCCCAGCTTTTGCAATTTGAACATTGTTTTTATTTTTGTCTTGTATAAACATATCTTCACTTGCAATTCCTCTTTCAACTATTCCATCGTCGCTGTAAATATTGTTTATTTTACCCTCATTAAAAACTTTCTCTGTTACCCAAGATGAATCTGTGCGGTTACCTACAAACACCTCTGTAATTTTGACATTGACTCTATAAAGTACTTCATTTTTTTTTGTTTTAGCTCTTTTGATTATAGTGTTTTCAAGTACATGTGGTGCACGTTTGTTAGCGTTTGTTATCATTGTTGCAGTAACTTTTTTGTTAGGATTTTCGGTTTTAGCTATTGAGATTGCTGAGATTTCGTTGAAAAGTTTTACTGCTGTGTCTTTGCGTTCCGTTGCAAATATTTTGCGTCTGTATGCAGCATCAGTTCTTCCATCAATTAATTTATGAAATGAGTTGAGTTTTGCTAGAGCTTCGTTTTTGATAGTTTGCAAATTTGTATTTCTTGGCATTATATATTCTTTGTATATTTTGGTTGTTTTGTTTTATACATTATAATATTATTTTTCTTTAAACTAATTTTTTATCGATTCTATATTTTCAAAAAAACGCCTAAAGATTCCAACCTCAAAGTTTTCAAAGAAAGTAAATTTCACCCTTGAAAATTTTATCTCGTTCTAGTTTTGGCTTAAGGCGATTAAGGTGTGATAAATCCCCAATCTCTAAATCCGTATGCTTACCACCATATTTTTCATAAGCTAAATCAAAGGCATCTTCAATAATTTTTTCACTGGCATATATCCATTCAGTTTCACCGTTGTTGACCTTACGTGTTTCCATTTCAATCACTTCCCCGCCTAGCTCTTTTATTTTCCTAAAGATTTCCTTCTCAATTTTGACATAATATGAATATGTATCCATGCCCTCTTTTTTCAATGAAGGGTTTCTCAAAAAACATTTGTAATACATACCCTGCGGCAAATATGTGTGATATCCTCGAATTCGCTTATCAAAGTGCCCAGTCATTCCAATTTTGAAGACTCCTTTTTTGTTCTTATCTAAACTGTCAAAGGGGAAAAAACAGTATACACCTGAGCCACTTATTTCCTCACGTTCTAAAAATGGTTTTTTTCGCATTTGGTCTATATATATTAGCACTCTAGTAAAATATTTCTAAAAATCTTGCATTCTTTTTTGTAGTAGTATTTTCCCTTATTCATATTGTTCAGCTTTTCTCGATTAGCTGCATTGTACTTACGACAGTATTCATTATTGTAAGCACGAAATGATTCAAGGTTATTTTCTCTCCACTTGTAAATTGACTTCTTGTTTTGTTGATATGTTGGCATTTCTTTTCTTTTGTATGTATTGCTAAAATATTTCTATGATATTAACTCTATATTTTTACTTTTTAAGTAGTCTATCAATTCTTGTAATTTTTGTTGATACTTTTCTTTCTTGATTTTTTCAATACAGCTAAAATGAATTGTTCTTCCCTCTACATCAATTCTTTTACAACGTCTCAATGGTTTGTCACAGTATTCACACAGCATGTTTATTAATCATTTAAAGAATAATTTTGGAATTCAATCGCATCGCCTGCATTAGGATCATACTCTAACTTTATTTCTTCTTTCGTATCTGGAATAAATATGTTGCTTAAATTATCAATATTGTGGGATTTGAAAAATGTTGGACGTTGGCCTTCCTTTTGATTTGCTCTCAAATTGGTTGTTTCTCTAGGCAAAGTTTCCGTTTCAGGTGCAAATAAACTAACCACATCTCCTGCAGTGCGATAACTTTTTTCGTTTAGTCTGGAAATTTCACCCACAGTTGAACCCTTGTTATATGTAATGACATTGTCTTTATTTTTAGCAATTTTCGATGAGACCTGTGCGCCAAGTGAATGGCCTACGATATCAACGTTTTCAGCAGCAGATGGGTAACGTTTTCTAGCCTTTTCTAAAATCTTTTTCGCTTCTTTATACCTATTGGTGTCTTTTATACCACCTAAACCCAACCGCACATCAGTTATAACATCACGAAAGTTATGTGTTCCTGCCACAGCCATCAACAACTTTTTCGTCTTTGGATTGTAAAACACTTTTTGATTATGTGATGACAACTTCTCATCCAACACGTAATTGTACTTTAACAATTCATCCTTCGCCTCCTTATTTGATGCATACGATTTTTTTAAAATGTTAGCTAACGATAAAGACATATTATTTTGATGAGTTTAGAATTAAAGGAGAATAAAAAATTGGATCTAACAGTCCCGAGATTCAACTGTGACGACAATCCGCTAGGCTCACATCTAAACGAATATGAAATGCTATCACACTTGAACTGCTTTGGATTTACGGGCATAATTGGCAGACCCGGATCTGGCAAGACATCGTTACTTGTTTCATTCCTTACAGGTAGGGGTGATAAACGTGTATTCAAAAAAGTATTCGATAACGTCTTTGTAGTAATGCCATCATCATCCCGAAATTCAATGTTAAAAAATCCGTTTGAAAAACATCATGAAGAAAAAATGTTTGAAGATTTGGATTATGATAGCATTGGTGCGATATATGATAAACTTAAAACTGCATCATCTGAAAATGAAACATCAATGTTGATATTGGACGATATCGGGGCTTCGTTGAAAAATATCGAAATTCAAAAACTGTTTAGAAAAATAATTTACAATCGTCGACATCTGAAAGTGCATGTGTTTGTATTATTGCAATCATATTTATCAGTACCGAAAGAGATAAGGAAAATTTTCACAAATATTATAATGTTCAAACCGTCAAAGGTGGAATTCCAAAATTTATTTGATGAATTGTTTGAAACTAAAAAGGATTTAGCGGTTGATGTGATGAAGATGGTTTATGATAAAAAGCACGAATATCTGTTTCTAAATGTGGAAACACAAAAAATGTATAAGAATTTCGATGAAATTATTTTTCACGAGAAAGAATAAAGACTTAATGAAAATAATCAAGAAAATAAGAGACCACAGTCCTATCAAACTGAACAATGAAATCAATATTAAAATTAATAACAATTCCGATAAACCAAGTAAGCAAAGCGAAAAGCAAAGCAGAGAGACAGAAGAGAAGGCATTGAAACGATTAAGCAATATGGAGTATTCTAATCAGGCTATTTTAGCAAAAAATGGGCAAAGATTCTCAGGTGGTAGTGGAGGCGGGTCAATAATTCCACAAGTATTTAATCGTCCAAGTGATATGAGTCAAAATAATTTAGTTTCTGACATTGTTAAAGGTGTTCACTCATATTTCAAACCTAGAGATACAACAGACCCAAACGCGCCTTCAACACCATCACATCCAAACGTAGAAGAGCCAAAAACGTTTATTTCAGAACCTCCAGAACAAACCGCAAGCGTAGATTTTTTAGACGATGAAGGGATTCTTGTTACAGATAGCAAAGAGTTTCGAGACCTACCTGCAGCTCAACAGCTTCTATTGATTGAAGACGCTAAACGCAAAGGTAGAGGAAGACCAAAGGGAAGTAAAAACAAACCCAAAAAGACATTCTCACAAATGGAAACCCAAACGGAACCACAGCCATTTCATTCACAATTTGATGAAACAGGAACGGCAGCCATTTTTGCAAACGAAAAGGAACAAACCCTTAAGAGTAGCGATTTTAAAAAAGACAATGCTTATGCTGAACACCTTAAAAAGTTGTCAATGCAGCAAACGCCTCCAAGACCTGATAGAAATGTTGGTACACATACGGAACTATAAAAATAAAAAGCTTGGTTTTTCCTGCACCATTTTAGGTTTCTTTGTTGAAAGCGTAGGATGCATTTTATTGATTATGATTATATTTTTGTCCACTGGTTTTTCTACTTCTTCGTCATCACTATCAACGTAAATAACTTTTGGCTTAGTCTGCTTCTTCACTTTCTTCTTTATTATAATCGGTTCATCTTCTTCTTCATCGCTGCTAACTTGCTCTGCAATTTCCTCTAGCTTAGCCAACTTCTGTTTCTTCTGCTCTTTCTTATCTTTCTTCTGCTGAATTATTTTAGCAATTTCCTCCTCTGCTTTATCAGCCAGTCCTTTACGAGTTAGAAAATTTTGTTTCTTCTTTTCACGAGCCTTTTCAAAAGCATCTATTTGCGCTTGTGTCCGTTGTTTTTTAGGCTTTTCTAATGAAGACACAATCGGTGGTGGCGATGTATCATCATCACTACTAACATCACTCATTTCTTCTAAAGGTTCTTCAATATTTTTCTTACTTTGTTCAATTTTTGGATTTTTGGTTTTCGGAGGCATTTTTTTCTTTTCTTTAATCAAAACAAAATAAAATGGAAAAAAACAATTTAGTGGAAATGAAAGACTATGGATTCAATCGCTTGATAGACATTAGCAGCTTCCTCCCATCTGCAGACAAATCTTGTATCTTAGATTCGTTATACGAGGAGACAAATGCAGTTGTGTTATCTAATGAGGAATTTTTAAATTTACCTGTCAATGAAGAGTATAAGAAGAATCAAGAATTAAAAGCTAAACTAAAAGAAAAAAAGGATGATTGAGGATTTTGAAAACTTTATTCAAGTCGATGAAAGCTTTATTGTTGTGCTTGATTCTAGAAACGCAACAACTATCAATTCACAAAATGGTGACAACAGCGATATGACATTTAATTTACAAACGCCTATTCAACAGCCTTATAACGCAATCAATCTAAAGGCATCTGTCTTAAATTTTACTTGTCCAAATTCTCAATACGTTATTAATGACTCGAACAATGTTTTAGGAATCTCGTTTGATACAAGAGGAACCCCATTTTATAACCCTAATTATACTTGTCAATATGATGCTTTTTACATATTATTAAACAATGGTAATTATAACGCTTACACGTTTATAACAGAAATGACAAACCAATTTAATATTCTGTCAAATCGCTACGGTAATAGTTTAGGAATTTTTACAATTTTATATGATACAAATACGAATAAATACACATTAGTTAATGACACATTTTTTTTCTATATTTCTCAAAATGTAGTTTTTGCTAATTTTTTTGACACTGTATTTCCGAAGGAATCTTTTTACACCATAGGAGATGTAATGGGTTTTGATAACACCAAAACCTACCCTTCCGCACCTGCGACATATAATGGCCCACCTTTTTCAATTGTGATGCCATATCCAGTCAACTTCGGGGGATTACAGAATTTCAATATACACATTGAAAACATTAAAACTTACAATCTACCTTATCAATCTAAAAATTTAATTCTTAGTAAGAATGACTTACAAGAGTATCAAAATTATAGTAAAGGTAATATAGCATGTTCCATCCCCGTTAATTGCGCACCTATGGAAGTAATATATTATCAAAAAAGTTCATCATTTGCATTTTCGTTGAAAGATGATCTACTCGACACGCTACGAATAACCCTGAGAGATGATTTAGGCGATATGTTGCAATTAAATGGTCAGAATTGGAATATGACAATAGAATTCATTTTGACGAAGCACATTGAAAAGAAGACAAGAAATTTTTATTCTATTTTATCAAATCCTTATCCCAGATTCGAATAAGTTTAGCAATTATTTCTTTTCTTTAGCAAATTTATAAAAAAAACTTTAAAAAATGACCGACTCAGCTTCTCTTGTACCGAATGTTATGGGAATTTCCAGCGATTGTCAATATAATTTAAAGCCTTCCGCTATTCGATCGAGAAGCTACCGTAGTAGCGTGGTTCCCAGCAATAAATCTGTCTTTTCTCCGCAGGATGTGGCCATATTTGCGATAAGCGGCGGAAGACGTAACACGTATTTAGACACAACTCAGTCTTATATGCGTTTCACGATTAAGAATAATGACACGACAGCTTCAACGGGGTCAACTCTAGCAGGGCAATCTTATTTTAATTTAGATAACAACGCGGCTTGCGTCATAAATCGTCTGGATATCTTTCATGCATCAAATTTAATTGAGACCATACAGAATTATAATCAGCTTATGACAATTTTTATGGACACTAATATGAATAGCTCGCAAAAATTAGGTTTGTCGTGCGCATATGGTAGCACTCCAACTGTTGGTGGATCCGGTGCCGATATTTCTCGTCAAGGCATGCCGTTATTTGGAACAATTTGGAACACAACCGGCGCAGCAGCGTCTAATACGGCAGCACAACAACAAACATTTTGCATGCCAATTATTTCGGGGGCAATTGGTTTGGGAGCTGAGAAGTTTTTACCTCTAGGAAAGTTATCTGATGATATCCGTTGCGAGTTTACTTTGGAATCACAACTTAACGCAGTCGTGTATAACAAGGCGCCTAACGCTGCTTGGTCTGTAACGTCGTTTGAGTTGGAATTATGTATTGTGGAATTGTCCGATGAGGGTCAGGCTATGGTTGACAGCTATACTTCACCTGAAATGCCGATTTATATCCATTCTAATTCTTGGCGTTCATACACATCTAATTTGCCGTCAGGTACAAGTGGAGGGGTGTCGCTACTTGTCCCCGCTCGGTTTGGGAGCCTAAAAACAATCTACTTGGCACCTCGAAGAGCATCTGAAACAGCTGGTAGTGATTTAGCTACATCATATACGCTTTCAAGTCGCGTCAATCCAAATTTTGCACAATATTGGTGGCGTGTTGGTAGCGCATTGCTTCCAGCGAAATACGTTGTTCTTGAGAATTCAACGAATACTGGTGGCTATGGTGAGGCGTTTATGGAGTTGCAGAAAACGTTTCATTCAGTTTCTTCGCCTGAAAATGCATCTGTGCTTCCTGCAAATATTTATAATGTGGCTGGTTCTGGTACTTCGACAACTACTGTTCTACTTACTCCAGCCACGGCTTTCACAACCGGGGTTTATGGTCCTTCTGCAACTTCATCTTCTTATCTAAATGGTTTCCTAATCGGCCAAGAGCTCGAGTCTTTCGCATTGAGAAGTGATGTGCTGCTAAGTGGTTACAATACGCTTTCGCAAAATATTTTCTTCGAGGCTCAGATAAATACTCCCACGCCGACTGCTTATACTTTGAACTTTTTTGCTGGTTTCGATCAAATTATAGTTATTGAAAACGGTATCATGAGCGTCAGGTTCTAGAAAAAAATAATATTTTCATAAAATAAAGATGTTAAAAACAATATACAAAATAGTTTGTAAGGATGCTAGCGTAACGGAATTATATGTAGGACAAACAAAAGATTTCAAAGACAGGAGATGGCATCACATCGGAAACTCGAAAAACCCCAAATCAAAAAAATATAATTTCAAACTGTATCAATACATACGCCATTATGGTGGATTTGAAAATTGGGAAATGATTCCGTTAGAAAACTTTGAGTGCGAAAGCGAGGATCAAGCAAGGGAAAAAGAATTCGAATATTATCAAAAACTATCGGCATCGTTGAATTCCATCCCTCCCAGAAAAATAAAATATTATATATAAAACAAAAAACTTTCGAAAATGTTGACTAGAAAATTAGATGCATCTTCTTCAAAAATTGGTGAAAAAATGAAGGCTTCGGGAAATGTTTTAGGAAAAAAATCAACAAAATACCCGACTTATAAACCAACGAAAGATGGTCAAAATCTTTTTAATCATCATGGTGAAAAGAAATCACCTTTAGAAAAATAAATTTATGGTTTCTTAATATCTTCCATAATCGGAATAAATTCAAGTATAGCAGTCCATGGTGTCATGTCAGTTGTTTGTCCGCCTGAAGAATCAGTGTTAACAAGAAGGTCACCATCGTGTTGATTCACGATTCTAAAAGAAACCTGAGTGTTTGTTGGTTTAGAAATTGTTCGCATTGGATTCGCATCAATATTGCAGTTAAGTGATGCTCCTATAGTTGTCGAATTTTGGAAATCTCTTCTTATAATTCCTAAAAGCAACGAGGGCGATGATGTAGTAGTATCAAATGAAAAACTACGACTGTTTAAATCCACGAATACTAATGCAGATTGATAAATAAAGTTGCTAGTTGACGAATCTTTATAGTATCCTCCAACCGTTTGAAAGGTAAATTTGACGTTATATAAATTTACTTTCTCTGGCAAAAGCTCTTGCCATCCGATATCAAAAGTCGGGTTGTTATGACTTCCGTCAACTCTATCAGCGCTGTTTAGGATCAATGAATATGTTAACGACATTATTATTATTTGGTATTTAGTATAATAAAATAAAATAAAATTATTATGCCTAAAACTCTCTCAGGTTTAAATCTGATAACAGACAACGCCGGAACCGTCATTTACGGAGGGGAGATTGAAACAAATAAAATAACAAGTAACGGAAATATCGAATTATCGGGAGCTATAGTTAACGGAATTAATAGTCTTACTTTCAATCAGCAGGATGAATTAACCCAAATTCCCAAAAACCTACACATATATGGTAATGGGTATATTGATTATCAAGGAGAAACTTATAATATCGGGTCTTTACTGGCAGCATTCTCTGGAACAGGCCAAATATCGCCATACCCATCGATCACATATGACAGCTCTCTTAATATCACCTATTTCACAGGGGGGATGTCATTTCCCACATCATCTATATTAAGTTCAAGCATTGACAACAGTGATTTCGTCACAAAAACTACTAATCAAAGTAACTTGACAGGAATAAAAAATTGGAGCGGAACACAAATATTTTCGTCTATTCAATTGAACGGTGATTTGATTGTTGATAATGGTGGGTCTACCGTATTAAATAGCAATATAAAAAACGTAAATTTTTTATCGGGGTTGACGGGTAATTTGAACACGAGACTAAATACGGATGAAGCAAATATAACTGCACTACAACTAAAAACAACTGCGATATCGTATAATAACATTACTTTAACTACATCATTCAGCAATAATTTATCGTTTCCTGCAAGTAGCATCGCAAGCGCTTCAATTAACAACTCCAGTTTTGTAGGGCTTACTGGAAATCAGTCAGTCGGTGGAATTAAGACGTACAACAGTCAGGCGATATTCACACAAAATTTAAGAATGGATTCAAGTCTTTTAGTGGGAACAGAAGGAAGTACTGTAATTACAAATTCACAACTGTCACTAATACCCAGCATTTCAACTATTCAAACTGATACCAATAATTTAAAAGATAAAACTCAATATTTAACTTTTACAACAAATAATTCAACATTTTCCCAAACTCTAAACGCTAACAACTTTAATTTTACTGGTAATATTAGCACATTTTCAAAAACTCAGTTTGATAATTCTATTTCAAGAACGAATACACTGACTAGCGACTGTCAAAATCAAATAAATTCTATCAACACAAATCTAAGTAATAATTACGCATTACAATCAACTGTTCAATCAATATTAGATGATAAAATAGGGACAATGATATATTACGCTCCCACTCAATTCAATATTTTTACGAATCTGTGTAGTCTGGGGGAAATCCAATACACAGATGGTAGTGGAAATAAAATAAACATTATCCCAATTATTTTATCAAGCCAAGACAAATTGAAAAATGTCACAAGAAATGACCCATACAACTACTTCGATATTAATTCAAATGCAAACGTATACGGAAATTTGAAAATTGGTAATATACAAAACGCCGAAAGTCTTATTAATGCAGCTATGACAGAAGCAACAGCAGGACTGACAGCCGCATTGATTGCCGACGGAATAGCTACGGGAGCCGCCGCTGCTGCTGCTACAGCAAACACAACAGCTAATGGAGCAGCCTCAGCAGTCGCAGATTTGGCGGAAGTCGTTGAAGACCATACAAATAACTTAATTGGATTGAATCAAAAGACTGCAAACATATCACTAAACAACACAACTAACGTCACTAATATATCAGGAGTTTTTAAAAGTGATACAATAAGGATAGGTGACCTTGATTCTGGTCTGAATCAAATAACAGAAGACGACATTACACTTAAAGGATACACAACAATAAATAACACCTTATACCTTGGGGAATATAATACGTTAATAGTTGACGGAATAATAAACCAAACATCTACCAGTGTTGAGGCTGGAAATATTAACAATCAACTAACAGCTAACACGAGCGTGTTAGGAACTCTAACTGTATCAGGTAATCAATCAAACACTGCTAATTTCACAACATCAGGTGATCAAACATCTCTTAACAGCACAAATACACAAATCGGTACAAATAATATTTCAACTTTAACCATCAACAGTAATACAACATGTAATGGAGATTTTACAATGTTAGTTAACAAAAACTTGCGTCTAAAAAATATTGTACCTGTTTTATTAGATGATATCATGTTTGGTGACGCCGCAGGAACTTATAACGACTATGATACGATTTTTAACACGCAGATTATAGCCAACCGACCATTAACTCTAAATGCAGATTTCCAACAAGGAACAAACGCTGTAAGGAAAACATATTTAGGGTACAATGATACTTATACAACATACGCATCTACTTCAGCAACATTATCATCCCCGTCTGTTAACTTAACTGGAACGAACACAAATATAACTAGTACAGCAACTTTGTCTGTTAGTAGCGTGACGAACAATATAGTGTCAACGGGTACAACCTCTATTTCTGGTTTAACGACAAACATAGACGGAACATTCATCAACGTCGGTAACGTCTTAAGCACTAACATTTTGTACGGTAATACCTATATCCAATCTTTATATTCCCCCGGGGGTGTGGTTAACGCAATTGGGACTGTCATGCAGCAATTCGTTTAATATATAAAATAAAATATTAGCATAACAATAAAGAATGTCTATACCAGATTGGAATATTGATAGCAGTTCTAATAAATTCTTAAACACTTATATTAAGGGTTATGTTGATGTCAGCGGAGGAGATGTGATTTTGAGAACGGGTGATCTGTATCTAGCCCCCGATTCAAGTATATTTACAGAAAACAACCAAATACAATTCAATGAAGAGTTTTCCTTTTGTGATTTCATCAATAATGTGAACGTGTTGGGGCAGCTTAAAAATTCTTATAATAGTGTTGAGTATGATGTGGGGCTTCAATGCGAAAAAGTAGATGAAGCCATTGGAGATATTGCGACTTTATCTCCTATTGTAAGCGATACGGCTTTTAAATTAACTGGATTATATTGGGATGCTGGTCTAAGTTCTACGGTTTTCACAAATAACGTCAGTTTTCCAAATGGTTCAATTTCAAGTCTTGCGATTAATAACAGTTCTTTTGTAGCACTATCAGGAGCTCAAACCATAGATGGTGTGAAATCGTTCAATTCAGCACCTGTGATGTCAGGTGCGAGTATAACTAACGGGAGTATTCCATCAGCAAAAATAACAGGAACGGCGTGTAATCTTTCTTCAGTACAAAGCATCACAGCCACAAAAACTTTTACTGTAGCACAAACATTTCAAAACAATATTCGTTTAGATGGGTCATTATTGTTGTCAAACGGCGGTTTAACTCTTGTTAATTCAACCCTCCAACGCGTGGCATATTTATCAGATGTGAATTCAGCACTTGGAGCAAATTTAACATCATTACAAACTCAAATAACTAATATAAATGGTGTTTCGCTTTCTTCTAATAATAATTTTATAGGAACGACAAATTCATTTAATAGTATTTCATTTACTGGAACATTAAATTCAATAAGTTCAGCAGTATATAGCAAAGTCCAATATTTATCAAATATCACTTCAGATATCAAAGCAAGTCTTGATGTATTGACTGATAAAATGAGTGGGTTTTATCGTAATTCAGTAGGTTCATATTTTTTTGAAAATAATTTAATAGCAGTAGCAAATTTTAATGGATTAACTCCATTTGAAGTTGGGTGTTTGGATAACATACAAGATAATATACAAGACACATTTGACGCTTTAAAGACTAAAACAGACACGACTAATATAAATTTAGCAACAACAACAACCAATGCCAATGATGCTTTACAAAGAACGCAAGAAATATCATTTAGTGATGACCCCACACCACAAACTAATATTACAGCAAAATGCGTTTTAGAAGAGGTAGTTTTTACAACGGATTTAAACAATATCACACCCCTGACGTTTTCGTATTTACAGGGGGTTACCAGTTCAATACAGACACAATTAGATTCTAAAACCAGAATCCCAACTGGAACAATTATAATGAGCGTTGGCGATTCATTACAAGATTCTCAACCTTTAATATGGTTAAAATGTAACGGACAAGCAGTTTCAAGAACGACATATGTAGATTTGTATCAATATATTCTTTCACGATACGGAGGAGGTGACGGAAGCACTACTTTTAACGTCCCAAATTTTCAAGCGTGTTTCATGCGTGGTGCAATGTTTTTCCCAGATACGGAAAGGGTGGTTAATGGAACAACTTACATGCCAAATGGACCTTTAACAATTCAGCAAGATAGTTTGGAAGCGCACGTTCACAGTTCCAATTTGTCGGGCAATTATCTGCGAAGTGGCTCAACCTCTAACACAAGTGATGCTTATTTATTGGGTACAACAAGACCAAACCGAAGCGATTTTCCAGCATTTGGCGGTGGTGTGTCATCAAGCCATAGAACAAGCACGGAAACAAGACCCTTAAACCATTCAATTTTCTACTATATTAAAACTTAAAATAAAACCATAATAATAAAGATGAATTGGTATGAAACGTTTGACGATACTTTTTTTATAACTATAACTGGTATACTTGTCGGCATAATTGGTTTATCAATTCGTTTTTGTTATCGTTCCAAATGCTACAAAATTGAATGCGGTTGTATAAAAATATATCGTGATACTCAAGACGAAAAGGAGATCGATGAAATGGTTATTGAAACCCACGGAGAAGAAGATGAAAAAGAAAGTGTTTAGAATAATATAAAAACATAATGCAAATTATAAAAGTTGAAAAATCAGACAGGAAAGGGAAGAAACTGAAAGCCATTATTGATAACGGAAAGATCATTCATTTTGGAAGTAATACATCAAAAACATATACCGAGGGTGCGACAAAACAAAAACGTGATAATTATATGGCAAGGCATTTAGCGAATCCCATTGAACGAAATCGTATAAAAAATAATATTTTATCGCCTGCACTTTTGTCCGCATCATTGCTTTGGAACACACCTAGTCTCAAGAAGAATATTGAATTGTTAAACAATAAACTTAGGTGAAAAATGTATTTTATAAATCCCAAAAAAATATTGTGGACGCCCAGTGCACCTAGAAAAAACAAAACAAAAATCAGACACATACACAGTGGTGGCAAAAGACGGCAACGGAATTTTTCTCAACGTAATTATGGGATGAATTAATTTTTTCTC
>Ga0181351_1000159_pt1 | contig 17739 bp, 13 predicted proteins | sample Su13VDMM15SD_FD_170485 | JGI IMG/M metagenome (GOLD analysis project Ga0181351, IMG submission 170485) | Freshwater viral communities from Lake Michigan, USA - Su13.VD.MM15.S.D | ecosystem: Environmental > Aquatic > Freshwater > Lake | place: USA: Michigan | collected 2013-07-16 | reverse complement strand
GGGATAATGCAGCTGTGCCTATTTGTAGATTAGAATTAAAAGTACCGTTAGATGAGTTAAGAGTGGACATTGTAACAATTCCACCATTAGATTGTATGCTTAATATATCAGCATACGCACCACCATTTACAGAAGTAGCCAGTTTCCAAATTGCAGATGGGTTTATAGTTCCCTGTACAGGTATTACCCACTGTGCTACTTTAACTGATTGACTTGAAGGCCCTGTAGTCTCCCATCCTCTACCTTCTTGTATGAAGTAAGGAGAGTTTTGTTGTGCACCTGCTCCCGCTGCTGTAGAGTTTATTAAATGTATAGCTTTGGTTTCATTAGATAATGGTGTAGCTGTACCTAAAGCTAAATGCTCCAATCTCATTCCCCCACTTGTACTTCTGAAAGCGATGTGGGTAAGACCTGTTATGGAAGTTAATGTAGGGTTGTAGTCTACTCCTATGGCAGTACCAGAATAACTACCTGTAGTATTTATAATGGGATTTATTACTATGCTGCGATGGGTGGCTGTACCGGAAACGGGAGCAAAATTACCAACAACCCCAAAACTTGAAAAATCACCAGTTGTTCCAGTCCATATTCCAGGTGATACATACATTGATGTACCGTTGTAAGTGCCGCCAAGAGTGCTAAACTGTAATTGAGACGAGTTGCTACCTATAGTTTGCGATGCTGCAAATCTGATAGCACTTGCACCCGATAAACCATCTATTCTACCCGAACCACTCCATAACACACCAGCATTATCAAATCTCCAAAGTTCGACATTGACATCATTAGCAACCCTTAAAGCATTACCTCCTGAGATACCACGAATATCGACTCTTGTGTTTGCTGTTACAGTACCACCACCGACAAGTAAAGCTGTTCCGTCAAAAATTAGGTTAGCACTTAAATTATAAAATCCATTGACGCTACTATAGTAAGGAATAGCATTTAATGTAGTTCCTTGCTGCCACATTAAAAACCCAGTGCTTCCATTTACACGAACTCCTATTGTATTAACAGTTGAATTGTACCAAGCATCACCATTAGAAAGCCCTGAAGGAATACCAGCAACACTTCCAAAATTAAATCCTGACAACGTAGCACTTGGAGAAAAAGTAACTTTACCTGTACCTGCAAAAGTTACGTTAAACCCTGCGTGGTTTATAGTGTTATTACCTGTTAACGTTCCACCTGTTGCTAAATCCCAATAACTTCCTCCGCCCCCAGCTGCAACCCAGCTCATAACTCCACCAGTTGTAGAAGATAAAACATATCCACTTACAGCAGGTGCTGGAGGTAGGGTATATAATACAGTAGCAGCTAGGCTAGTAGGTACTGTGAACCCTATATAATCACTACCGTTTACAGTAGCCTCTAAAAGATGTAGTTGTGGAGCTGCTGATGGGTTCGCAGTGTTTTGTAACCCAACAATTGGTGTTTCAAGTGCAACGGCTGTTGTGGATGAAACAGCTACATAATTAGAGTTAATAGTAAAATCACCCGCCCCCTTGGTTGTTAATGTAATTCCAATGTCTGCTGCTGTACCTCTTGCTTGTATTGTACGTAATGCACCTCCTGTGGAAGCAGTAATACCTAAATCTATATCCGCATTATCAGTGATAACAATTCCACTACTTTGCAAAGTAACACCACCTGTACCATCTGCACGAAGAAGTGCGTTGTCTACACTTCCTGTTGTCCCACTAATAATAGTTGGTAAAGTAGCATACTCAAGAGCTGTTGCACCAGCATTAACTCTTAAATATTGTAAAGCAGTTCCTATCGCTGTTAGTCCTGTACCCCCGTTAGCTGGTATTAAAGTTCCAGCTAAAGTAATTGTACCGTTAGTAGTAATTGGACCACCTGTATAAGATAATCCAGTTGTTCCACCAGATACGTTTACAGATGTTACAGTACCTCCAGAACCTGGTGCTGCCCAAGTAGGCACACCACCCACTGAAGTTAATATAGTTCCATTCGCACCTGTTGCTAATGCTACAGCTACGTTAGAAATATTTCCTATAAATAAACTATTTAAAGTCAATGCTTTATCCAACTTCAAATCAAGTTGAGATTGTGCATTTGAACTTAATGTATTAATAAAATTAAATTGTGCTGTAGTAGTTGTTACACCAGCTAGTTTGTTAACTTCAGCTGCAGTAGCAGTTACATCAGTAACTTTATTTAAAGTTAATGCAGTCCATGCTACAGCATAGTCAAGACCACTTGTTTTTGCTAAGTATTCACCTGATGCCCCACCTGTTGGTAAACCATTAGCTACACCAGCAGACCAAGTTGGTAAACCACCTGATAAAGTTAAAACTTGACCATTTGTACCAACTGCTAAGTTTGACCATACTCCCCCAGTGAAGTAAACTATGTTTCCATCAACTGGTGTTATTGCAGAAGAGAAAGCAAGTTTATTATTTAATTGAGTTTGAATAGATGAGGTTGCATCTACAAATCCTAGGGTTGTTGCTGTAACACCACTTGAAACAAGTAAACCATTAATGTCAGATAGAATAACTCTATCTCCAGTTAAGGCAATGTTTTCTGCTAGTTGTCCAGCTCCATTATTTGTTAATATTCTATTTACTGTACCTGAAGCTAACTTAGTACGAGCAATATTTGCTACTGTTGAAATGTCTCCATTTACAATACTATTAGCTAGGTTTAACTTACCATAAGCAATTGCTGCTCCAGTTGATATATCACTATCTATGATTACACCAGGAACAATAGAAGTTACTCCACCTGTACTAATAGTTATATCACCACTTAAAACAGTGGGGGTTGCAACGTTAGCGACACCTATAAATATCTGTCCTGTAGGTAATACGTTTGTTAAATAGGCACTAAGATCCAGACTAGGTATTTTACCTACGTCTTTTGTAGTTCCATCTAATGTTAAAATATCATCACTGACACCTGAACCTAGTGTTCCTAATATCTTTAATCCTTTTCTTATTACTAATTCTTGTGCCATCTTTAAAACTTAGTTTCGGTTGCTTTAAGTACAAGGAAGGATGCTCCTGAAGAAGTGGAAGTATCAACTTTCCACCAATATCCTGTAGGTACAACTGCAGTTAGTGTTCCAGATACAACAACTGTAAAAGGTGAAGCAACAGAGTTTATTACAAATTCTACTTTTCCTACTTCAACAAGACTACCAGCTGTAGGACCAACTAATATTAGTGCTTCTGAGTCTGTGCTAAGACTATCAGTTATTCTTATAGAAACAGTAATAACTGAGTAATTAGTGCTTGATACTAAATTAGCTACACCAATTGTAGGAGTTATTACAGTATTGCTTGGTACTATTCTCATTATATTAAATTCCAGTTAGTTGCATCCCAATAAAAACCTAAAATAGATCTATTACCAGTTATATCTTTATTTAATGATCCATCATCAAATGTATCAGCTCCATCACATACTACTGTGATTTCATTTCCTGCTGTACCCGCTGTTCCAGCTTGATCCTTTACCCATATAATTTTACCTACTACCATGGCTGAACCTAATGGTAAGGTAAATGTTCTAGCGTTTGTGTTAGTCGCATGAACTATGTTATCTGTAGAAAGAATTGAGTATACAGTATTTGAGTCTACTGTTACACCAATTGGCACTGGTGAAGGTGTTGACCATGTTGGTACACTTGAACCACTGACAGTTAACACTTGTCCTACTCCACCAATTCCTAATCTATTTGTTACGTTACTTGCGTCTCTTATAATTATATCTCCAGCACTTGTCATTGGATTAACAAATCCAGTTCCAGGTGTGGACCAGGTTGGGAGACCACCAACCATAGTAAGTACTTGTCCTAATGTACCAACACCAAGTCTAGCAATAACGTTACTACCATTACGGAAGATTAAATCTCCAATAGTAGTGGTAGGATCAGTTAGTTTAGCATTAAGTTGTGTTTGTACAGAGGAGGTTGCATCTAGAAAGTTTAAAGTAGTTACAGTAATTCCAGAAGGAATTATAACTCCACCTGCATCTGTTATTGCTACTCTATTAGCTGTTAGAGTTGCTAATTTTGATAAATCAATTGCAGCACCTGCAGCTATTTTAGCATTTGTAATTGCACTATTAGCAATTGTTAAAACACCTGTATTTGTAATAGTTGCATCTCCAGATAAAAGTCTACCTTGAGCAAAGTTTAAGGTATTACCAATATAGATATATCCATTTAGTAAAGAATCAGAGATTGGCCCAGTCCCATTACCATTATTAGGTATGAAGTATCTAGTTCCAATAACTGTCCAAGTACCTGAACTAGGAGTTGCTACAAGTTGTACTGTAAGTCCAACAATTTCTATACTAAATTCTAGTCCTGCAGTAGAACCATCCAAATCTGTAGTACCGACATCAACTAATGTTTTATCAGAACCATCAGGTAACCAATGTCCAAGAATAGAACTTACACGTTGTGCCCCACCAGTCTCTTGAATGTAATAGTCCCATCTAGCACCATTAGCATCAGTAAGAGCAAAGCTATCAACTACACTTGGTACTGAAACTAAAGATACTTGAAAATCTGTTGCTAATCCTGTGTCACCACGTTCACCAGGAATTCCCTGGTCGCCAGGTCTACCTTGTTCTCCAACAATAACTGCTGGAGCTTCTTGGAAGGTTAAGGGAGCAGCTGTAGGATATTGATAGAGATCACAAAGCTTGATTAAACATTCTAAGATATTATTAACACCAAGAATGTCTTCCTCTTCTGTTAGTCTATCTCTAAAGTTTAATGCTTCGAGATATCCTAATATAAGATCAGCCTTCTCCCATTTAGCATCTAGTGCTTTACCTAATCTTTTATTTAAAACTAAATCATTAAGTAAGTCTCTATAATAAATCTGAGATTGGTATATAATACTATCTATTCTATTGTCGATCATTATTTTGTATTAACGTGTTAAACAACCACAATCATCACAATATTTTTCAGCTAGTCTTGCATTTCGTTCTCCTTCTATGAATTGACCTGTTGTTTCATTTACTGCTAGTAAAGAAAACAGATCTCTTATTCTATGATATAATCTTCCTAATCTAGAATCACAACTACAGTTTCCTCCAGCACAATCTTCTTTAGCATGTTTAGCTGCAGCCTTTAGATAACAAATTGATGTACTAAAGCTAACTACTTTCTGTATAACTTGAAAGATCAAATTACCAGATGCTAATGCTGTACCAGCGTTTGCAATTTTAGTTGTTGGATCTGGTACTAGTAAAAAGAATAATGGGTTTGTAACTACGTTACCCGCACTTGGAGTAACATTGATGTATTCATAGAATGCTTCTTCGGTAGGACTCCATACCAAATCATAACGGTTGTAAGTTGTGCCTACTAACCAATCATTTACAATAGCGAAGTAATATTTGTGCCAACCATCTATTCCATTAGTACTAACAAAAGTTGTTGCTACTTTAGGATCAAATGCTTGAACTGCAAGAGGAGTTTCTACTTGATCCTCGTTAACTTTATATGCAGTGAAAAATACTGCAACTGCAGTACGAAGAGGGTTAGCTCCACCGTACACTGTTTCATCTAGCCAATTACTATTTGTGAGAGTAACTGCTGTTCTGGTTGTATTCGCTGTTAGTGCCATCTTTCTATTAAAAATAAACCCTTGTAATAGGTTTTTAGTCTACTACAAGGGTTATATAAGTAGTTACTTAGATTATAAGCCAAATACAGTAACCAAAGTAGAGTTTAGTGTTCCACCATTTGGAGCTGCAACCATTACACGCTGGATTTGTTTTTGTTGGTAATTTGGTAGACCAGCACCAGGTGTTGTACTTGGAGCTAAATCTAAGAAAATCAAATCATAAGTACCAGCGGCTGAAGCAATCAATGTAGGCTGACCGTAATCTGCTTTAAATGCTGCATTTTGAGTTGAACCAACACCATCGAACAAAGAGCCTTGAGTAGATTCCAATTCAAGAACAGAAGCACCTGAACCAGAACCCAATCTCCATGCTGTACCAAGTGTTACAGGATCTAGAGTGTTAAGAGCTTGAGGAACAACTTTGAAGTGAGATTCTACATCAATTGCTGTAAATCTTACACCAAGTAATGAAGTACCACTTACAAAAGGAGCTGTTAATACGTTGGCAATTGCTAATGCTGCGTTAGATGCACCTGTGTAAGGACGATCTAGAACATATTCTGTAGTAGTAGGAATTGACACAACTCTGTAAACTGCACCAGTTTGACCAGTTCCACCAATTGCTAGGTAACCACCTACAGCAGGAGCACCAGTTGGAGCTGCGTTGAAAGTAACTGTAGTACTACCTTGAACAACTGCTAGAGATGCTGCTACGGTAATTGCAGTAGTAGTAGAGCTTTGAAGAATCTCAGCTGTTACGAAACGATCTGGTTCTACACGCTCGTAATCAAAGTCTCCGTTGATTTGAGAAACAATAGCTGCAAGTACAGTGTACTCGTTAGCTGTTGAGCTGTTAACGGTTGCGTAACCATCTTGTACTGGGAAAGGTTGATTTCCAGGAGTGGTTTCACGAAGAGACAAACTATAAGTTTGAGTGTTTGTAGCTGAAGCAGCTGCAAAGTTAAATCCTAAATCCAAGGTACCTGTACCTACGAAACCTACGAAAGAAACTTGTCTTTGTGGTGCTTGGTAAGCTGTACGTAATTTACGGAAAATATCATTGAATTCAAGCAATGGAGTCTTATTCACGAAACCATCACGTTTCTGAGCGATAAAGAACTTGAGTCCAGCTGTCAAAGCGGTTGTACGAACTGCACCACTTTCAAGGAATACACCAACTTCACCAGAAGGAGCGTTAGTGATAAATGCGTTGTAGGTTGTGTCATCTGTATAAGTTGCTGTACCTACGATTGTTTTTTGGCTTACGCCTGAGAGATTTTTACTGTAACGACCCATGTGTTTACGTTAAATGTTTAAATTGTTCTTAATTCTGTATCTTGTACTGTTTGTTGATAAGCTTGGTCTTTCGTATCTAACCTTAGTATTTCTACTGCTAGATCCACTATTTTAGGGTGTGTAGACGATGCTAACTCACAATTTTGACCTAAAGCTAAACTAATGGTTCTAGGTTTCCTAATGTAGTCATAATACATACGAGTTACTATAAAGTTTTCTTCATTATAAATTATAAAGAAATCGAAAGTTTGATCCATTGAAGGCTCAATAGCTTTGGTCTTATAGAAAACATTGTGATTTTGACTAGAATACAGATCATCAGCTTCATGAACTTTGATAGCTGTAGTAGTTACTGTTTTAGAAGGTAGGCTATTAATTAGTGCTCTATTGTATGTAGAATAGGTACTAGTAGTATTAACTGACGTTTGAGTAGTATCTCCTGTAGCAGTAAGGCTTACTGTACCTAGATTTACAGGACTTACAAAGATAAAGGAACCTTGGTAAAATACATCCCTATAACGTTCCCAGTAGACCTGTATTCCGTTATTGTAGACCTTCTGTAGAACATTGTCTACTATCTGGAAATGGTTATTAGCGTTACCTGTAGAGATACCTGCAGGTTTAGTGTATAGATTACCTAATAAACTGGAGGTTATTGCTAGATCCTGGTAGAAAGGAGCACCAACTTTAGTACTAACTGGAAAAGGTAGTACATGAGTAAACTCTAATAAGGTAGTTGTTGCCAGACTTGGAGTTGTAGTACAGTTCAGAGGATCTGTAATTACTTCAGCTCTACTATTAACTAACCAATAAAAGTTAGATGGAACTGAGGTATATACTACGTGTAAACCCTCTTGATACATATTATCAGAGGTTCCAGGAATAATTACTTCTCCTCTCTTATTTTTGGTAAGCAGACCAGTAACATGTGACAAGTTAATCTGATTATCTTGAAACTTAGTATCTATACCCTTTTCTAAAAGACGAAACATGGCCTTATTAAGGGCCATGTCTATCTCTTGTGGGTAGTATTTATCTCTCTTAAAACTTGCTACTTCTTGAAGTCTTTGGTTAACTTCCAGGTGCATTTGAAATACTTGCATTCTCGAATACTTCTAATTGTGTACTTTCTCTGATATACCCTTTAACCTGCATTTCCATCACACTAAAGTAGTCTCCAATAGGATCTGGGAAGATACCTCTGGATAGGGAAACAAGATCTCCAGGTTTAACTTCAGTACAATCTTTACCAGTTTTTAGTACTTTAAAGTACTTTTCATCAGGTGTAGATTGAGCAAGAACAAGTTCGGGGATATAAATACCACCTTTAGTCTTGTTATCTTGCTTTACCTCAATTATCAGTAGATTGCGGAAAGTTGGTGAATAATTATCTAATTTCATAGTTTGGTTTACTTAGTAATTAGTTCTATTCAGCTTTTGCTGGTTTCTCTACTGGAAGTGGATTATCTTTTGGAAGATAAGCATCACCTTTCTTAATCTTAGTTAAGTACTCAGCTTTTAAGAGATTAAGTTCTCTTGAGTGTTTAGGGTTTTTAAAGTAGAGTACAGCTTCTTGCATGTTATCTCCAATCTTAGTGCCCGACTCTGCGTACAGAATGTAGTTGTTACTACGTGTCAAATACTGGGAACCAATCATTTCAGTAATCAAATACTTGTATTCAATATCCTGGTCAGTTGCAATACTGATAAATCGTTTAAATGCATCTTCTTGTTCTAGAGTACTTAGCTTTGCGTTCTTCTGAGAAGCTGCTTTTAGTTTTAGAACCTTCTCTTGTCCTGTCATTAGACGGATGTTAATACCCATCATGGTCAAGATTTGATCTGTCTTAATAACATCATCTTTGAACTTCATGTACAAGGTTGTAGCCTTATCTTCCAGGTCGTTGATGTTTACAGCACCTTTAATAGCCTTTTCAGGATCATGAATATAGAATCTTTTACCATAGGTTTTCTCTGCTTCTACTTTAGAACCAGCTACATCTCTATGACCAACTAAATGACGATATCTAACAAAGTCAGCAATATTTAGTGGCATGTTAGTATCACTAAGCTCTTTCTCATCATCTTGTAGTCCAATCTGTAGAACCAGACCTTCTTTAGGTACTGATGTTACAATCTCATCATAGAACCTATTTACCCGTGTACGGAAGTCTTTATCTGTAGGTTCAATACCTAGATACTCAGGAAGCAATAGTTTTTGTTCTGTGAAAGAAAGACCAGTAGCAGTTGTTTTATCCTTGTAATAAGGACCAATACCACGGTAAGATCCACCTAACCAAGCTTTTACCTCTGGATCATCTTGAGACATTTCTACTAGATTGAAATGACGATGTATTTCAATAAGTTTTCCAATTGTTGTTTTGTTCATAGTTTAGTTTTAATGTTTTAGTCCTCAAATGTAAGCTTAATACACTACACAAGTCAAGTAGATGTTATTATTAAGCTAATTAAGTATTTAAAAGAAAATAGCTCTTTTTAGGGAGCTATAATCAAACCAAACTATGAAACTAAACAAAGAGATACAATATTACTAAGTTTCTAAATACGATCAAAATGGTGTTTTATAATCTATAAGCTATACAGCTTATCGTTGTGTCTACTGTTAGTTGTGAGATCATAGTTCAGTAAGAAAAATAGATTCAGATGCACCAACTTTATCAACTGTGGAGTTTTTAGTTGTGTTTGTCATAAATATTTGTGTATCACGTCCTCCTCCTGAACTTGTAAGTCTTATGTTTTCTAACAGTACGCTAGTAGGATTAGAAACAGGATCATAAATTATTTCACTTTCCAGTGTACAGTTATTCATATAAACATCACCACCGTTTCCAGAAGTACATGCCACATCTTGCCATGTGTATGCCCTCATTCCTCTGAGTGTAGTTCCTACAATCTTTAGAATAAAGTTGTTGTGCATACCTCCCGCTAAGGTGTTAAATGAAAGTTGTCCCGCTGGTTGTGGTTGAGCGTTTGCAGTTCTGTAATCGTAAATACCTTGTGCTCCGTTTTCATTGAAATTACAATCCTTAACTATAAAAACACCATCGGCAGAGCCCGTAAAGTCTTGATGCCACACATAACCGCCATTTGTTTTATTGATGTTTATACCTCTTATTCCACCAGAATAAACAGGAGATAATACCTCTGTCCCGCCAGATTGAGCGTCATTTAAGGATACTTCCTTTGTGGCTGTTATTGTTCTTTGAGTTCCGTCACTTGTTATGTAATCAAAGAACTTATTCATCTGAATAAACGACTGGAAGCCTCCACCAGAAACGACTGTATAACCAGCGTATGTAGTAACAGAAATATCACTAAGAACTTTTAACCTTCTTCGGTTTCTAAAGTCTCCCGTGTTTGCAATGTTAATGGCAGTTTGTGGAAGTGCATAAGTTCCCCCCGATCCTACGGTTAACTCAATAGGGCATGAATCGAACGCATGGTCTAAGTCCTCAAAGTTATTAGATAGTATCTTATAAGTTGAAATTGTAGGCTCCGCTTTTAGAAAAATGTATGATAAAGCACCACCGCAATAAATTCTCTTTACAAAAGCGTTGTACTGAGCATCACCCCTTGTTGTTAAAGGTAACCCACCCGCTGTGTAAAAATGGTTCTTTGTATCTGCTGCTTTTAAAGCTGCTACGTTAGGCATAGTAAAACAGGTGTTACTTACTCCTGATACAGTTACACTTATATCACGATCTAATAATACCTCAGCAGTTCCGGTTCCACCATTTAAAAAGAAATGTCCGAGTCCACCAGGTGCGGTATTTGTGAAAGTTGCTTGGTACTGCCCCCATGAACCAACGGCCTGAGACCCACCAATTAAATAAGTGGCAGCCGATAGTGTTGAGCTTATACCGTTGGTTGATCCATTACCCATTCTTATAATCCAAGTAACTAAGCTGCTCGTTACTTTTTTTGCCCAGAATGTTATAGTTACGCTTTCACCTTGATTTAATGCAAACGAGTGTGTTCTGTGTAAGTAAAAAGATGGTACCGAGTTCCATTGGAATCTTAGTGTTTCGGTTCCGTCTGGTGCAAGATCCCCAGTTATAATTGAATTAATTGTAGGGGCAGTTCCACCGCTTTGGAAAAATCCAGTATCTCCTACTACACTATTTGCCTTAGTTACAAGGTTACTAGATACTGTTGCATTGTTACCGTTTCCTGATTTATCAACTAACTCACCAGTTTGTATAGTTCCATCGTACCAAACATCCATTAATGGTTTTAAACCCTGTAATGGATCACCACCACTCAACCAAAAATTATGTAATATAGATTTTTGCATTAGATAGCAGTAAAAATACTATTACTATAAACTACTTTATGTACCCCTTGTCCATTCCAGTTTCTAAAATAGACTAGAGTAATAAGGTTCAAAGATCCTGGATCAATAGCTGCAGATCCTGATTGTGCTATAAAGTCGGCAGAAAAGTTAATAGCCGTAGGCTGATTAACTCTAAGGAACATACCTATCCCATTAGCATTACCACCAGGAGCTAAACTTAAATTAAGAGTAAGCCCTGCTGTAGCTAAGAGTATATCTTTGTCTTCTTCAAAAGATAGTTGATTAGTAAAAGGTGCTAGTGGTAACTTCTCATAATCACTCTTAGTAATCTTTTGTGTCACACTCTCGTTCTCTATAATTATAAAAGTACGATCAGAAGTGTCTTGTACTATAGGTGTTTGTACATTACTCATTAGTAGATAAAATAAAAAGCCTACTACCATTGTGTAGTAGTAGGCTTTAGTTAAACATGTTTACTAGATTAGAATCCAGCTACTGAAGGAGAGATCTCCAAGTGTAGAGAAGTGTTACCTCTTCGGAGGTTTACACCACCTGTTGCTAATCTGTGGTATGATGCAGCATCAATATCAGAAGATAAGAGTGCAAGATCACCTTGGCTAAGGTTGTTCAAACCAGCCATAATTTTATACTGACGAGGAGGGTTGGTCAAACCAGTTACCACACCGTGTAGCATTCTACGTCCTTTCTCACATACGAACTGCAAGTTAGGTTCGCCATCGAACATTCCATCATCAATGAACACCATTCTGTAAGACTCCAATGGGAATCCAGTTTCAGGGTGCAAAGGAGACTTAACTGCTCTACGACCGTAATCGAAGATTGGATTATGTTTTACTTTAATGTAGTAACCATCAATATGGTACATTGCATTGAAGAAACCTGTGGAAACAAGATCGTAGTTACCATCACCTTTTATAAACTTGTCAGCAATGTTACCACCACCTTGAGCAAGTAAGTTTTGGATTGTACCAGATTCTTTCATCGCACGGTCAAACTCACGCATACCACCACGACCAGTGTATAAGGTAATTGACATACCATCTGTATCAGATTGACCGAACAATGCGTTAGCAAGTACGTTCTGCAAGAATGAATAAGTCAAACGAGTGTAGCTAGAGTAGTTATTAATCTGCTCAAGCAAACCAGCACCTGTAGGGATTGGCTTACCAGTTACAATGTCTTTAAGAGTGATCTCACCATTTGATCTACGGTTGTAGCGAGAATACCAGAACATATGTTCGATTTCTTCCAACCAAGCACGTTCAAATTGGTATTGTTCAAAATCCATCCACAACTTCATTGCCTTTCCACCATGGTCAACAGTGATAGACATTACTTTGTTTGCGGAGTTACCAGCCCACTGATGAGACATACGGATGATGCTCATTTGGTTCTTGTACTTACCTGGAGCTACACGCTTGAATTCTGTACCACGAGATTCAGATTCTGCGTTGAAAGTGTTCAAATCACACCATAAGGTAGAAGCTTGCAATTCAGAAGGAGGGCAGATCGTTTGATCAGACACTGCATTCAATTGTAGCGTATATTCAAAACCTTCAGATACTTTAACAGGATCACCAAGTACATATGCTTGAATACCAAGAGGTGATTCAATCATGTAATTACGCTTAATCCAGTTGTCAGTAAAGGTCAACTTGAATGGTTGATTACCTACACCCACGTTTACCGTAGATGCTGGGGTTACAGCTACTACAGACGCTTTGTTCAAGCGGCTCATTACAGGCCAGGTGAACTGAATATCTGGAAGCTCTTTTACTTTGTTGTTAGTCTTTTTAAAACCACCATCAGCTGATACGATATCACCCATGGTTGCCATTGCTAGAGGGAAAGACTTTGTAGAGTCACCCAAAAGCCAAGTCAATTTCATTGTCAACTCTGCTGGCTCACCATGACGTTGAGCGTAGAAGTTGTTTTCATCCAACATGGACTGTCCGTCAAAGATGTCCTGTTGTACTTGAAACCTAAATTTATTACCGCGATTTCCTGCCATTTTCTATTTGTTATTTATTTGTTGTTTAAAATTAATCTGTTGTAAAATCACCCAAGCTTAACTTACCGTTTTTCTCTTGGATGGTGTTTTTCTTAGTTTTATCTTGTTCTTCTTGAAGTTTAGATCTTAATCGTTGTACATTCTGAGTAGTTGCTTTCTGTTGGATAATCTTACTTAGATCTCCTCCTTTAAACTGGAAGTATTGATACTGTAACAATTTTTCCATGTTTGCAGGATCAACTGTTGTTACCAGTTCGTACTTACCTTCAGAACCTCTACGTAAATTATTCACTACAAAGTTTTTAAACTTACTAGCTTCAGCTCTATCAGTAATCCTAAAACTACCTAATGCTTTACGTTCAATTACATCTTCTACAGCTGTAACAAGTAGAGTGTCTTTCTTCTTTTGTTCTGCAGACTTTTGTTTCTGCATCTCAAGAATTTGAGCCTCCTTAGCTTCTTGTTCTTCTTTTAGTTCCTGTAGGGCAGCTTCAGCTTCTTTTATTAAACCATCTTCAGAATCTTCAACAGCTTCTAAAAGTTTATTAATCCTAGCTTCATTCTTTACACCCCTAGCTCTGTAGTAGTCTTTTAGAACTTCCTTAGCTTGAACTGTATCCTCTTCAGTTAATGTAATCTTAGAGTAATCTTTACCAGTCACTTGTGTAAATAGTTCAGCTACATCACCACCATTATAAGCATGTTGTAATGCTTTAAATGCTTGTGGAAACTTCTCTTTCATTTCATCCAGAAAAGTATCTAATGCAGCTTCTTTTACAGCTTGTTCTCTCAACGCTACACCTTGTGGTGTAAGTGGATCAACGTCACCGTATTCTACTTCTACTGATTGACCAGTAATTTTCTCAACTTCTTCAAAGAACGCTAGAGGATCAGTATTTTCCTGCTCCTCCTCTTTTGGGTCTTCAACCTCGTCTTCAGACTTGATCTCAACCTTCTTTTTCTTTTCTACTACTTTAGGTTCTTCTTCCTCCTCTTCAGCAGGTTCAGCAACTTTAGCAGCTTTCTTGATAGGTTTCTTAGCTACAGGTTTGGGATCTTCTTCCTCCTCCTGTTCTTCTTCATCACTACCAGTTTCAATTTCTTCTTGCTCTTCTTCGTTATCCAAGAGGTTATCGTCTTGCACGAAATCAGCAAAGCTCACGCTTTTTGCCATAGTTTGTTTAGTTTTTGTTTTGGTTGTTCAAATTTAATACATATTTATAACTCCCAAATTGTAGTTATAAAAGTCACAGTTTATACAGCTTTCTTGTTAATTAGTTTCTTAATTTTGGGCATAATCCAGTGAGTGAACAGATATCCACCTGCAGCCCCCAGAATTCCCAGGATAAAAGCTCCTAATGCCTGGAATAGTATTGATCCTACCCCAGTAGCTGTGATTGCTCCTAATAGAAGACCGCTTAATTGATTTGTTCCTTCTCTACTCATTATTTTTTACTTTTAGCTTTGTTACGTTCTCCTACTACTTTGTTCTTTAAGGCTGTCGCATTAGCTTTATCAGCAATACGTTCCTGGACTACTAATCCTTGTTCTTTGATGTTAAGTTCTCTTTCTTTTTGTCTAGCTTTAACAGTTTCGGTACGTTCTTTAAGAGCGATCTCTCTTTTCTTATTCTGGTCATCCATTAGTACTTTTTGACCAGCCGCTGGATCTATGGTAGAATCTACATTTTGATCTACCCCAGTTTGTTTAAGAAGTTCCAGATCTTCCTCTCTGTCATACTTTAGGTTAATTTGACGTTCTTCTAAATAACCTCTAAGTTCTTCAAAGGAACCTCTAATCATTTCTAGTCTTTCTGCAGCTTCAGTTTCAGCCATGGTTGATTGTTGTTGTGCAGCCATGGACTTAGCTTCTGCTTCTTTTAGAACAGATTTTAGTTTAGATAGTGATCTAGCTTGTATTACATCTACAATAGTAGAAGGTGCTGCTCCATTCTGAGCAAAAGCTTGTACTTGCTGGCGAACAATCTCTAAGTTCTGTAGATCTCTAGCAGACCTTGAGATATAAACACCATATTCGGTTTCTGTATAAACTGAAGGATCAATACTTAGAACTGCAGTTCTCATATCATCACCTTGGTAGATAGCTTGTTTGCCATTTAACCAGGCTAGTTTAGATAGATCTAATAGACCTTGCATCTCAGCTCTTACGAACTCTTCAAATCTTGAGAATACTTTTTCTGAGATAACTGCAGATTGAGAGATAGCCATTTGATTACCACGAACAGAATCAGAAGCTTTAGAGTCTCCTTTTCTTTGTCTGGTAATACCTAACAACTCATCCCATTCTTGTTTAATGTATTCCATAACATCTATCAAAGATGCTATGTGTTGGTACAGTCCTAGATCTAATGTCTGGTATTGGTTGTACGATTTATCAGCTCCAGGTTGATTTCTATCTATCATACCAAAGCCTGTAGCTTCAGCCCAATAGAAGAACTTCTCCTCATCCCAACCCATCTTTTTAGGAATAACATTCTGATCCATTAAAACTATCTTACCTTTAGACTTAGCAATTGTCTTCTCTAAGTTAAAGTGTAGGATACGGTGTAATGTTTCATATGGTAGACCCATCTCTACAATAGATACGTTCTGTGAGTGTGTATCAGAGAATCGTTTACCATTGTATGGTAACTTACACACTGATAAGTTATTGATAGTATTACGTTGATTAGGTACTATTCCAATACCTACATAGATACTACTAGATATTCTGTACCCTTCCCAAACCTCATTAACCCAATACCACTCTACTGATTCACCAGCAGATTTATCAGGAGAATATGATTCAGGTACTTCTACTTGCTCTACTTCACCAAATTCATTAACGTAGGATAGAAGTCCTACTTTGATCATATACTTCCATACTACGTGGTAAACAACCAATTTAGATCTACGTAAGTCTTTATCATCTCTGATAGTAGATTGCATGCCAGTGCCAACTGCTCGTAATGTAACATGTCCGTTCTCATCTTCAATAATATCTATTTCATCCTCTTTTAATTCTTTGTAGAACAAGTCACTAACATCTGCAGGAGTAAGATACATTCTTCGTACAGCCCATTGACCATCTTCAATGTATTCAGTATCAGGTGATTTATCGTAGTCGATATCTAGGGGTGATACACGTTCATGTACCATTCTTCCACCTTTAATACCTTTATAACTAAATACTTCTCCAGCAATAAGCCAATCTCTAAACATGCGTTTAAAGAGTTCTTCTAGTTTTAACTCATCAATAATGATGTCTAAAGCAGCTTCTCCAACAATAGCTCGTTGATCACGATAGTTGGAAGACATCTTACTTTTAATATTTTCTGGTGGTTCTACTTCCTGGTCTGGTTGACCAGTATCCATTCCTCTTTGATTTAAAGAGTTTATGAATTGTTGTTGTAGGACTTGTAGTAAGGCTTGGTATTGTTGTTCTTGCTGCAAGTTTACCTGATCAGCATTATGCACTTTTACTGCAAAGGAGAAAGGACGTTTCTCATACTCTCCTTCTAACAGATCAACGTTTGGTCGTATGATAGAATAAGGTCTTATTCTTGCAGGCCAATTGGTATATTCTGCATTTGAAGAGTTTAGAGGATTAACTACATAACGAAAGTATGAGTCAGGTAATCGGTTGTTGTAAGCATCATAGAAGATACGATTATCTCGTACTGTTGGGTTAACTATCTCATCTACAAAGGTACAGGCTGAAATGTAATGGTCCATCACGCTTTTCGTGTGTTCCATCTCATTTGCATATTTTATTTTATCAGATACCCTTAGTTTAGGAGTTCTGGTTGTTTTACTTTTAACTTGCGCCATTTTACATGATTAAGTCATTATTTCTAGCATCTACTCTCATTTCATCAGGTCTAAGCCTGTTAGCGTTACCAAATGGTGTATCTGAAAAGAGGGGTCTGCTGAAGATATGATCTCTATTTTGTTTAGTTTGCTCTAAAACTTGCTGTAATTCAGCTTCTTGGATAGTAGTCATTAATACTAGCATACAAGATAACCTATCAAAGTTACCAACTGGAGTGTACTTACACAACTCCTGGAGGAGTGCTCGGTCATAGATCTTCTCTAAGTTAAGAACATATTGAGTTTCGTCACCATCTATTTTTAGACTACGTTCCTTTAATAGCCAGTCAACTAGCTTCTGTAGTAGTTCAGGCTTGTTAGTCTCTTCTATTCTGACGAAAAACTGTCTTCCTGAGACTTTCTTATAATCTTTGTCGTGGTTAAAGACTGTTGGACGTTCACCACAATGTTCTAGAAACCCATGATCTTTAGCATAGTTTAGGAGTTCGTTTCCTCCTCCCTTGATTTCAGTCTGAACTAAGGCATTGTAGTATCTAGCTGCCATAAAGACATTTCTATGGAAGTCCTTAGCTCTTGGTGGTCTACCAGCATACCAAGCTACCAAAATATCATCTTCAGTAGGAAACATGGTGTTACTTTTCTTATAAACCT
>Ga0181351_1000158_pt1 | contig 17748 bp, 21 predicted proteins | sample Su13VDMM15SD_FD_170485 | JGI IMG/M metagenome (GOLD analysis project Ga0181351, IMG submission 170485) | Freshwater viral communities from Lake Michigan, USA - Su13.VD.MM15.S.D | ecosystem: Environmental > Aquatic > Freshwater > Lake | place: USA: Michigan | collected 2013-07-16 | reverse complement strand
AACAGCAGGAGGTACCACAGTCTCTGCGTATGGAGATGCCAGACAAAAAGCAGCAGCCCAGCAAGCTCGACCAATGATTGCATTAATGGCCAAACAAGAAATGCAGGCCTGGAACGTGGCCATTGCTGACATGCTCAAAAAAGAAAAAGTGCAAGATCGCAAACAATTGTCCACAGCATCCAGGAGTGAACTTGAAAGAGATCTTGACACTAGGCTACACAAGGTACTCATGCGTGGATCTGCTGGTACTGATTATGCACAAGGGTTGCCTGCCAACGTGGATGAATTGTCCCAGCCCAAAGCCAAGGCCTTGGTTGATCGCTTGACCGCAGCCAAGCAAGACATTTTGAATTTTGATCAGCCAGCCACAGCAGCACAACAACTGGCACAATGGCAAGCTCTGAGTCAAACTGCCTATGACGCTATGTCGTTGACACAATTCTATCCAGACAAACGTCGCATGATGTCTGGAACCATGCCCAAGATAGTGGCAAATCCTGGCGGCGGCTACAACATTGGATCTTATAAATTAACAGGCGACCGTGTGGACCAGTTGATTATTCAAAAAATACAAGCAGAACTAAAGACAAATCCTAAGGCAGACCCTCAACTGAAAGCAAATAGAGACGGATCAATCAACATTGGTGCACAACGTCTGGACCCCAGAAATCCTGATGAGGCCATAGCAATTGAAAGAATAGAATCTGCAATGGGCAGCTCTGCTCCTACTGCTCCGGGACCTACTGCTCCTGCTGCTGCTCCTGCTGCAACACCAACTGCCAATCCAGCATCATTCAATGCTCAAAACATAAAGAACTTGCCTGGAATGGGCACACAAACCTCTGCGGCAATGGGCAATATGGCCAACCAACTTGCAAGAAGAACAGCGACTGCAGAAAGCAAACGCAGATGAAACTACTAGAAGGCGGCAACGTGTTCAAAGACGCTGCCGGCAAACCGGCCACCCAGCGTATCAATCAAGCAGATGTGCCTGCTACCATTCGTTGGGTAGAAGGTGTGTTGGGCATGCAGTTTCCACAGGATCGTTGGCTAGGCTCCACAGGCCGTGCTGCCACCTCAGGTGATCTTGATCTAGCAGTGGATCTACAAGACGCTACCAAAGATCAAATTGCAGCAGCACTCACACAGTATGTGCAAAAGAACGGCCAAGATCCAAGAGACTGGGTGCGCAAAGGTGGCGAAGTGCACTTAAAGACTCCTATTGCTGGCAATGCTCGTAATGGCTTTGTGCAAACAGATTTTATGTTTTTTGACAACGTGGAATGGGGTACATTTTTCTATGCTGGCGGCACAGACTCGGCCTATAAAGGTATGGTGCGCAATGTACTAATGTCAAGCCTGGCCAAGCATCTGGGACTTCGAGTGGGCGCAAATGGCATGTTCAGCAGAACAACCAATCAACTGGTGCGTGATGGCCTCGATCCTGACTATGTGGCCCAGACTTTGCTGGGTGCAGGTCGAGATCGAGACGATTTAAAAAACGTAGAAATCATCTATCAAAATCTAGCTCGTGATCCTGAGCGTGATGCCAAACTAAAAGACTTTCGTGAGTATCTGGCTCGTGAAGGACTTGCAGAACCCGACCAGGCAGTGCAAGAAAGTGATGTGAATTTTCTAGCTCGCTTGAGAAATCGCATTGTGAATCAAGGCATGATGCCATTGGTTGAAGCACCAGACACAGTGCAAATGATTGCCGAAGCTGAAACAGCCGGAGTAGGCGGCAGAGCCAAAGGCATTGAACACCTGGAAGATCTTGTGTTCCGTCGTGGCACACAAGGTATTCAAGACGCTCTGACCATTGTGCAGCAGGCCATTGAGCAACCCTCTACTGTCACTGCCAAATGGGACGGCAAGCCTGCTGTGATATTTGGACGTAAGCCGGCCACAGGTGAGTTTGTGCTCACAGACGGATCAGGATTTGAAGCCAAAGGATATGACGGTCTTGCCACCAGTCCCAGAATGATGGCCGACATACAAAGCCGACGGTCCGGCGATCGCACAGAATTGATTCAGTTATATGCTCAGTTGTTTCCTGTGCTGGAAGCAGCACTGCCTGCAGGATTCCGTGGCTATGTCAAAGGAGACCTGTTGTACATGGACACTCCGCCTGAAGTGTCTGGTAACTATGTGTTCCGTCCCAATACTATTGAATACAAAATTCCAGTTCGAAGTGCCTTGGGTCAGCGTATTGGTGCCAGCAAGATTGGCGTGGCTATTCACAGCATGTACAGTGATGTGGGTGAACCACGTCAGCCCTTGCGTGGTGTGAGCTTTAATCCTGTGCCCGGACTCATGCTGGAACGTCCAGCAACTCCCAAACAACTTGAAGTTGAACCGGCCTTGGTCAAGCAACTAAAAGCCCTGGTTCGATCAGAAGGTGCTGCCATCAACACCTTGTTTAATCCTGCAGAACTGCGAGCCAACAAGATCACAGACTTGGCCAAACTGGCAGTGGACTTTATCAATACCAAAGTGGGTGCACCGCTAAATCCTGCTACCTTGCTGCCTGAGTTTGGTGACTGGCTACAGACCCGAGTCACCCCGCAAAAGTTCCGCAACATTGTGGAATACCTGCAGAGCCCTACCAGCAACACTGCTGCGCTGGCAGCAGCGTTCACAGCATTTATATTGCTGCACGATCTCAAAATGGATCTGCTGCGTCAAGCAGATGCACAACACCCTGGCCAAGAAGGCTGGGTAATGGCCACTCCTGCAGGCTATGCCAAGGCAGTGAACCGCTTTGACCCCAATGCGTTTGCTGCTCAAAATCGAGCACAAAACAATCCCAAATCATGATTTTTTTGGATCCGACATAAATAAAAGCAAGGCACAAAGCCTAATTAACCTAAAGGAAATTTTATCATGGCACAAATTACTCGCGCAAATGGCGATCTCCAACCAGTAGTGGTAATGGATCAGGGCGTAGCAGCTTCTTCACCTGGTGCTGGCTACAGCACAGGTATCAACACTGTGGTCAGCGGTGTAACTGTTAACTCAGCTGGTCCTAAACTGGACTTTGGCACAGTTACTTTCACTGGTAACGCCACTGTCAGCGGCACCTCATTGGCAATTGCTATCCAGACAATTCAGCAACAAGCTACTATTGCTATGTATGAGTTTACCACAAACTCTGCAAACACAGCAACATTGGCATTGGCCACATTTCCAACTGGCGGAATTGACTACACAAACGCTGGCGGCCTAGACGCTGCGTTGACAGCAGCTATTGGTTACGCTGTGACCACAGCTGAATCAGCAACCTTCACAAATTAATTCAACACTAGTTTGAACCACCCCGGACTTAAAAAATCTGGGGTTTCTTTTTGGCATTAAATAACTGCAGAATGAAAATACAATGCCGAACCCTATTTGACTGCACCCGAACTGGGGTAACCGGTGCGTTTCGTTCCAGCGAAATACCCTACCAAGACCGTGCTGGACAACCAGTGCACAATCATGAAAACTGGCACCGCAGTCGTAATCAGCAACGCAACTACGAAACACTGCTACAGATATTTGGACTGCGAACACAACCACAAGAAATAACTCAGCCTGCTAGAATTGATGGCATGTGGCAGTTTAGTTTTGTGAGCGAAAGCGAAGGCGTGTTTGACATGCACAACAATTCCAATCCCCTAGCAGGCCTCTTGGTAGACTGTGAAGGTGTGCCCATGGTTGCCGGGCTAGGCGAACAGCCAGGCATTGCCACAGTGTTGACCACTCAAGGTGATCAGCAGAACATTTGGTTTACTAGCATAAATACCTCAATGGAGTAACCTATGGCAGAAACTACTGATCTGGAGAGAAAAAGCCTGGAGGCACATGTAGACTTGTGTGCTCAACGCTATCGCTTTCTTGAGCAAAAACTAGATGCATTTGAGGAAAAAATTCATGGACTCAACACAGTGATTCGCGAAGTTCATGACATGGTTCAAATCATGAGTGAAAAACGCAATGATCAACTGATCAATTGGGGCCTGGGCATCATGGGAACAATGTTGGCTGTGATTGCATATCTTGTGACAACATTTGTAATGCCATGAGACCAGCACAAGAACAAAAACTTGAACGCTGGGCCAAACGCGAAATTTCACGCAATCTCAAACACATGATTGTGGATGATCAATCAGGCTCCTATGTGGCGTTTGGACACTATTACCTGGAACCACAAACCGCAGGTTACAGCGTCAGAACCTGGGACCGACACATTTACACCTTTGCCAACAAACGCACTGCTATCAGCTGGTGTGTGGCCGACAAATATCATCAATACAATCTGGCCAACAACATACAAACGTTGGACCGCAAACACCAACAACTTGCAGCAGACATACACTGTCGTTTGAGTCAAGCCACCAGAAGTCGCCACCAGGACTTCTACGAAACAGTAAATACCAAGATTCAGCCCAAACAAGCAGTGCTGGAAAGTGTTCACTCCGAATTAGAAAAATGTATTAATTCGGCTAAATATCTACAACTTAGAGGATTCTCAAATGAAACTGCATGAACTAGCCGCACCACGGGCCACCCAACAAATCAGCCAAGTATTCGAAAGCTACTTTGGTTCCAAAATCAGCTTTGACCAGTTGAACCGCAGCCAGGCCGGTCACATGTTGAATCGTGTGCGTGGTATCCTGGGCGAGCACCGTTCCACTTCAGCACGTCACACCAGTGAACAAAATCCTGACTATCTCAAATTGGTCATGATGGAACAGGCTCTCACAGCACGTCTTGGTGAAATGGCCACTCCTGCTCCTGCCACAGGAACAACTCCTGCTGCCAAACCAGGTGCTCCTGTTGACCCAAAACTCAAAATGGCACAGGACAAGATCAAGAAGGGCCAATCTCTCAGCCCCGACGAACAAAAAATGGTCAATGATCAGGCCGCTGCAGTGGCGGAAAGCCGTATGCGTCGTGCATATCGTTATCTCAAAGAAAGTGAAGTACAACAGGCCCAGGTGGTGCTGGCTGCTCAAGACATGGTAGACAAAATGCAAGGCATGTTGGAAGATGTAAGCGAACTGCAGTTCAAAGAACTGCCAGCCCTGGTTGATTCAATCAAGAATCAAGTGGGCGTTGATCAAGCCACACAATTCAACTCAGACACCACTGCTGCTCTCACAGCCTTGATGCAGACCTTGCAAGGCACCAAACAACAACTGGATGCTGCCTTGGGCGTGGTAACTGGACAAACTGCACCTGTTGCTGAAATCCCAGGCATGGATGCTGGAGCTGATCTAGCAGCCGATGCTGCCGCCGGAGTAGGCGACGAAATGGACGACCTTGACACCTTGGCTGCTGACGCTGCTGATGACCTAGATGCAGATGCTGCTGCGCCTGCTGCATCACTAGGACGAGCTCGCAGATAATGCGAATCAATGAAGTAGCCAACACAACTGGATCCACTCCCGAGCCTGAAAAACTCATGGGCCTGGTCAGTTTCTTGGCTGGTCGTTCTAGGGACACAAGCGCTCAAAAGCAAATTGATCAACGAGCATTTATGGAACTGGCTCGTGACCTGGGCATTATAATTGCGCCAAATCAACTGGCTGACATTGTGGGACAACCACCTCTCAGCAACATCCTGGAACCATTGGCACCAAACTCGCAAGATCCTATCTTGTTCAAAGGTGCCGACAAGCCAGCTGATGTTGCAATGCCAGTGAACAAGGCACAAGACATTGTGGCTTCAGCAGCCCGATCTGCTATGAATAAAGATCGAGGCGTTTAACACCAAACTGCATTGACATTTGTCGTTAAATACCTTATACTTAAACTAAGGAAAATTTTATGGCATATTCAGACAAAGTAGTGGACCACTACGAAAATCCCCGCAACGTTGGTAGCTTTGAAAAAGGCGATGACACTGTGGGTACCGGCATGGTAGGAGCTCCTGCCTGCGGCGACGTGATGAAGCTGCAAATCAAGGTCAAAGATGGAATAATCACAGATGCAAGATTTAAAACATATGGTTGCGGCAGCGCGATTGCGTCAAGTTCGCTTGTTACTGAATGGGTCAAAGGACGTACCCTTGAGCAGGCGGAAGCGATCAAAAATAGCGAAATTGCTACTGAACTTGCCCTCCCCCCTGTTAAAATTCATTGTTCAATACTTGCAGAAGATGCCATCAAGGCGGCGGTAGCCGACTACAGAATTAAACATGACAGATAACAGAATTGTTATAGACAAGTTAGAATTTTACATAACCAATGTTTGTAATCTTACTTGTGGTGATTGCAATAGATACAACAATTACAAATTTTCTGGCTGGCAAAAATGGGATCAGTACAAAGACACAGTAGAAAAATGGGCTAAAAAAATTGCAGTAAAACATTCAGTTGTGCTAGGTGGTGAACCCTTACTGAACCCTGATGTTGTCAAATGGACCAATGGCATAAGAAAATTATGGCCAGAGTATAGCGGCGTACAGATTTTGACCAATGGCACTAGATTAAATCATGTTTCGGGTTTGTACGATGCGTTGGTCGATGACAATTGGATTGGTGTAACTGTGCACGACAAACAAGATCAAGAACTTATTTTTCAGGAAATAAGAAAATTTCTAAAACACCCCATAAAAGAAATCACTAAAGAAGACGATAATTCATTGTGGTCTGACTATAAGTTTGTGGATTCTAACAAAAACTATATACACGTTTGGCTGTCGGACAAGTTTGTTAGTTCCAATCTAATTCAATCTCCGGATGGCACATTCAAATTTTACAACAGCAATCCAGAAATTGCACATGAAAATTGTACCTTCAGAAGATTTAAAAATTATCACATGATTGACGGTAAAATTTACAAATGTGGACCTGCTGCTCTGATGCCCAAATTTGTAGAACAAAATAAATTTGAGTTATCTCAGGACGACCGAGATCTTTTAAATTCATACAAACCATTGTCGGTGGATGCCACTGATGAAGAAATGCAGGATTTTTTTAACAACATTGACAACATGATACCCCAATGTAAATTTTGTCCAGAGCAATACCAGTACAAAACAATTGAATTCAGCGATCTTAAAAAATCATGGAAAATTAACAATCGTGAAGATACAACATAATGATATCAGTGACTGAACAGGCAGCATCTCGCATCAAACGTGCCCTGGCCCGTCGCGGCTCAGGTGAAGGTGTTCTGGTGGGAGTAAAGACCACCGGCTGCTCGGGACTGGCCTACGTGCTGGAGTATGTGGACACTCCTGATCTACACTGTGTGACACACTATGATCACAACGGTATAAAAGTGTTTGTGGACCCAAAAAATTTACCCTATGTCAATGGCATGACCATTGATTATGTACGACATGGACTCAATGAAGGATTTGAGTTTCAGAATCCCAACGAACGTGACCGCTGCGGCTGCGGCGAAAGTTTTAGAATCTAATGATAACAACACGATACAATTACACACCCATCAATAGAGAAACCATTGACGGCAAACGACACTATTGTTTGCCCGACGGCAGCAAGGTACCCAGCGTAACCACAATCCTGGATCGAACCAAGAGTGAAGAAAAACGCCAAGTACTGGCCAACTGGCGCCGGCGAGTAGGCGAGCAAAAGGCTCAAGAAATTACCACAGAAGCTGCCAGTCGTGGCACCCGCATGCACAGCTATCTTGAGCACTACATGTTGAATGACGACATGAAGCCCTTGCCCGGCAATCCTTTTGCACATCCTTCATGGTTTATGGCCGCAGAAGTTATCCTACAAGGCCTGTGCCATGTGAATGAATTTTGGGGCGCAGAAGTTCCGGTTTATTATAGTGGGTTATATGCTGGCACCACAGACTGTTTAGGTGTGTGGAAAGGCCGCCCTGCTATCATGGATTTTAAACAGACCAACAAGCCCAAAAAGCGTGAATGGATTGATGATTATTTTGTGCAGTTGGCAGCGTATGCAGCAGCACACAACGAAACTCACGGCACAACCATTGACTGCGGTGTTATTTTGATGGCTCAGCAGCCTGACATGCTGCCCGACGGTAGCTTGGGCAAGCCGGTGTACACAGAGTACGTGATCGAAGGCGATGAGTTTGCACACTGGAACAATGAGTGGATGAAACGGGTGGAACAGTACTACGCCACACGCTAAATACTCAATAGATTTCAAGGATTCTAACTGTGGCAATTGTACAAATATCAAGAATTACTCAACGAAAAGGTCTAGAAAATGACCTACCACAACCTCTAGCAGGTGCTGAACTAGGATGGGCAATTGACCAACGAAGACTGTTTATTGGCAACGGCACACTAGAAGACGGTGCTCCTGTTGTGGGCAATACTGAAGTGCTGACTGAGTTTAGTGATATTCTCAGTTTTGCCACACAGTACACTTATCAAGGTGCTGCCGCTGGATACACAGTGCAAACAGGTTCAACCCCTGGTGACCCTGTGGCACAAAGCTTGCAAAGCCGCCTGGACAGCATTGCAGTGATCACTGCATTTGGTGCCACAGGCGACGGCACAACCGACGTCACAGCTGACATCAACCGAGCACTGTTTCAAATTTTTTGCCGCAGCACAAATTCTGCTGCTCGCCGCAGCATCTATTTTCCTGCTGGCACCTACATCATCACTGATACCTTGAACATTCCACCCAACTGCCAATTGTATGGCGACGGGCCCGACAGCACTATTATCAATTTTAATGTGCAAAACTGGAATTCTGCTGTGGCCTATGCTGCAGGAGTCTTGGTATACAATACTGCAACTACCTTGTACTACAGATCCAACTTTGCAGTTCCTATTGGCACTGCTATTAATGCAACCAACCCCAATGGGGATCTGTACTGGACTGCCGAAAGCCTGCCTGAATACATGTTCCAAACTGCAGACAGTCTGCAGCAGACCGGAGTCAATATTGGCACCAACGGTGCTGGCTTGCCAGGCAACGTGGAAATTTCTAACATGAAGTTTGTGACCAATCAGATTCATGACGGCGGCCTGATTGAATACGCAGATCGCTGTGTGTTTGACAATGTGACTGTGCAAGGTCCACTAACACAAACAGACTTGATAGATGCCAGTGACGATGTGGCGGCTGTTCGTTGGTCAAGTTCTGTGAGTGCAGTGAGTCGTAATGTGACCTGGAACAACTGCAAGTTTTCAGGATTTAGCTATGCCACAGACACTGAACAACAAATTCAAGGTGTGACTTTCAGCAACTGTGATTTTGACACACTGCATCAAGGAATTGTGCTGGGAGGTGCAACTCCAGTCAACGGCGGCGCCAATGGTGTGCGGGTGGTTCAGAACACATTTGACAATATTCATTCCGAAGGTATTATCATTGACGGTGTCAGCCACAATGCCACCGCCTACAACACATTCTATGACGTGGGCAACGGATTCAATGGATCAGCGTTCCCTGCTACCAGTATCATTGTGATTGATGCAGAAAACAACGTCAGCATTGGCGATATGTTTGAACGCAACACTGCTCAGAGTGCAACTTATCCTCGGGTCAATCTAACTGGCACCACCAGCATTGCCTTGGGCATGAATATCACTGGTATCACTTACTATCAAGACAACATTCAAGAAAACACGCAGGCCAACCAACTGATGCTGGGGCGGTATCAACGCACTGCAGGTATTCGAGACGACATTAGAGATGACAGTACTCAGGCCAATCTGATAGTGGTAGATACAGACATTCTCAAAATTCCTGCATTCAAAGTAGACTACACAATTGTGAGAAACGATTATTATCGTACCGGTACTATGACAGTGGTCAGTGGTCGCGACGGGACGCCGGGCACTGGATTCAGTTACTTGGACGATTATGTAGAAAACGGCGACACAGGTGTAACACTAGAAGCTGAACACAATCTAAGCACTGTTGCGCCATTGGTAACCATTAGTTACACCGCCATTGGTGCAGGCGACGGCACCATTCGATACAGCATAGCACACATCAACTAATGTGGCCACACACTTTTCCTGAGCGGTTGACCGCTTGGGCAGACCTCAGGGCTCAAGCCGCTTCCTTGCCTTTGGAAACAGCACTCGAAGCCATCAACACCTGGTGGTTCAAAATTCCTTGGCGAGCGTACCATTTGCACTGGGATGACTGTGAAAAATGGCCCGATCCTTGGCAGCTTTTGAGCGACGATATGTATTGTCCTCTTGCTCGCGGACTGGGAATACTGTATACTATTAGTATAATAGATCGTGCTGATCTGCAAGATTGCGAGTTGATCGAATGTGGCAGTGACAATTTAGTCCTTGTACCTCAAAAGAAATATATACTTAATTGGGACCAAGAACAAATCGTAAATATCATTCCAGGGCCGAAAAATTTCCTGCACAGCATCAATCAAAACACACTAAAACAACAAATTAGGTAATAATGAAAACTATAATAGTACAAAAGCGCTCAGGGCAGCGCGAGCCACTGGCGTTGGAAAAGTGGCAAACTCAGATTGCTAAGATATGCACAGGTATTGCAGATGTAAGTCAAAGCATGGTAGAGATCAAGGCACAGTTGCACTTTTACGATGGTATTACTACCAAAGAAATTGACGGTATCACACTCAGAGCAATTGTAGACTTGATTGATGTAGAATCAAATCCAGATGTGGGTCATACCAATTATCAATATGTGGCGGGCAAACAGCGCCTTAGCATGTTGAGAAAAGATGTATACGGCAGCTACGAGCCTCCTCACCTGTATGACATTGTGAAGACCAATGTGGCCACAGGACTGTACACACCTGAGTTGCTGGAATGGTACACCGAAGATGACTGGAACCGCATGAATGACATGCTGGATCATGCCAAGGACGAACAGTACAGCTATGCAGCCATCGAGCAGCTGATTGAAAAGTACCTGGTAAAAAATCGTTCCACAGGACAAACTTATGAAACTCCACAAATTAGATACATGGTCGCGGCCGCTACTGTATTTCACTCAGAAGAACCGAACACAGCGAGAATGCGTTACATCAAAGAGTACTACAACGCTGCTTCAGACGGTCTCTTTACTCTTGCTACTCCTGTACTTGCTGGACTCGGTACTCCTACAAAGCAATTTTCGAGTTGTGTTCTTATACGCAGCGATGATGACCTGGATAGTATATTTGCTTCAGGGGAAATGATGGCCAAGTATGCCAGCAAGCGAGCTGGCATAGGTCTTGAGATTGGAAGACTACGACCACTGGGTTCACCCATCAGAGGTGGTGAGATCATGCACACTGGCATGATTCCATTCCTGAAAAAATGGTTCGGTGATTTACGTTCATGTTCACAAGGTGGTATCCGTAATGCAAGTGCTACAGTCTTTTATCCAATTTGGCATCACCAGTTTGATGACCTTATTGTGCTTAAGAACAATCAAGGTACAGAAGAAACTCGAGTTCGACACATGGACTACGGTGTGGTCTTATCCGCCTTCTTCTGGAGGCGATTTAAAAACAAAGAACAAATAACATTCTTTGATCCAAACCAAGTGCCTGATCTGTATCAGGCATTCTACAGCAACACTGAACTGTTTGAAGAACTCTATGTCAAATACGAAAAGCGCAAGGACCTTCGCAAGAAGACCATGAGCGCAGAAGAAGTATTCAAAGGCGGCATCTTGAAAGAACGCACTGACACAGGCCGTATCTATCTTGTGTTCATTGACAATGTGATGAAGCAAGGACCGTTTGATCCTGAATACCACACCATTTACCAAAGCAACTTGTGTTGCGAGATCCTTTTACCCACCAAGAGTTTCAAACGACTGGACGATGCCGAGGGACGAATTGCTTTATGCACACTTGGTTCAATCAACTGGGGTGCGTTCCGTAACCCAGAAGATATGCGTCGGGCTTGTCGTATATTGCATCGTAGCCTCAACAACATTCTTGATTATCAGGACTTTCTTTCCATCCAGTCTAAACTATCCAACGATGAAATCAGACCACTTGGAATCGGTATCACCAACCTTGCCTACTGGCACGCCAAACGAAGCCTCAGGTACGGTGAGAAGGATGCTCTAGCCGAAGTCAAAACCTGGATGGAACACCTGGCATTCTACTTGACTGAAGCGTCAGTTGAGCTGGCACAAGAGCGTGGCCGATGTTTGGGAAGTGATCACACACGTTACGGCAAGGGCGAGTTTCCCTGGGAACTACGTGCCAACGGTGTAAATGAATTGACAAATTTTACTCCTGAGCTAGACTGGGAAACCCTCCGCAGCAACATGAAACAGTATGGTGTGCGTAATGCCACACAAATGGCAGTGGCGCCTGTGGAATCCAGCTCAGTTGTGATCAACTCAACCAACGGTATTGAAATGCCCATGAGCTTGATCAGTGTTAAAGAATCCAAAGCTGGCAGTTTGACACAAGTGGTTCCAGAATATCACAAACTCAAGAACAAGTATCAGTTGATGTGGGAACAGAAAGACTGTGATGGCTACTTGAAAACAGCGGCTGTGATTGCTGCCTATGTGGATCAGAGCATCAGCACCAACACTTTTTACAATCCTGCACACTTTGCAGATCGTAAGGTACCAACCACGCTAATTGCTCGGAACTTGATGCAGTCACACTACTGGGGTCTGAAAACTTTTTACTACAGCCTGATCAACAAAACAGGCAGCAAGAATGTCACAGAAGATGCCCCACTGGAAACAATTGACTTTGATGATCAAGAAGATTGTGAAAGTTGCAAACTTTAATAAAGGAAAACAAATGAAAAAACTATTAATCGTATTGGCATCGTTATTACTGTCAACCGCAGTGTTTGCTCAACCATCCAAGGATGGCATCACAACTTGCACAGGCGAGTATGCATTGTGTGCAGCCAGCACCTGCAAGCCAACCGGACGAACAATCACCGGCAACAACGGTGTGCCCTATCCTGAAGTAGAGTGCAAGTGCCCTATTCTCAATGGCACAGCTATCGCTGATACCTCAGCAGGTAACATGAAAGGCAGTTGCACAGCAACAGACAGCAAGCATGTGTGGAGTTTGTTTGCGCCTAAATTGTATTACCCACAGGAAGCCAACAACTTTAGTCCATTGCCGTGGAAACAAAAAGCTACTGTGCAAAAATGCGATGCCAGTTTAAATCTTGGCGCACAATCCAGTAATTGCTTTAGTTGGAATTGTGTTCGCGGTGCAGACGGCACAGCAGTATGTTCATGCCCTACTGGGCAAGTACCGCCAGCAACATCATTCTTGACCGAAGCTGGTCAAGGTAATCCCGACGCTTGTGCTCAATACCCTGTGAGCCTTCCAATCAAAGCACAGGACCGAGCAGGTGCAAAATAATGTTAGAAACCATTTGTGATGTGATGTTGGATGCGTACAAACGCAATTGGATTACCAGCAGAGATGGCAATGTGAGTATTCGCCATCACGACCGTGATCATTTCTATATCACACCTAGTGGTGTGCGCAAGCAAACTCTACAGCCGGATCAGTTCAAGAAGATTCGCATTGTTGGTAGTATGTTGTGGGAAGAACAGCCATACACTGATATCAGTGCTAATCTCGAACCGTCGGGCGAACTGCCCCTACACCTTGGACTACAGCGAAAAATGGGTCAGCACCGCGATCAAGTGCGAGTAGTAGTTCACTTACATCCTACCTACTGTATTGCAGCCATGCATGCTGGTGTTGATTTGAGTACAGTGAGTGCGGCTTTTCCAGAATTGAATCGCTACACTCGGGTGGCACCCAATGTGGGTGATGTGGCTCCCATCAGTCAAGAGCTTGCAGACCAGTGCCACAAGATGTTACAATTAGACGATGAAGGCAACATTGCCTACGACATTGTGGGCATTAAAGGACACGGAGTTGTGGCCATCGACACCAGCCCGTGGCGTGCTTACGAGCACATAGAGAGACTGGAACACATTTGCAAGATAGTGCTTGCAAGCAAAAAATATTAGGAGATAATATGAAAAAATTAATTACAGTGATATTAGTGGCTATGATGGCATTTGCCAGCGTGAGCGCAGAAGCAGCCAAACGCATGGGCGGTGGAAAAAGTGTAGGACAACAAAGTTCTAACGTGAGTAAAAAACAAGCCGCACCACCTGCACAAGCCGCACCACCAGTAGCAGCACCTGCACCAAGTCGCCCATGGGGTGCCATGCTGGGAGGCTTGGCAGCAGGTCTTGGCCTGGCCTGGTTGGCCAGCAGCTTGGGTCTGGGTGCGGCATTTGGTAATATCTTGATGGCGCTGTTGATTGGTGTTGCAATAATGGCAGCAATTGGTTGGTTCATGCGCAAACGTATGATGGCCAGTTTCCCTGACCTTGCTTATCAACCACCACAAGCTGGTCCTATAGTCGACCAGCCCACCCGTTTCTCAGGAGGATCAATGATTGGATCAGCATTGACTACAACGTGGACAATTCCTGCAGGGTTTGATGTAGCAGGTTTTGAATCAGCCGCAAAACAGAACTTTGTACTATTGCAAAGTGCATGGGATCGTGCAGACACAGCCACTCTCAGCAACATGATGACAGACGCCATGTTGAAAGAAATACAACAACAATTGGCGTCTCGAGATGCCGCACAAGAGTATAGAACAGCAGTAATATCATTAGAAACAAAACTGTTGGGCATAGAAGAAACTGATGTCAATTACATGGCCAGTGTGGAATTTTCTGGCACAATACAAGACACCATAGGAGCAGAAGCTGAGGCATTTGAAGAAGTCTGGAACATGACCAAATTAAAATCCGACGGCGGCTGGCTGCTGGCTGGGATACAAGTAAACTAAAATAGGACAAACAATGAGCCGAGCACAATACAACTTAAACACAAAGACAGACTATCTCAATCGCAAGATGTTTCTGGATCCTGCGGGTCCTGTGACAATTCAACGCTTTGAAGAAGTCAAGTACAAAAAGATCGCAGACTACGAAGCCACGGCACGTGGTTTCTTTTGGCAACCTGAAGAAGTCAGCTTGACCAAAGATTCAAATGACTTCAAAGATGCCAGCGAAACAGTACGCCACATCTTTACCAGCAACCTGCTGCGTCAAACAGCATTGGACAGTTTACAAGGACGTGGACCAAGTCAAATCTTTACGCCCGTGATCAGCTTGCCCGAACTAGAAGCCTTGGTCTACAACTGGACATTCTTTGAAACCAACATTCACTCAAAGAGCTACAGCCATATCATTCGCAATATCTACAATGTGCCCAAGGATGTGTTCAACACAATCCATGACACACAGGAAATTATCAACATGGCATCAAGTGTGGGCAACTATTATGATCGACTACACATGATCAATTGCCGCAAAGAACTGCTGGAAGAATTTCCCGAGCATGAACACATCAAGGCCATTTGGATGGCACTCAATGCATCCTATGCACTGGAGGCATTCCGCTTTATGGTATCATTTGCCACCAGTTTGGCCATGGTAGAAAACAAGATCTTCATGGGTAATGGCAACATCATCAGTTTGATTTTACAAGACGAGATCCTGCACAAGGAATGGACTGGTTATGTTATCAATCAGGTGGTCAAAGAAGATTCACGTTTTGCTGCTGCCAAAGCGGAATGCGAAGCCGAAGTATATGCCCTGTACCTGGATGTGATTCGTGAAGAAAAGGCCTGGGCAGACTATCTGTTCAACAAAGGACCCGTAATTGGATTGAATGCTAACATTCTCAAAGACTTTGTGGACTACACCGCGGTGGGCGCACTTAAAGATATTGGTATCAAATATCAAGAACCTGCGCCTCGTAGCACACCCATTCCTTGGTTCAACAAACATGTGAACACATCAAACAAACAAACTGCACTGCAAGAGTCTGAATCAACTAACTATGTTATCGGAGTCATGAGCGATCAGTTAGACTACGATGCACTACCGGAACTATAAAAATGAATGATGATATCAGACAATCTATTGCAGCAACCGCACCACGAGTGGATGATGCCTGGTTTGATTCAGGCAGCTTTAAAACTTTCAAACACCCTACTGCCATCAGCTACGAAACAGCAAGCGATAATGGCACTGTGGAAACACTAGAAGGTCCTGTTAAGTACACTGTTGGTCACAAGATTATTACTGGGCCCAAGGGCGAAAAATATCCTGTGAGTCCCATCAAGTTTGCTGCCTACTACGACGACAATGGTGATGGCACAGCAACGCCCAAGAAAATCATGAAGATTGCTAAACTTGCTGACCATGACGGTGTTGTCAAAGCAAGCTGGGGAGATCTAAATTATACCAAGGGCAACGATTATATTGTCAAGCACGGCACTGGAGATTATGGTGTTGTCAAATCAGACATATTTGATAAAACTTACGACAAATCAAAAGAAGGAAAATAAATGAAAGCAATAGTATGGTCAAAAGATTCCTGCCCTTTCTGCACTCAAGCAAAAGCACTGTTGGAATCTCGAGGTATTGAATATGAAGAACGCAACGTGAGCCAGAACTGGACACGTGAACAACTACTAGAAGCAGTACCAACAGCTCGCACAGTACCCCAGATCTTCTTGGATGAAGAACTTGTGGGTGGATTTACAGAACTTAAAAAGAAGCTAGCATAATGAATATTGAAAAAACACTGGGACAGGTTTGCACATTTAAACTCAACTCTGGAGAAGAATTGATTGCAAGAGTAGAACTGATTGAATACAATTTTATCACAGTAAGTGAGCCAGTTAGCGTGGCACCGGGTCCACAAGGGCTGGGTCTGGTGCCCAGTGTGTTTACCGCAGAACGCAAGGCTTCGGTCACAATAAATATTAATAATGTTGCAATCTATGCACTCACTGACGAAGAAGTCAAAATGAAGTACATTGAAGCAACCACTGGCATCAAGGTGCCTGAGAAGAAACTTATACTAGGATAATATGCCAGCAGTACAACGACAGGGAGATGCAAACTCAGCAGGAGGAGTGGCCGCAAGTGGTGTGGCTTCCGTGAGAGTTAACGGCCGGCCTGTGGTTGTGCCTGGTATTTCTGTAACACCTCATCCATATTGTGGCCGAAAAGGCGGTGCCAAACACTGTTCAGCCACTACCAGTGGTGGTTCAGCAACTGTAAGGGCAGGCGGCAACCCCATCATAAGAACTTCATCTGATGTAGACACCTGTGGTCACGCTCGATCAGGCGGCAGTCCCGACGTCAGGGTAGCATAATGACACAAGGCGTATTGACACCATTGCAGCTCACAAGCGGTGCTGGTCTGTTGCAAAACACCGGAATAGCACTCAACAGTGTGTTTTCAGGTGCAGTGCAACAATACGAAGCCATTGCACCCATTGCAAATCTGTTGGCCACACTGAGTTTGGCCAATGATGCTAACTTGGCCAACGCTACTATTCTGAGTTTGCAAACTCTAGGAAATTCAGTATGTCCTGCATTGGGTGACAGTATTCCTGCTGCGTCAGCCAACACTGCACCGTTTCCTGTGGGCAACAGCTTGGGGTTTTTAGGATTTCTAGAAAATGTAGGCAACATACAACTGGGCTCAGGCGATGTGGGAAAATTTGCACAGGCGTTCTCAGCAGCACAAGGATATGTGACACAAGTTAATATGTTCATCATCAGCGCAGCCAACGCCAACGAATATCTTGGTCCAACATTTACCAACCTTGACGACATGATCACCGGCGATCTCACCAAGGTGTCGCTGGCATTGCCTGCACTGGGTGCAGACCTTTTGAACTTGGGTTTTTTGATTTCTTTGCCCAATATTGTACATCTTGGGGAACCAGCATCGGTTCTTCAGCAGTTGGCCGCCGTGGGC
>Ga0181351_1000156_pt1 | contig 17862 bp, 10 predicted proteins | sample Su13VDMM15SD_FD_170485 | JGI IMG/M metagenome (GOLD analysis project Ga0181351, IMG submission 170485) | Freshwater viral communities from Lake Michigan, USA - Su13.VD.MM15.S.D | ecosystem: Environmental > Aquatic > Freshwater > Lake | place: USA: Michigan | collected 2013-07-16 | reverse complement strand
TTCAAGGCGTTCAAATTAGTGAAGCGCAAAGAATACAAGGAGCTGAAGCCGCTGGTAAACAGTTTATGTTTGGAGCAAAAGAAAATAGAGAGCAACAAAAAATTGATAGAGTTGCCGCTCAATTAGGTGGAGCGGCTGCTCAAGAAGGGCAGGCTAATGCGAATTATACATCGGCATTAACCGGTATGATTGGCGGAATTGCTTCTACTGCTGGATCTTATATGAGCGCAATTGGGCAATCAGCTTCAGGAGGTACTACTAATAATAACTTTGATTGGAGGGAATCAGTGAAAAGCAGTGGTTTAAATCCAGCAGGTATGACAACGCCAACTGGATCGACCTTATCTGGGACTACGGCTGTCCCGCAAGGCTCAATAGCTCCAAATTGGGGTATGCCTACTTATGGTGCAGCTGGCACAAAATATAGATAAAAAATAAATACATATAATATATGGGGGCTTACTCAAATCCAGAAACATACATAGACACGCAGTCAGCGCAAGCGTACCAAAGGTTACAAGATACTATATCTGGTACTTTTGCTAATGTTGCGCAGTCTTATGCTACAAGGCAGAAAGAAATACGCACGCAATTAGAAGAAAATGCTAAGCAAATAAAAGCTAATGAAATGAAAGCTCAAGAATATGAGTTCTCATTATATACTGATTTAGCAAAGTCTACAGCATCAGACCCTTCTGTTGATTGGGCAAAAACATATGAGCCATTGATTAATGAGGCGGTACAAATCCGTTCCGGTATGTTAAATGGTACATTAACTGATAAGCAAGGCGCAATGAAAAGGCTCGGGCAAATACAAGGATCCGTTGACAATGTAGTTCAATCAATTGCTACAATGTCCGGAGCCAGTGAAACCTTTATGAAAGATATGGCTAAAGGAGTCGCCGTTCAAGGTGGAATTGCTTCAAGTAATAGTCCTAAGTTTCTTAACGCTATGAATGTACTATTACAAAAAGTTCCTGGTAGAAAAGAAGTATATTTTAAGGATAATGATCCAACAAAACTGATGTGGAAAGTGTCTGATATAGATGGCAATGTTTTACAAGAGTTTGATGCAGATCAATTAAAGAAAATTTCACAAGGTAATGGTATTATTAGAACTATACCAAATCAAATAGCGGAATTTGATAAATTAAAATCTACAAACTCAAGTATATTTGAGACTGTTCCGCCAAAACCAGGTGAAAAAGGAGATCCAATGCCAACCGGTCAAATTAACCCTGAGTTTTTAGTTAAAAAAGACGGTAAACCTAAAGTTATAGTGAATAAGATAAAAACACCTGATGGCACCGATGTAACTACTTATACTCAAGAAGTAGATATTAATGCGATTAGAAGCAACGATAATTTCCAAACTACATTAACAGCTCAAGCTAATGGACTATTAGATTCAAATCAATCTGCTGCAATTGACTTCTATAATGATATAATGAGTAATCCGCAAGGAAGATGGAAAGGCACAGGTTTATCATTTGATCCTAATAAACCATTAAACGAAGCAGGTAAGAAAAAATTTATTGAAGATTATAAAGAATACTATATTAATACTCAAATAGTTCCAATGCAACCGTTACTAAGACCTGATCCAAATCAAGTTGCTTTTGTAGAAAAAGCCGAAAAGTCTAAAAAAACAAAAACTAATAAAGAAGATAAAAAAGATAAAAAAGAATCAATTGAGTCAGTAGTAAAACGAGTTTTAGCTATAAAAAAAGGAGATATTGGTGAATTTATTTATGATGGACGTAAAGTTTCCTATGATGGGGCCAACTTTTTAATTGAAAAAACATCAGGGCTTAAAGAGTTAGCTTTTAAGACTACAGAAGCTGTTATAAATTATTTAAAATCAGGAAGTTCAAATAAACCAAACCCATAATAATAAATTAAATTAATATTTATGAATGAATATATTCACCCAAATGGGTATACGTATACTGAAGACGAATTAATTTCATCTGCAAAGAAAGAAAATATGACATTGGAAGAATTTATTAGCAATAGAGGGATTAAGCCAAAAAAGTCAAAACAAAAGGTGTCGGAAGAAGTAACAATCAAAGCGCCGGGAAAGCCAAAAACTGTTGTAAAAGAGGATGCGGTTGCAACAGCAAAAAGTACGGCATCCAAATCGGTGGAACCTTCTTCGGTATCACCTGTTAATCCATTTGGTAAACCTAAAACAATTGATCCTCTTGGATTAGAAAAGTTTAAAACTCCAAAAAAAGATATAATAGCAGAAAGAATTGACAGATGGAATAAAACCGGTCAAAGTAAAAAATCTGTTGTTGGCCCAAAAGATAAAGATTATGGATCGCTTTACGTAAAAGACCAAAATAAAATAGGCGATTATCTAACAAGTACTTTAAGAACAAAAAAGGCTACTGAAACATTTTTTGGAGTAGAAGAAGAAGAAGGTAAACAAACACTTGAAAAACTTTACGCTGGTATACCTGGATTAACTTTTGAAGAAACAAATGCAACAAGCGGTGATATAACAAATAGATTTGACGCGGTTAAAGCTATATATGTAGATCCATTTACCGGGGCTAGAAAAGAGTCGGATATATTGCAGTTTGATATTGGAGTAATGAATGCTAGCGCTGAAAAAAGACCTAAATTAGCAAATAAAAATGCTGACATTCTTAAAGACTTTTTTAATAAAAATTTAAAAAATGTTAACTTAGCAAAAAATAAAGCTTTAAGAGAAGAATCAACGTTAATATATAATAAAGAATTAAATAACGCTATAACACCTGAATTTAGAGCTGAAGTTAATGCAGAATTTGATGCTCCAGATTTATTTACTCCAAGAAAAGAAACTTATAGAGGAACAAACCTTGCTGGTGGAATGACAATGGGAACTGCTGGAGGCGGTAGCTATATTGTTAGACCCTATGAAAATGAATTAAACGCTGCTAAAAAGAAAATTTTATTAGATAATCCTAAAATATCTAAAGAAAAATTAGATATTGAAGCTGATAAATTAGCAAGAACTTTATTAAAAACCGATGCTTTTAATAATAAAAAGGCTTCTGTTGCTCAAAGTATTATAGAAAAAGATAAAACATTGCAATCAAAATTATATGTTGGCTCTTTATTAGCTAATGAAGCAGCGATTAAAGAACAAAATAAGGCAACAACGCAATTAAAAGTCGCTGAAAATGCTGCATTGACTATGCAAGGACTCGGCAAAGATGCTATTTCTATACTTAATGGAGAATACAAAACAGAGGAAGAAGCCGCTGTTATTGCTAATAAATTTAAAAGCGTAGGCATTAACATGGATGTTAATAATACTGAATTATTAACTTTAAAAAATGGTAATACCGTAAGTAAAGGTTTCTACGACGCCTACCTACAATTAAACGAAGCATATAAAGCTAATAATTTATATGCAAATCAAGCATTTAAAGCTCAAACTAATAATTTAGAAAAATTAAACGACTCAGATATATTTACTACAGCAGCGGCTAAAAACTATGATTTAGGTGAAAAATATTTAGCTAATATAGGGTTAGGCACTGCAGATATATTAACAGGCTCTTCTTATTTAACTGCTAAAGTCTTATCTGCTGTAACACCGTTTGCTTATGCAGGCGATGAAATATCAAAATTAATATATGGGGAAGACGCGCAAACAACATCCGGTAAATTAGATGAGTGGGCAGTAAACTATACTAAAGCAGTTGAAGATATAAGACAATCATACGTTAGAGATGTTTCTTTTAAAGATGCATTTAGTAGCGGAAGTAATTTTGGTAAATTTGCTGCGCAAGAAATTTCGCAACAAATACCTATACTTATGGCCATGATGGCTACTGGTGGAGCAGCAGGAGCTGCCGGGGTAAGTGCAGAAGGAGCTAGTACAGCTTTAATAGGAACTTTTGGAGCTGGAAATAAAATGGCACAAATGCAGACCGAAATAGCAAAAGGTGACGCGGATTATTCAAATGCTGAAATATGGTTAAAATCAGTAGGTTTTGGTGCTTCAGAAGCATTATTTGAAAGAGTAACCACTATTCCTATATTAAAAAGAGCAACAACCCATTTTGCAAAATTTGGAGGAGAAGACGTAGTTGACGATGGAATAGCTGCTTATTTTAAAAGCAAAAGTCCAGGATTTGTTTTTGATCAATTTCTAGAATCTGCTGGTGAAACAGGCACTGCTATTACTCAAAATATTATAGACGGTAGACCGGTTATGGAAAATGTTGATCACGCTGCATTTTCAGGATTTGGAATGGGTACCGTAATGTCAGGCGTACCATATGCTCATGGCTTATATTTATCTGCTTTTTCAGATTATAATTCTAAAGAGGAAATACGAGCTTTACATACCGATTTAAAAGATTTAGGTAAACAATTTGAATTAACCAAAAAACGTGCCGAAAAAAAGGCAATAGCGGGATTAATGGATGCTAAGCAGCAAGAAATTAACATTGCTATTGAAAAACAGCAAAGTAAAATAAATGAAAATTTAAGATCTGGAGCAGCTCAAACAGTTATTGCTATAGAAAATGAAAAGGCTAAATTGCAAAATGAAGCTAAAGGCATAATAAACGATAAGTCAATTGATAGCGGATTAAAAGAAATATTAATAAAAGATTTAAGAACAAAATTTAATTCTCTTAATAATATAAAAGAAAACGCATTGAATCCTATTAATTTAATGCAAGATAAATCTAAATTTATTTTATTAGAAGCAAATGATCCTAGTAGATACAATGATTTAATTGATCAAGCTACTTCTAATTTAGGCAAGAAAGGTGTTACAACAAAAGAAACAATTGAAAAAGAAGCATACGAATTATATTTAGGACAAGAAATAGATACTAATATTGCCAATGCTAGTAAAGTAGAAGGCATGGAATTATTAGCTTTCGATACTAAAGCAGATGTTATTCCTTTTATACAAAGTAATGAAAATATACCGGATGATGAAAAAGCAACTATTGTAAATGAAATACAAAAAGGTGGGGATGGATTTAATATTGGTAATTTATCAGTTGTAGTTAAAGAAAACATGTTAGCTAACCAAAGGACTCAAATAGGTAGTCATGAGGTTGGGCATGGCGTTTTTAATGCAATATTTAAAAATAATCCTGAAGCATTTATACCTGTAGCTAATCAATTACTTTTAACTACTAAAAAATTAGATAAAAAATTATACGATAAATTAGCAAAAAATACGGACAAAGTTGGAAATAAATTTGACGCTCAGGAAGTTATATCTAGATTTTTAGAGTCTGTTTCTAGCGGAGACATATCTTTTGCTGAAAAGAAAAACTCATTTCTTTCTGGCTTATTTGGGTCTATGATCCAAAGAGAATTTATAGAGGAATACGATTTTGACTTTAAGGGTCAAACAGACATGTTTAATTTTGTTGTTGGACTTGGTAAAAAAATAAAAGAAGGAACACTTACGCTAAAAGAAATACAAGAAGCATCCGAATCTAGTATAGCCACAGCGGAAGTTAATCCAAAAGATTTTAAAAATGTAGTTTTAGACAACGGAGGTGTTTCATTCTCTAAAGCTAAAGTAGCTGAGGTTCAAGCAAAAATAGACGCTCTTGAAGACCAATACGATAATGATGATATAGAATACGATGCCTACGAAAACAAACTTGCAATACTTGTAAAAGAATTAAAAGCTGCAAAAGCAATGCCGGAGGCAGAAGTAACTAAGGAAACTACGGTTGTTAAAAAAGAACCCGTAAAAAAAGAATCTATAACGAAAGAACCTAGAAGCAAAGGTAACCTACAAAACTTATTAGATACAAAATATGATGGAGATCAAAAAAGATTAGCGTCCGAAGGATTAAGAAATACACCATCGGGAAGTGTTACTAATGATTTTTCAAAATCCATAATAGGTAAAGAACTTGGTGGTACAGTTGAAACTATAACAAGAAGGCTATACGATCCTATTGCTGCTGATGCCAAAAGGAATGTAACCAGAGACGAATATAAAGATGCCTTAATTCAAAGTGCTGCATTGTTAATTAATAATGAATTTGATGCTTCTAAACAAACATTGGATAAATTTATTAGCTCTCGTTTAAACCTTAGAGCAAATGCACTGGCATCTGAATTAGGTATTGAAGGAGCAACTAAAGGCGGAATTAAGAAAGATGTGGAAGATCAAAAAGCTTTAATGGCTGAAGAAACTGTTATAGAAGCAAAAGAAAAGCCAAAGTATAAGAATGCATTAGAAGCAAAAGTTTTTCCATTAGAGGTATTAAAAACAGCCACAAACAAGATAATAACTATTGTTAGAACTTTAAAATCTAGGATTGATGCTCCTGTCACATTAAACAGAACCATTACCCCCCTTATTTCTGAAATTAGAGATGAGGTAGGCAAGCAATTAGACATTGATGTAAAAACAATGCTAGGCGGTAAAAAAGATGGTGTTCTTAGAAAAGAACTATTAAGAACAAAGCGTTATATTTTAGAAAATATGACAACTACGTGGCTAATGGGTAAAGATGGTCAAGGCGGAATCCCAATGGCTGTACAAAAACAAATTGATGGCAAATGGGTTAATTTCCCTGATTGGGTTGGCAAAAAGATTGATAGGGAAAAAACAACTACAGATCAAGCTGGTAGAACTTCAGGGGCTGAATTAGTTAGAAGATTACCTAATGTAGCAAATAATATATCTGACGAGGTGTTTTTGGCGCAAATTATTGGTCCTGATGGCAATCCAATACGCGGTAGAAAAGAATCTTTATCTAAGGCTATGTCAGAAGAAGGCGCATTTGATATTATCAATGCCGATCTTGCGGAAGAAGGCCCAATATTTGATGCATTAGCAACTAATCAAGAAAGATTAGGCTATGAAATGGCTAATAATTTTGCAGTAACTTTTTCCAAACAAGCGGAAAGAGGTAACGTTAAATTTTCTAAAGCATTAAAACAAGCTCAAGATGTTTTAGAAAAATTAGATAGCAATGCAAAATCTACATTAATAGGATTAGATGGTAATACACTTACTAATTTTATAAAAAATGTAAAAAATGAAAAAGATGTAGAAAAATCATTTAATTTAGTTTATGGAAACACCTCTTTCGAGCCCGAAGATAGAAACAAAATAGTAGATGCTATAAAAAGTATTTATTCTTTTTACCAAAAACAAAGCGTAAAATCCACAGCTAAAACTTATGGAATAAAATTAAATGAAGATTTTGAAAGCTTTGCTAACCGTAAAATCTTCAATGCCTTATCTAAAGACCAATCATTAGCATTAACTGTAAATATACCAAGCTCTGACTTAAAGTGGGAAAGTAAGACTGATAAAAAAGCCGCTCAGGTGCACATGAAAAATTTTTATAAGTCAGCAATAAAAAACTTTACTGCAAATAAAACCATGTCAAAAGCAGAGGCGCAAAAATTATTTACAAGATTATTTAGTAGAGCCTTTAGTTATGGAAAAGATCAAAGTTTATTTGATAACCAGCAAGGGTTTTTTAATGCTTTCTTAAAAGGACAACTAGGTTTTACAATTGGAGCTGGAGAAGTTAGAGGCAGAACAATTCTTTACAACGGAACAAAAGTTAATTCTAACATAGGTGAATATGGGCAAGCAACTTCGGCAAAAGATATAGCTGAATTTATAAAAACAGGAAAAACTAGTGAAATAAATATTGAAGAAAGAAAGGCAATTTCAACTGCAGCAAAAAAAGATTTAAAGATTTTAATTACTGCGTTAAAGGAAATGTATGCAAAAGAGCAAATAAATAATACGCAGCTTGGATTAATATTCAAATCATTAGGAGGCTCTATGAATTCTCCTTTAAAATTAGCGTCTGAATTAAGATATGTTGCAGAGAAAGGAAATTATAGTAGTGATACAAAAGAATGGGTATATGAGCATGTACCTCCTTCATCTTATATATCAAGAATTGCATTAGGTATAATAACAGGTAAAACAAATACAACTATTGATGAGTTTATGGACAAACTTATTAATAATTCTTATGTTACTATCTTACCTAAATCATTTGATAAATCGGTTAATGAACTTTATAAATCTAACATGCCGTTTTATTATGAAATAGGAGACAATCCATTAATTCGTTATTTAGATGCTGGGTTTAACGGTAAAGAGGTACCAGCTTTTTATGATTTATATGATAAAAAACAAATTAATAATGCTGTTGTAAAAGATGCATTTTCTTCTAAAATTATAAAAGATACTCAAGAGGCGGTTCTTAAATCTTATAATCTTTCTAGAGCCCCAAAAGGGATTTCGGTTTTTGATTTTGATGATACATCGGCGTTTACTAGCGGCAGCGTGCTATACACAATGCCAGACGGCACAAAAGGTAAATTAAATGCAGAAGAATTTGCTAAAGAAGGATCAAGCTTTTTAGAAGAAGGAGCAGTGTTTGACTTTTCAGAATTTAGTAAAGTTGTTAATGGTAGACCAGGTCCAATGGTAGAAAAGATGAAGAAAATGATTGCTAAATTTGGCAATGAAAATTTCTTTATTCTTACTGCAAGACCTGCAAATGCAGCCGTTCCTATTAAAGAATTTTTAGATTCAATAGGTATAGATATACCATTAGAAAATATAACTGGATTAGGCAATAGCACAGCTCAAGCAAAAGCAGATTGGATGACTGCAAAAGCAGCGGAAGGATATAATGATTTCTATTTTGCTGATGATGCAATACAGAATGTTAAAGCCGTTAAAAATGCATTAGATGTTCTTGATGTTAAATCAAAAATACAACAAGCAAGGATTAAATTTAGTAAAACTATATCTCCAGAATTCAATAAAATAATTGAAGAGAATACTGGAATGGAAAACTATAAAGTATTCTCAGACATTGTTGCAAGAAGGAGGGGGGCAAAGAAAAATATATTTGATTTCTATGTTCCACCGTCCGCTGCAGATTTTGAATTACTATTATATAAATTTATCGGCAAGGGCAAACGGGGAGAAGAACAACAAAAATTCTTTTCGGATGCTTTATTAAAACCATATGCAAATGGTAATGATTTAATGGATGCAGCAAGACAATCGATTAAAAGAGGTTATAAATCATTGACGGATCAGTTCCCAAATATTAAAAACAAAATTGAGAAGTTAACACCAGATGGGGACTTTACATATGACCAAGCGATACGTGTTGCAATGTGGACAGAAGAAGGCGTTGAAATTCCTGGTATATCACAAAGAGACCAAAAGAAGTTAACTGAACTTGTAAATAATGATCCTGAGTTAGCTACATTTAAACAAGGATTAATAGTTACTGGTAGACAAGGTAAAGGATGGGTTACTCCAACTGAATTTTGGGACGCAAGCACAATTATATCTGACTTACATAATTTAACCGAAGGTGAAGGAAGAAAGAAATTCCTTGCTGAGTTTATTGATAATGCCCAAGAAATGTTCGGTAAATGGGAAAATGGTAAATTAGTTGGTCCTAATATAAACAAAGTTGAAGCGGTATACGGCACAAATATAAGAGAAGCTATTGAGGATGTTCTATGGAGAATGACTACTGGTAAAAATAGAAGTCAAGGTAAAGATAAAGAAACTTCTAGATGGGAGAATTGGGTGACTGGATCTACTGGAGCTATTATGTTCTTAAACGTAAGATCCGCTGCGTTACAATTAATTGGAGCAGTAAACTTTTTAAACTTAAGAGATAATAACCCTGTGGCCGCGGCTGCCGCATTTGCAAATCAAAAACAATATTGGACAGACTTTGCACGTATTTGGAATTCAGATAAAATGAAAGAAAGACGTGGTGGTTTAAAAGAGGATGTTGCTGCTGCAGAGATTGCTAATGCTGCTGCTGGTAGTAAAAATAAAGTTGGAGCTGTTTTATCTTACTTATTAAAAATAGGTTACACACCAACGCAAATGGCAGATAGTTTTGCTATTGCTTCAGGAGGTGCCCCGTTCTACAGAAATAGAATAAAAAGTTACTTAAAAGAAGGAATGACTGAACAAGAAGCAGAGGCCGCGGCATGGAGCGACTTTACTAAAGTATCAGATGAAACACAACAGTCAGGGGATCCAAGAGATATATCAAAACAACAAGCAAGCGCAGCTGGTAGATTATTATTAACGTTCCAGAATACTGCAATGCAACAATCACGCATCGTTAAAAAAGCTATATTAGATCTTAAAAATAGACGTGGTAATGATAAAACAAATGTAGCTAAGATTGCTTATTATCTAGCAATTCAAAATACAATGTTTGCCGTACTACAACAAGGTTTATTTGCTGTTGCATTTGGTTATGATGATGAAGATAAAGAAAAACCTGAAAAAGAAAAGAAACTAGAAGAGAAGTTAGTCGATGTTACCGATGGCGTTATTGATACTATATTAAGAGGGACGGGATTTACCGGTGGTATTATAGCTACTCTAAAGAATATGGCTAAAAAGTATCTAGAAGAGAAAGATAAAAATTTTAAAGCTGACTATGCTAAAGTAATGTTGGAAGGTGCGAATATATCTCCTCCAATTGGGTCTAAACTTAGAAAGTTATATTCAGGATTGCAACAAACCAAATTTGAAAAAGATCTTATAGAAGAAAGAGGATGGGGGGTTATGCAAGATGGTAGAGTTCACTTAGGTCCAATGTATGGAGTGAGTGGTAAAGTTGTGGAGTCATTCACAAACGTACCAATGGATCGTTTAGTTACTAAAATAGAGAACGCTTCTCAAGCAATGAATACCCAAAATGAAGCTTGGCAAAGAGTTATGGTAGGATTAGGATGGTCTCCATATAGTATTGGGATTGAAGAGTCCGCTGGTGATCAAGCTATAAGAGCTAAAGCTAAAGAAGTAAGAAAAGAAGAAGGAAAAATTAAAGCAAAGGAAACTCGAGAACGTACTAAAGATTCTATTAAGGCATTGCCAATAGAAGAAAAATTAAAATTAAGACGTGCAGCAGCTTTAAAAAGAAGAGAAGAAAGATTAAAGAAACGTAGAAAAATGGGTTGATAATAGAATAGGCACCATACCTAATAATCCATGAAAGAGAAAGGGGATACACTTAATTGTGATCCCCTTTTCTTATTTAATTAGATTTCTAATTTTGGCTCTTCAGCCGGTGGTTTTGCTTTTTCGGTTAATGACTTAATTGCTTCATCATAACCAGGCAACAACTTTACAGTTTCAAATGTGCCAGCAGCAAGTGTTCTTAAATATTGTTGATCATCCATAACTTGTTGGAGCACTCTAATAGTAGCATCCAATTTGTTCTTCATTTCAATTAAACTTTGTTCTTTCATTTGATTAAGTTATTTCGCAACCAGCTGGCCCACAGGCAACTGATTCGCCAAAGTTAGTATTATCTTGTATTTCAATTACTTTTGATAGATCAACATCCTTTAATGTTGCCATCATCTGTTCGTATACTTCCTTAGTACAATCTTCAAATGGTGTTTGCTTGTATGTACCGCCGTGATATGGTAAAACAGATAATCCATTATAGTAATCTTTATTTGCCCACATCCATTCACCAACGATCTTCCACTCATCGTCTCTTACCGAAACAGTACAAGAAACATTATGAGTATTGTTACCTTTAATGTGTCCTGGCTTAACCCAATCTTTAGATATTAACTTTACTCTTTCAAGGGCGTCTAATGTTGATTCATATCGTGTTATTGCGCCTTTAGGAGCCTTCTGCGGTACAGATATTACTGCTTGTAATGTTGGATTAAAATATTCATCTTCGATCAATTCTGGATGATTTATCGCAAGATAAGAATAGATTGCTTCATTCTTGCCTAATCGCATTCTCCTAATATAGTAATCATTGTGCCAAGCGTGTATCCCGCTAGAAGTACCCAACACCAAGCTTGTAGTTCCCGCGGGTTTGACCGCAGTAGTACGAGCAGCGCGATTAATATGTAATAGATCTGCGATTTCGTTATTAGTTTCTTTAACAATTTTTGCAGCTTCTTCATAATTTAAATTTAAGTTTGACTCTGATGCAATACCTGTCATTGATACTCCAAGTAATGCATCTTTTTCTGTATTTTTTCTCCATATATCTCGCAGATAATGGAAGTCTGAATACGATGCTTGTAACGTTCCAAGAAATGATGCGGCTGATGCCCTTGCATTAAAATCTTCTTGGCTTTCAATATCCGCCATATTAATCTCAGTTAAATTACAAAACTGATATGGACGCAATGCAATCTCACAACAAGGATTAGTTCCCCAATCTTTATCATTTGTTAAGTAGATACCAGGTTCTCCTGATCCTGAAGCTTCAATCCTTTCCCATACTTTATCAAATGTTTTCTTATCAATCTTATGGCGTAATAAAACAACCGAATTATTCGCTCTACCTCTTTGTGGATTTTCTTCCCACCAATTTCCGGCCTTACAATTTAACATTGCATTACTATCAAGATCAAACAAGGAAATCATTGCAGCACGTCTAATACCACCTGCTAATACCGCATCGGCAATATGACACTGAATATCATGACACTCAATATCTGTTAGCTTAGATCTATCTTCTTTGCTTCTTAATATAGCCTCTACTTTTACTAATGCAATTCTTAATGGTTCTGGTCCTGGTGCTTTACCTCCAGCCGTTACAAGTAATGCTCCTTTCTGTCTTATATCAGATAGATCAAACTCTATATGAGAAGTTAATCCTCCTGTGTATGATTTGAATAAGGTTTTGATTGCGTCTGCCCATCCGATAATACTGTCTTGCACGACATACCTTTTCTTACGATCATAATTAGGTTTTCTAATCTCAGGTAGTTTATCAATTTGATGTTGCTGGACCGAATAGCCAACTCCAGTACCTCCAAGAAGTAAAAACATAGTCTCAGAAAAACTATGAATACTATCAATAGGTAAGAAAGCGCAGTTATAAATGCGAGCATTATTAAGCTCAATAGCTTTACCACCAAACTGTAAGCTTCGCATTGAAGGTAAAACTTTTTTAGTGAATACAAAATTTTCATATATGGCTTCTATTGATTCTTTCATTTCAGGAAACTTAGCAACGTGCATTTCCATATTCCTTGTTACTAATTCATGCCAGGTTTCACGCCTTTCCTTGTTTGGCAAATACTTAGCATATTTTGTGTACACCGTTATGTCACTTAAAATCTGCTTATCTAATGTTAAACTCATATTTGGTTTTTAGTTATTAATTATCTATTTCTAATGCAATATCTACAAATGGCAAATACAATACATGTGTGTTAAAATCTGCTTCCTCATAAGTTCTAAATCCAAATAATATTCCTGGATAAAGACCTATTGTAATACTCCAATATTTTTCATTTGGTTCTTCTGGTACTTCTACTAACTTTGGTTTCTTTTTTGTCATTTGTTTTGGTTTTTAAAATTAATTCAACAGTTTTTAAGCACTCAGCTTGGTTTTGAGGTTTATATAGTGTTCTATTGTCACCTGCTAAAGTCATCCAGTATTTAAACATTTTCCAGCGCAATGGGAAAGCGTCATTTGCTCTACCTTTAGTTTCAATTATAAAATCATCACCAACAAAGTCTGGTGTATATTTTAAATTCAATACTTTTTTATTACCTCTATTTATAAAATCACCTTTACTATTAGCTTGTCTTTCTATGCAATCATTTAAGAATGTAAACGACGGTAGTAATTCAAATGTGTGTTTTTCATATTCGCAAGGTATATTGGCATCCTTTAATGCTTTATACATGTACTTTTCTAACCCAGATTTAAAGGTGATACCATTATATGATACCACCTTAGAAGTTACTGGTCCTTTTTTTCTGCTAATTCTCTTCATTTGGCAGTTTTTGGTCTTTTTTTTCCATTAGTCGTTGTCTTGTGGATGCAACAAATCAAAATGACTTCTAGCTGTATTTGAAATATATCTAGCTTGAGTATTTGTAGAATTATAAATAGGTTCGTCTATTGTAAAAGTAAAATGATCACCACGACCAAGCTTCGACCCCGAAGATTTTTTCTGCTTCACTTTTTTCTCTTTTTTTTTAGGCATGAATACAAACTCGTCTATAATATCAATTTCATTTAATTCATTAATCAAAGCTTTTTCTTCGCGCAGATCAGATATTTCTTCTTTTAAACGTTGAAGATATAATGTAGCATCCATTAATTCTTCTTGTAAATGATTAAGCCAAACAAATACGTCTGATCTATCTTCTCTCATAGTAACTCCATATTTAGCAAAGCCAACATCAGATCTATCTACAAATTTATTTACTACTGATTGTACAACTGGATCTCTAAATTCAATTTCTTGTTTTCTCATATTATAGCGTGTTTGTTACGTCGTATTTTGATTTTGTAATTAGGGCTGGTCTTTCTTTAACAAAAGTTCCATTAATCATTGATCCTTTACGACTTGCAATTACTTCATAAGCTGATGTAATACAATCTTCAATCTTTAATCCTTCTAACGCAGCCAGATTAGTTAATACAACTACAGCGTCCCCAATTGCATCAATAAATTCTTCCCGATTATTTTTTAATATTGCTCTTGCTAATTCGCCAGTCTCTTCTTGGAGTTTTATAAATTGTGTCTTTGTATCGCCATTTTTGTATATGCCTCGTTCATCTGCCCATTGTCTAATACGATCGTATACATTAAAATTTGGGTTATCTACTTTTGATATTTTAGCATTTTCTTCTTGTTCAACGGTTGGCTTATTTGTTTCTTCAAATAATACTTTGTTATAAACATAACAAGCGGTATCTCTATACATTGATTCTCTTGCATTTTTTAATATAGTTTCAATTAAACTTTTATCTACAGTATATTTAGCGTAGTTAGTTTCAAATGTTGTGCCTAGGCCATTCATTAAATACGTCTTTAGGCTTTTGATTGGAACTGGAAAAGTTACTGTTTGCGGGGTTACATTTGTGTACATAGTTTTATTTGATTTAAATTGATTAATTGGACTGTTTTTTGCATCTGCATAAGAATTAAGATCATTCTTATATCCATAACGTTTTTGATAAACTTTTTCTAGTTCTTCTATAGCGTTTACATCTTCAGAAGATTCTAATATCTCAAACTCGCCAGGTTTGTAACCTTGTTGCTTAATAACTCTATTATATATATTACTTGTCATGCCTATCTTTTTACCAGGTATATGATATAAATAATACATTTTTTGATCTTTTTTTGATTTCATATTTTATTTTTAAGATTAAATAGCCACTTTTGCTGAAATTACTGGACCATGCTTATAATTTAATAAAGTTAAAGCTCCATTTTTGTAAAAGTACTGCGGTGACTGAAACGTTTCTTGATCAAGGTATTTGTGTATAGCATCGTGTTGATTGTTATAAACGTGAGCATCTACAATTTGTATGTCAATAAAATTAGCTTGTAAAGCAACTTTGTCAGCAACATATAAAAGTATTTTTGAGAACAAGGCTACGTCATAAGGAATACCTAAAAACATATCACCAGATCTTTGTACAACAAACATATTAAGATCTAATCCATCAACAAAGAATTGGAAATAAAGATAACAAGGCGGTAATGCCATTTGATTTGTTTGAGCTGGATTCCATAGACTTATAATGTGTCTACGACTGTCTGGATCGTCAATTAAATTATCAATAAGCATTTGCATCTGATCTATATTTTGATCATTAAAATTGCGCATTTGATGACCATACACAGGACCAAGATCTCCGCCCTCATCTGCCCAAGCATCCCATATTTTTACATTAGCGTCTCGGAATCTTTGCACATTGGTTTCGCCATTCATAAACCATTCGAATTCTGTATCAAAAGTCTTTTGAAACATTTTTCTACCAGTTAACAATGGAAATCCTTCCTTAAGATCTATTCTTAAGTTAGCGTTGAAAATAGAATTGCAGCCCACCCCAGTGCGATCGTTACGCTTAACCCCGCTAGCAAGGCACTTATACAGTAATTCTTTGTATTGTGATTCATATTTTGTCATTTTAAAATAATTGTTTATCGTTTGATTGTTGTTTTACTTTTACTGTTTTCTTTTTATCTTCCAGCATTGGATTGATCTTTATATCTGTATTGTATTTGTTATAATAATAAAGATAGAATAAATACATTTGCTTCCATATATCAACTTTTTTATAAGTTTTAGGGCTTTTGTTTTCTTTACCATTCATTACAATACAAACATACCATTCTAAAGTATTAAATGCTTTTGGGGATATATTAATTCCATTGTTAATACACCAGCGTCTAGCGGCTTCCTCTGACTCACTTGCCGCATAGAATCCCATATCAATTTTACTTTTATTCTGAAAGCCACTACCCATCTATTCCCAAGGCATTTTCTCGTTATTAATATTAACGGGCTCATGAGGTATAAAACAACCAGAAGCCGGATCCCATTTGAAATGGCATTCAGCGCCATTCTCGCCTAGGTTTTGGAATTTACATTTAAGTACTTTTACTTTAACGGTTTTGTCTTCATAGTTTCTATGAACTAATAACCCGTGATAAGAAGCATCGTACCATTCACCACCACCTTTAATGTTGTACATTGTAGGCTCTTCAATATTACCTTTAGAATCTTTATACATTTTTGTAGGGTGAGCTACAACCATTACTAGTACATCGTACTTCTTAGCAAAGATTTCAATCTTACTTAAGTACTCTAATGTATAAACATTAACATCACCTGAAGCATCGTTGTCTCTTACTTTGTTAAATGGATCAATGACTAAACATTTAATTCCTTTACGTTTAACTAGCTCAGCTCCTTTTCTAAGTACTGAATCTAAAGTATAACGTTCCATATCAATAAAGAAATAATTGTCGTTAACATGATCCGCTACTTGATTCCATTTGTCACTATCAATATCAGCAACAGTTGGCATACCTTGCCAAGTTTTGCGCATTAACTTATGAGCATGCAAATATGTAGGAGTATTCTCAGGTGATGCATATGCAGTCTTCCAACCGTATTTTTCATTGTAACCAATAATCATTTGATCTACGAAATCAGATTTACCAGAAGATGGTATACCGGTAACAGTAATGAATTGACCAGTGTACGTAGAAAAAATACTGTCAAAATTATCCAAGCCAACTTGGAAACCGGGTTTGAAACCGTTTCTGACAAAATCAGTAACTTCGTCTTCAATGTCTCTAAACGTTGTAACATTCTCAAGCGGAACTGGTTTAGCCCTTGAAATTCTTTGCGATAGTGCTTCTTTTCCATATTTTAATAAGTATTCATTTGCATCTTTACATTCTTCAAACGATGCTAAATAACAAATTTCAGATCCTAATCTTCTTACCAGCTCAGCCTGTAAAGCTTGTCCGGCAGAGTCGGAATCAACAGCAATAATGATTCTATCTTTATCATCAAAATAGTCAATACAATTGTCAAGATATTCCAGGTTATTTGTACCCAATGTAGCGCCATTTGGCACAGATATTGCATTAGTAATTCCAGCCTCATGTAATGCAAGGACATCCATTTCACCTTCCACAATAACACAATATTCAAAACCAACGATACTATTAATATTATAAAATACTTTTTCAGCACCCTTATAAAGTTTAAAGTTTTTACGGCCATCTCTGTATTTTACATTTATAAGTTGATCACCAACATAATAATTAAAGTTGATTACATTTTCTGTTTTACTTGTTTGAGGCATGAACTCTTGACCTTCAGTTACACTAAGCTCGTTTAATGTTTGTTCTGAAATACCGCGCGTTGCAAACCAGTCAACAACTTTTGAACTTGGTGGAGTGTGTATAGCAATGTCAGGTTTAACGTATACTTTTTCGCTTTTGCCTTTGCGTTGGTATGTATGTAGTTGGAAAGTTTTATTACAGTTATGGCATGTGCCTATACCTCGCTCCCAATCATAAGATGCGCACTTT
>Ga0181351_1000155_pt1 | contig 17948 bp, 27 predicted proteins | sample Su13VDMM15SD_FD_170485 | JGI IMG/M metagenome (GOLD analysis project Ga0181351, IMG submission 170485) | Freshwater viral communities from Lake Michigan, USA - Su13.VD.MM15.S.D | ecosystem: Environmental > Aquatic > Freshwater > Lake | place: USA: Michigan | collected 2013-07-16 | reverse complement strand
AAGCTAGTGCTGTAAAGCGAAAACAACAAGCAGGTAACACCGGACCACGGCCAAGTAATGTCAAGACAATCCTTAAAAAATCCAGTCGCTAAAAAGCTCGGTTCTAGACTATTTTACCTCAGAGTGGTAAAATCTAAAAAATTATACAATCGTAAAGTAAGAGATAAAAATGCCTGATAAAAAAACAAATCAAGAAAAGTCAGCGATGGATGTTATTAAGGAAAATACCACAAAAGACGCTGCTAAGATATTCACTGATGAAAAGATTAAGAACAGAAATGAAAAGAATTTTAAAAAAACAGGGCAATATTTCTTTAAATTAAGAGGCGGTGGTATTGCGATTAAAGGAACAAAATTTAGAGGGGTATTTTAATGGCTACATCAGGAACAACTAGTTTCAATCTATCCATAGAAGAAATGATCGAAGAGGCTTATCAACGATGTGGTCTTGCTGTTAATTCTGGTTATGATTTAAAAAGAGCAAGAGTTCTTTGTAATTTAATATTTTCAGAATGGGGCAATAGAGGAGTTCATCTTTGGAAAGTTGAATTAAAAGTGCAAGCTTTGAGCACTGGAGTTGCTACTTATAGTGTCGCTTCTTCAGTTAGTGATGTTTTAGAAGCTTATATTTCATCAACTTCAGGAACAACAACGAGTACTCAAGATGTGTCTTTGTCAAAGATTGATAGATCAACTTACGCATCATTGCCTAATAAAGGTCAATCTGGAACACCTTCTCAATATTATGTAGATAGACAATTAACGCCTACAATTACCTTATATCAAGCACCTGATTTAAATACTTATACACATTTGAAATATTACGCTCTTGAAAGAATAGAAGATGCCGGAACTTATACTAATAATCCTGATATACCTTTTAGATTTTTACCATGTTTAGTATCTGGTCTTGCTTTTTATATATCACAATCAAAAGCACCACAAAGAACCGAACAATTAAAAATGTATTACGAGGATGAATTACAGAGAGCTTTAGTCGAGGATTCTCAAAGCGCATCTGTATTTATTTCTCCTGCAAACTATTATCCATCGGGGTCATTCTAATGGGCAGATTCGCATCAGGTAAAAGATCAATGATGAAATCTGACCGATCAGGTCAGTCTTTTCCATATCAAGAAATGATTAGAGAATGGCAAGGATCAATGGTGCATATTTCAGAATATGAACCTAAACATCCACAATTAGATCCAAAAGTTTACGGAGCTGATCCTGAAGCATTATTAAATAGTAGAAACCAAGATTTTCAAACACCTAAATTGGGAAGAGGCGCAGAACCTACAACAGTTGTGCCACCGAACACTGGTTTATTCGCAGATTCTGGTGGAGCTGGAATGGCCACAGCATTATTAGATTTACCAGGTGATTTTGCATTTTTAACAAGAGGAATGATTCCATTAAACCCTGATCAACAAGCTAATGGCAGAATAGCTTTAATAGCCGTTGGTTCAATAACTGTGAGTATAACATAATGTCTATAACTTACGCAAATTTTGTAACTCAAGTAAGAGATTATACCGAAGTGGATAGTAATGTCTTAACAGCAACTATTATTGATGGGTTTATTAGAAATACCGAATTAGATGTGGCTGGAAAAGTTGATTATGATGATTTAAGAAAATATGCCGATTCAGTATTTACTGCAAATAATAAATATTTATTGATTCCTTCAGATTTATTAGTTCCTAGAGCTTTGTTCGTAGCTACGACTGGAACATTAGCATCTGGTACAGTTGAATATATGGAAAGAAGAGATCAAACTTTTATGAGAGAGTTTAATTCATCAAATGCTAAAGGAGTACCTAAATTTTACGGTAATTGGGATGATTTTACTTTAATTGTAGCTCCAACGCCCGATCAAGCTTATCCTGTGCAATTAGAATATATAAAAGAACCACCTAATTTTAATGCAACAACTAGTACGTATTTATCAACCTATGCAGAAAATATACTATTATACGGTGTATTATCAGAGGCGTTTTCTTTTTTAAAAGGACCTATGGATATGTACAATTTATACAAAGGGAAGTATGATATAGAAGTTCAAAACTTTGCTCTTCAACAAATGGGTAGAAGACGAAGAGGTGAATACGACGATGGAGTACCGAGAATAAAAATTGATTCTCCATCACCATAATTTAAGGAGATAAAAATGGCTATAACAACAAACGCAATTGCGAATTCGTTCAAAGGACAAATCCTTAGAGCGATACACGATTTTACAGCATCGACTGGTAACACTTTTAAACTTGCATTATATCAAACAGATGCAACTTTAGGAGCGTCAACAACATCTTTTACAACTACACAACAAGTATCATCTGCAGGATATACTTCAGGTGGAAAAGCATTAGTTAAGTCTGGTGTTAAAGTATCAGGTGCTGTAGCAATAACAAATTTCAGTAACGTTTCTTTTACTGGCGTAACACTTACTGCACAAGGTGCATTAATTTATAACGACACAGCAACAGGTGATCCTGCGGTATGTGTATTAGACTTTGGCGGACCAAAAACCGCAACTGCTGGAACTTTCACAGTTCAGTTCCCAGCATTTACAACAGCGGCAGCAATTATTAGAATTGGTAACGCATAATTTTTAGGAGGCTCAGGTGGCGGACATAACAGTATCTGTATCGTCACCTGGCATCGTTCCTTTCGGTTTCAGCACATTTGGTGGTAACACTTGGGGTGGCGATGCTTTATCAGCTACTTTTTCAATAGGTGAAGTTCAATTTGTTTTTGCAAATGGTTGGGGTTCTAACCTTTGGGGACAATTTACTTACGGAATTGTAGGTGACGTTGCAGAGGTCACAGGTTCTCAAATAAATGTAACTGTAGGTAATGAAGTTGCTTTAACAGATGTAAATGTTTCTATAACCGGATCAATAATAAATTTAACTATCGGTGATGAAACTACTACAGCAGATGCAAACACAACAGTCACAGGATTAGGATTAAACACAGTAGTAGGTACTTCGGTAGGTGAACCTGGTAATTTTTCAAACGTTACCGGATCTCAAATAAATTTAGACGAAGGCTCAGTCACAACTGATTTTCAACCTAATGCAGGTTGGGGAATTGTAGGTTGGGGACTTGTTCCTTGGGGTGAAGAAGATGATGTTATTGTTCCTGTTACAGGCACAAGAATAAACACAATAGTATTTGCAGTTGATGTAAACGCGGACGGAAACGAGTCTGTTAATATTCAAGACGAAAGATTATTCTTTTTTACACCAACAGGCTCAACAACTGTTGCTGATGCAAATTTAAATGTTACAGGGTCTCGAATAAATATAACTGAAGGGTTAGCTGGAGTTGTTGTTTCTGCTAATGCAAATGTTAATGTTACAGGATCTCAGATAAATATAACACCAGGTCAAGCAGTAGGTGGAATCATTCAAGAAGTAGATGTAACAGGTTCTCAAATCAATGTTTTAATAGGTAATGAAAGTACCTCAGCAAATGCTGATGTAAACGTTACTGGATCTAGGATTAATTTAACACCGGGTGATGTTGATATTAATTTTGTATTTGACGTTACAGGGTCTCGAATAAACACCCTTATAAATGCAGTCACTGTTACAGGAGATGCTTTTGTAGAGTTAACTGGTATACGCTTGAATGTTACAGCAAGATCTGTTAATATTACGGCGTGGGCAGAAGTACAAACAGGGGCTAATAATATTTGGACTCCAGTTGACTTAGCTGCTTAAATGTATTATTTTAATTAATTAGGAGCTTAAATGGCATCAAGTTATTCAACAGACCTCAAAATTGAGTTAATGGTCACTGGCGAAAATGCTGGTACTTGGGGAGATAAAACAAACGATAATTTAAATGTAATTCAACAAGCTATTGCTGGTTATGAATCTATTGCAGTAAATGCAACTACGGGCACTACACTTGTAATGTCAAATTCACCTACTTTATCAAACGCTAGAAATGCAGTTTTAAATTTAACTGGAACATTAACTGCAGACGTAAATGTAACAGTACCAAATTCAATTGAAAAAACTTATTTAGTAAACAATCAAGTAACTCACGGTATTTATACTTTAACTTTTAAAACAGCATCAGGAACTGGAGTTAAATTAGCACAAGGTAATCGTTATGTTTTTTATTCTGATGGAACAAATATAAATTTAGTTTCTATGGAACAAAGATGGAGAACTGTTTCTGCAGCAGCAACAGTTCAACCAGGTGCAGGAATTATAGCACAAACTAATACAACTTCTTTTACAGTGACATTACCAGCCTCTCCAGCAACAGGGGATTTTGTATCTTTTATTGATGGTAAATATACTTTTGATACTAAACCTTTGACAGTTGGAAGAAATGGTAGTAATATAGCTAACGCTGCAGCTGATTTAGTTATAAACACAGAAGGTGCTGGATTTACTTTAGTGTATTCAGGTGACGGAACAGTTGGTTGGACATATAGGGATAAATAATTATGGCAAATTACGAAGCAACAAGATACGATTTTGATGGTGCAAATTTAACGGGTATTGAAGGCGTTAATACTGGAATAGTTGTACCTTGGGGCTCAGCTTCAGTTCCATCTGGGTTTTTATTATGTGATGGTACATCTTATTCAACATCAACTTATGCTGCATTATTTGCAGTTATCGCTTACACATACGGTGGATCAGGTGCAAATTTTAACGTACCAGATTTAAGAGACAGAACAATTTGTGGAGTTAGTTCAGCAAATTCTAAAGCTTTAGCACAAACAGTTGGTGCAAATACCGTATCGCCAACAGGAAACATTTCAGGCTCGACTGGAAGTACCACTTTAACAACAAATCAAATTCCATCTCACGCTCACAGTGGAGCGGCGGGAGGACAAGCTGGTGTTCAAAACTGGCCGATGGAACAAAACCCAATGATGGTCATGTCCTCTGGTAACGTTGGAAATACTGGTGGAGGTCAAAGTCATGATCATACATTATCAGCTAACTTTTCAGGTTCGGCAAACTCAGTTCTGCAACCAACTTTAGTATTAAACTATATTATTAAAACTTAAAGATAATTTATGCATTTAACAGTAATACCAATTGCAAAACAAATTTATTTAGAAACATCAGATACTCAATATCCAATGAGACGTTGTCATGTAATTGATAATGATGAAGAATTTTGGAATTCAATAGATCCAAGAATTATTGCAATTCAATATCATTCAGATGGATTAAAACAAATTGAATACAAAAATCCAAGAGAAGATGTTGTAATTACGGATGTGTCTACTGTTAAAAAATATGTTGATAGATTCAATTTAACAGAAGAAACTTACCAGTCCCAAATTGCTTGGGATAATAATAATGTTTTAATTACAGAAAATAATCCAAAAGCCCCTGATAATCCAGTAATAAGAAAAGAAACTCCATCTGAAAAAGTAACAAGAATTGGGGCAAGACCTTAATTTAAATTTTATAAAAGAAGTATTCTTTACATTTATCACATTCTTTACAAAAATTTGTATCTCCTTCGCAAGATCTTACAAAAGATTTTAATTCGTCTTCTAGATAATTAAAAGCTTCGTGTTTACTATAAAAATAAAAATTTTTATCTTTTATTAATGATGGGATTTTTAAATTTAATTTTATTTTTTCAATTTTAATTAAATTAAAAATATTTAATATTTTTTCTAAAGAATTATCAAAAAACCAATTGTTCACTTGTTTATGTCTTTGTATTGAAGATAAATCATTATATAGAAAATGACCAATCCAAACGTCATTTATTTTTTTATTAGAGTTTAATAAATAATAACTTGCAAAAAAAACAGCATGATGATCATTATGAAAATAAGGAAAATTATCTAGGTAACTGTTTTTAAAACCAAAATCAATTTGTCTAAAGTTGAAAGAACGATAATTTTTTTTAAAATATTTAATAATATTTTTTACTTTTTTATTTTGAATTGAAAATGTTTTTCTTTTGAAATGAGAATATCCAAATTTATTATAATTAATAAATAATACAGTTAAAGGATTTTTAAATTTTTCTAGTAAAATTTTTAATAAAACACAACTATCTAATCCACCAGAAAATAACAAAAGCTGTTCTTTCATTTAAATTGTTTTAAATGCTAATGTAACTCTAGGTATGTTTTTTTCTGTTGGAGATAGTCCTCTATGATACTTTTTAGCTTCAAAAACAATAAGTCTATTTTGTATAAAATTTATTTTTTTAATCACATTATTGTCTTTTATTTGAAATTGACCTGAATTTTTTTTTAAAGTTTTTGATGTCATTAAAATAATTGTTTTTAAACAATCATCTTGGTGCCATTCTCCATCCATACCTGTATGCTGAATGTTTAAATAACAACGAATAACTTGCTTTAAATTAAATTTTTTTTTAATTTTTTCTATTAAAAAACTAATTAAAGTATCTTGATTATTTAAAAGAGCACTGTAAAATTTATTGCCATTCTTAAAAGAACTGTGCCCATAATAATGAGGAGTTTTGAAAATAAAAAGTTCTTCTAAATAATGAATTAAATCTTCTTCTAGAAAATTATCAATTATTTTTATCATTTATAGCTTATCCAAGAAGTAACAATATATTTTTCTCCACTTAGTGGAGGATTGCCTCTATGCACATATGGAAATCCTGCTGGCCATATTACAATTCTGCCTTTTAAAGGTCTGACTCTTTGAGATTGGTACAAAAATTCAGTCTCACCTCCTTCTTCAACGGTATTTAAATATATAGAATATACAAGAACTCGTTTACACATATCTCTGTCATTTGAATGTTCTATATGCCAACTATGGTATCCTTGTGAAGGTAATGTTTTTTGAATTTTAACATGATCTGTTACAATATCCTCAGCGGTAAATTTTTTTACGTTTGTCTCTGTGTAGTAATGTCTTAAAGCAAGATCAAAATTTACCATTAATGATTTTAATTTATTAATATTAAATTCTTGGTCGGTGATAATTTCAGGAGAGACAAATAAATGTGTGTCGTTTTTTCTTTCTTGAGTTACACCTTCGGATGTAAATCTTGAAAATATTTTATTAAATTCTTGATATTTTTTAAATAATTCTACGGCTTGATCGCATGCTTCATTTGGAATATATCCATCATAAACACCTATAAAATCTTTAATACTATTTTTTCTTTCTTGCATTTTAATCACCTACTACATAATTAATAGATATTCTCCAATAAGGAATTTTTTTGTTTGGCCCTACTCCATTATGTCTTAAATTTGATTTAAATATTAAAAATTTACCTGGTTCAAAATTAATTTTTTCACTTTCAATCGTAAGTTCTCCTCCCCAATTTTGTGCCCAAACTGGAGTTAAAAATCCAACTATTGTGTAGGTGTTAGGTTCTTGAGTATCACAATGAAATTCTGTGTACGATAAGTCATTTTTTGCCCCTAAATGAATTCTTTTAATTTTTGAAGGAAGATTAAAGTTGTATTTTTTTTCAAAATCAAAATTTATTTTTTCAAATAAAGATACAAAATAACCTGACCAATATGGGTTGTACACAGTGGAGCCGTCTTGAATAGAAAATCCTGGAAAAGTTCCAAAATCTCCTCCGGTTGAGGTTCTATTTAAAGTCCAAACATTACTTTCAATTAAACCTTTATAAAGAGTAAATAAATCTTTACTTCTTATTATATTGTCTAATAAAAATAAATTTTTATTATTTTCTATCATTCTTAAAATCTTGAATAACTTTGTTAATTTTCCAATCTGGTTTTTCTATAAAATTAACGACTAAACAATATCTTGTTCCAGAATCTTTTTCTATTTTTTTAACTCCATGCCAAATTAAAGGAGGAAAAATATAATAAGAACCTATTTTCGGAACTATTGTAATTTTTAATTCAGGTAAAATTAAAGGATCTCCATCTGATAAATAAAGTATGCAATGATGGTGAATGTGGTGATGAAATCTTACTTCATCGCCTTTTTTAATTTCGTTACCCCAAGTTTCAAATCCAATTTGTTTATCATACCAATTTGATTTATTAAAAAATGAATTGGTATTTTTATGTTTTGAAACTAAATAGTCTACAAATCTTAGGAATTCTTTATTTTCGTTAAAAAAATTCCACGGTGTTTTACCTCCGTAAACATTTGTTAGTTCTGTTTTATCGATATTTTGAGAAATTAAAGTTTTTAAATTTATCATATCCACGATATTGTCGTAAACTCCATGAGAAATTATGACTGATCTAGGATAAACAACATGCATTGTATGTGCATAATTTTCATCTTCTTTTATTGGATCTAATGCTATCATTTTATAAAATTTTGTATTGTAATTCTTGGCATATAATTTACTAGTACAGGGTTTACTTTATGTTGTAAAGGTGTTTTTATAATCACTAAAGAATTACCTACCACAGGAATGTATCCATTTTGTCCGTTATATGTAAACATAAATTCACCTCCCCAATTTTTATTCCATCTTTTATTTAAATAATAAGTAACACCATATTCTACATGGTCGTCTTTATGCCAATTAATGCCTGAATTTTTGCACATCATATGAATTAAAAAATTTAAACTTTCATTAAAATTTTTTATTTTTATAAATGACTGATGTAATAATAATGTTTTGTAAAATTTAAAATAATTTTCACTTATTAAAACACTTTTAGGAGTTTCTAAATTATTTAATAAATTTTTTGGCCATAATTTTGATGCATCTTCTAAATATTTAAGTTTTTTTACTTCTTTAAATATTTCATTATGTAATCTTTTATACTCGTGATTTGGTAGAAAATTTTGTATGTAAAATAATTTATCCTCTAAATTATATATTAGTTTCATACATTTTATTTTTTAAATAAACCAGGTTACGATTGAGTATCTTGTTCCACTTATTATAGGTAGAACAGAATGAGGATATAAAAAATTAGAAGGAAACATAATTGCAGATCCTTTTTTTAAAGGATATATAATTTTATTATCAAAAAAACTAAATTCTCCTCCTTTAAAATCATTATTTAAAATAAATGAACATGAGATTGTTCTAAGTGTGTTTGTAAATGAATCAACATGTTGAGTATAAAATCCACCTTTTTCATATTTTAATAATTGATAACCACTATCTTTAGAAATATGCGCTTGTTTAAATTTTTCATTATATATTTTAATTGCTTTTTTTGTAGATTGAAAAACTTTATCATCTAATATTTTTCTTTCATTTTTATTTTTTTCAATGATTTCATTTAAAGATATACCTATAAAGGTACAGTTTCTAATTTCTTTATTTAATTTTTCATTATCAAGTAAACTATTTGCCCATTCATTAGAATTTTTATATTCTTTTAATATATCGTCACATAAATTTTCAGGTATGATATCTTCTAATACAAGTATATATTCTTTAAGTTCATTCATAAATTCTGCGTTGTATAATAGCAAAAAGACTTAAGTAGAGCAATTTAATAATGGCTTTAAATAGTGTATATTGTTTGTATGCCTTTAAAAAAAATACCAGTAGCCCCAGGCTTTGATAAACAAGATACAGCATCTCAAGCAGAAGGTCGCTGGATAGATGGAGATAATGTACGTTTTCGTTACGGCAACCCTCAAAAAATAGGAGGTTGGGAACAGATACTATCGGATACGTTAGTTGGAGCCGCTAGGAACCAGTTGATATGGGCAGATTTAGATGGCAATAGATATGCTGCAATTGGTACTAATAAAATATTAGCTATTTACTTTGAAGGTGCGTTTTACGACATTACACCATTGGATACACCATTAACTTCTTGTACATTTAATACAACCACAGGGTCAGCAACTGTTACAGTTAATAAAGCCGGACATGGTTTAGCTATTGGAGATATAGTCATATTTAGTTCAGTAACACCACCCACAGGATTTTCAGCAGTTAGTTTTACGAATGCCTTTGAAGTAAAGACAACACCCACATCTGGAACATTTACAATTACAATGCCTACTCTTTCATCTGCTACAGCATCAACTTCTGGGTCTGCAACGTGCAATCCTTATTATGATTTTGGTCCGTTTGGTCAAACTTATGGTTATGGTTGGGGAACTTTTAACTGGAGCGGATTTAGTTCAACAGTTACTCAAACTGCAATTAATGCTATGGGGGGAATAAATAATTCAACTGCAACAATTACAGTTGATTCAACAACAGGTTTTCCTGCATCAGGAACTATTTTAATAGATTCAGAATTAATTACTTATGCTAGTAAAAGTGCAACTCAATTCTTAACTTGCGGTAGAGGAGCAGAAGGAACAACAGCTGCAGCTCACGCAGATAATGCAATCGTTTATGATGCATCAACTTTTGTTGGTTGGGGTGAAGCATCGCAAGTTCAAACTGCTATAAGATTAGATCCTGCTAACTGGTCTTTAGATAACTTTGGTCAAATATTAATCGCAACAATGCACAATGGTCCTACATTTACTTGGGATCCATCATCTTCGAATGCACTGCAAACAAGAGCAGTTATAAATGCTACTATGCCTCAGACCTCTGTTATGACTATAGTATCAGATAGAGATAGACACTTAATACATCTAGGAACTACAGTATCATTACCTGGTGGTGCTCAAGATAAAATGCTTATTAGATTTTCAGATCAAGAAGATTTTAACACTTATGCTCCAACATCAACAAATACAGCGGGTACATTCAGATTAGACGCTGGTACTAAAATAGTAGGAGCTGTTAGAGCAAAAGATTATATTCTTATTCTTACAGATGATGCTGCATATTCAATGCAATTTGTAGGTCCTCCTTTTACTTTTAGTATTAGAAAGGTTGGGTCTAATTGTGGTTGTTTAGGTCAGCATGCAATGATCTATGCAAATGGATTAGTGTTTTGGATGGGTGATTCCGGAGGGTTCTTCGCATTTGACGGTACGGTTTTAACAGTTCCTAGTTTAGTCGAAGATTTTGTATTTACAACAAACGGCGATAACTTAGGTATAAATTATGATCAAGATGAAACAGTTTTTGCAGGTCATAATAGTTTATTTCAAGAAATAACATGGTTCTATACTAAAGCTAATTCAACAACATTAGATAGAATGGTCACTTATAATTATGGTGATAAAGTTTGGACAACAGGGTCACTTGCTAGAACAACTTGGGCAGATGCTTCTGTTTATGACAAACCTTACGCCACAGAGTACGACGCAGCAATCACACCAACATTTCCTATTGTCAACGGAGTAAGTTTAGGAGCTTCTACATTCTATGAACATGAAACGGGTGTAAATGAATTAAGTTCTGCAGGTGTTGCAACAGCCATACCAGCATTTATTAGATCAGGTGATTTTGATTTAGACTTAGATGGAGACGGGGAATACTTCTTAAAGGTAAATAGATTCATACCTGACTTTAAAAACCTTGAAGGGAATTGTAAAATAACTTTGTTTTTAAGAAATTATCCAGCGGACACTACAACTGCAAAAGGTCAAACAACAATTGGCCCATTCACTGTTAATTCAGATACGGATAAAGTCGATACGCGCGGGCGCGCGAGATTAGCAAGTATAAAAATAGAAAACGATGGTTTAAATGAAAACTGGAGATATGGAATATTTAGAGTAGACATACAGCCAGACGGGAGAAGATAATGGCTAAAATAGATTTTTACATACCAGAGCCGGCACCGCAATATTCAACTGATAATCAAAGACAAATAATACAAGCATTAGATACTTTAAAATCACAGTTAAATACTTCTTATAGTGAAGAGGTATTAGAAGATTTTCAAACCTTTGCTTGGTTTTTAATAGGAACAGGAAGAAAAATTAATGTAGTACCTGTTAATAATTTTACAGCATCAATTACAGGAATGCAACTTGCACTAGCTGTTGCATCTGTTACAGTAGTAACCACATGACTATAGTTTACAAAGTAAAAGGATATAACTTAACAACTTCAACACTTACAACAGTGTTAACAATTGATGCCTCATCAAGAGCAATAGTTAAAGAAATAACTATTGCAAACGATACTAATTTAACAAGTGAAATTGATTATTTTATTTATGATAGTTCTGAAGCTACAGCTTATAAATTTTACCATACTGCAGTATCCGGAGACTTTACAGACAATGCAGTTAATAATACATTAATTTTAGAAGAAGGAGATAGCCTTAAATTTCAAGCAGATACTGCTAACGCTATTTCTGGACAAATATCTTATGCTCTGATAAATAGATCTCAACAAAATGGCTAGAAAAGTACAATCAGGTCATGGGACCTTTATTAAGCATACTAACAAAAAGAGACCAGGAAGGCATAGTAAAAGACCAAACAAAAGAAATAGAAAAAAACCATACAACGGACAAGGGAGAAAACAATGAGTGATGAAATAGTACTGACGGATCAACACATAAAAGAATATAGGATTATAGATGGTAAAGAAGTACCAGTTATAAAATGTCCTACAAAAATTACTTACAGAAATAAAGTAACTGGCGAGGTTTATGAATCGGCTGCTGAAGCAAATGCTGATGTAGCAAATCCAAGTACACCAACAAAACAAGAAGATATTGCACAAGACGTTGCGATAACTGTTGCACATTTATCATTATTTGGTAAGACTAAGTAATGGAACCAAGAGGTGGCACCGAACTTCAATTTGAGTTTTTAAGAAAATACGTTGATAAAAAACTATTAGATCAAGTACAAATCTGTACTTCTGTTCCTGGTAAAGTGCCTCTTCACGATACAAAATTAAATATTCTTTGGCAAAAGAATTCATACGATCAACCAAATTTAGCGCCTTGGTTCAAAGACAAATCTAATCATAATAAATATGATTGGTATGTATTTAATTCACATTGGAATTATGAAAAGTTTAGAATGGCTTTTGATGTACCAACAGAGAAATGCACTGTCATTAAAAACGGTGTTGTAAACATTAAACCTTCAGATCTAAATTATAAAAAAGGTGATCCTATTAAATTAATATTTCATCCAACTCCTTGGCGAGGATTAAATGTAATTCTAGCTGCAATGCAATTTATTAAAAATCCATTAATAACATTGGATGTGTATTCTTCAACACAAGTTTATGGAAATAATTTTAAACAAGCAAACGATGCTGCCTATCAAGAACTTTATGATCAAGCACGACATTTGTCTAATGTAAATTATATTGGTTATAAACCACATGAATACATATTAGAAAATTTACACAAATATCACATCTTTGCTTATCCTAGTATTTGGGAAGAGACATTTTGTATATCAGCATTAGAAGCTATGTCTGCTGGGCTTTATTTAATAACAACTGATCTTGGTGCTTTATTTGAAACTTGTGCTGAGTTTCCAATTTACATACATTACGAAAAAGATTATTTGAGACTTGCAAAAAAATTTGCTATGGCTATTGAAGTTGCTGCAGAACATTTACATGAAAATTACATTACTGATCATTTAAAGTTTCAAATGAAATACACTAACAACTTTTACAATTGGGAGAAACAAGGAAATCAATGGACTCAATTCTTAACAGGAGCATTGAATGCAAGACGCAAGTAAACCTATTTGGATAAAACCAAGACCTGCAGATAAACTCGAGAATGGAGCTAATTTTTCTATATTTATAGCAACTCCAGTGCATTCTGACGTTTCTATTCATTACACACAAGCCTTATTAGAATTTCAAAAAGAATGTTATGCAAAAAAAGTTAAAGTAACATTTCAATTATTTAAATCATCTTTAGTTACACAAGGAAGAAATTTATCTGTAGGTGGATTTATGGAGACAGGCCATTCACATTTGTTATTTATTGATTCAGATATAGATTTTCAAGCTAAGTCTATATTTACGATGGTTGAAAAAAACAAAGACGTTATTTCTATTCCTTATCCTATGAAAACAATTAATTGGGAAAAGATACTCGAAAACTTTCAAAATGGTAAAATTAAAAATGTAATTGATTTATCAACTGGAGGTAATACTTATCCTATGCGATTAGACGATTCAGAAAATGTGCAAATAGACAATGGAGTTATAGAAGTATCGCACTCACCAACAGGTTGCATGTTAATTAAACGATCTGTTATTGAAAAAATGATTGATAAGTATCCTCATTTAAAAATAATCCAACCTACAATTATTAACGGTAAACCAATTGAGAAACCTTATCTTTATAATTTTTTTGATACTATGTTCGATCAAGAAACTCACACTTACATGGGTGAAGATTTTGCTTTTTGCAAACGTTGGAAAGATATTGGTGGTAAGTGTCATGCCTATGTTAATGATATTATAACACATGTTGGAGAACATCAGTATTGTGGAAAATTTATAGATGAATTAATTGTAAAATGAAACTGTTCGTTACATCACCAACAACAGGTTTAGTTGACATTCATTATCTACGTTCAATATTTTTACTTCAGGCAGAGTGTCATAAAAGAAAATGTCACATTCAATTACATTTACACAAAGCATCTTTAGTAACCTTTGGTCGTAATCATTGCACAAGTGCTTTTCTTAGCACTGATTATACACACATGGTTTTTATTGACACGGACATTGAATTTAATCCTGAAGATATTTTTAGAATGATAGAAGCGGATAAAGAAGTAATCTTAATACCTTATCCATTGAAATCATATGACTGGAGAAAAGCGGATGAAATGTGGAATAATTATAAAATGCCTTTAAACAAAGGTGGTTTTACATGGCCAATAAAAGTATTAAATCCTGAAGATATGGTAGTAGATAATGGAATTGTAGAAATAGAAAAAGGACCAGCAGGTTGTATGGTCATTAAAAGATCAGCTTATGAAAGGTTAATTAAATATTATCCAAATTTCAAATTAAATCAAAAAAACTTAATAGATGAAAAAGTTAAAAGCAGTGAATTTTCTTATAATTTTTGGGACACTGGATATGATGAATCTGAGGGAAAAGTGGTTGGTGAAGACTTTGCTTTTTGTAATAGGTTTAGGACTGCTGGTGGCAATGTTTTTGCGTTGATTGACGCAGAGATCACGCATCACGGATCAGCACCATTTAAAGCTAGGTTCATTGACGAATTTGCTAAAATTGAATAAAGTGTCCTAAATACGTATTTAAAACAGGAGCAATTCATATATGGATCCAATTACAGCGTCGATTTTGATATCTGGGGGTATCAACGCACTACAAGGTAAAAGAGGTTCAGATTTACTTAAAAGCACCATTAGTGATGCGGCCTTAGCTTATGCAACGGGTGGAGGTAGTGAAGCAGAAGGAATTTCAACATTAGAAGGAATTGATGATTTAAGCCAAGTTGGAAGTATGGCTGGAAGAAATGCATTTGAAGCACAACAAGCTGCAAGATTAGCAAACGTAAATGTTGGTGGTCTTGATGAGTATAATAAACCGGGTGATTTTTTTGGGATGACGCAACAATATCAAGGATCTCCATCTTTTTCAGACAGAGTTGGTGGAGCATTGCAAACAGGAAGTGAAACATTAAATAAAGGTTTAGATTTTTTTAGAAAAACAGATCCCGCAACTGGTAAAATTTTATCAAGTGGAGAGTATGATAAAGGAAAAGTATTATTAGGAGCTGGAGCATTAGGAGCAGGTTTATACGCAGCTGGAGCATTTAAACCGACACCAGCACCAGAGCCTAAGTATCCTGGATATAATAGATTCTATGCAGCAGACCCTGGAATGTTTCAACCATTTTCAGGAAGATACGGACCAGACACTGAAAAGTATCCGCAAGGATCTCCGTACAGCGGAATGCAAGAAGGTGGTATAGCATCGCCAGATGATATGATGAATCAATCCGCAATGGCTATGGCCGCACCTTCAACACCAATAAGTAGTTTGTACGCAATGGCTAAAAATAGATTTTTACCACAAGTACCACAAGTTGAACCTTTACAAGTTGATACACAACCAATGTCATTAGGTATTTCTGAAATTTCTGGAAATTTGCCAGAGGCATTAAAAAGAAAATATATTATGGAATATAAATCAGATCCAGATAATACAGCTGTTAAATTTGCTCAGGAAATGAAAGATACAGATAGATTGTCAATTGCTGATATTAATCAAGCTAGAAAAATATTAGATGATTTATCTAATGATGTAAAAATGCCAGTAAATGATTTAAAAGGAATACTAGGTTTAGTCGGAGAAGGTGATATAAATGTACCAAAAGCTCAAGACGCACCTGCTTATGTGCAAAAATTAATAGATCTTATACAGGCAAGGTCAGTAAATGAACCGCCAAAAGCATTTATGGGTGGAGATATGGTAGATGTATTACCTTCAAAATTAGTCAGAAACGAAAACGATGAAATGAATTATAAAAGAACTTCTGGTAAGCTAGTTGTAGATGAAACTGGCAAAGGAAGTGGAAATAAAGACACTATGCTAGCTCAATTAGCAGATGGTGAATTTGTAACAAAATCTAAATCAGTGCTTGGTGCCGGTAAAATAATGGGCGGTAAATCTAAAGAAGATCAAAGAAAATTAGGTGCTCAATTTTTTTACAAACAAATGGCTGAATTAGAAAAATTTGCATAATGTATTGTGTAAAATTTAAGTCTGAAAACGTTAAAGATGTTTGGATATTAGTTAAAGATAAAATTCAAGCAGCTTGTGAATACAATGGAGGGTTCGCAGACGCTGAAGACTTTAAAAAATGGTTAGAACAAGGAACGATGCAGTTATGGGTTGCTTGGGATAATGAAGAAAAAAAAGTGTTATGTGTTTGTATTACTGAAATAAGACAGTATCCCAAATACAAGGTTTGTAGTTGTAAAATAACTACAGGCTCAAACATGAAAAGATGGGTTAATTTTATGAATTATATTTTAGAATTTGCAAAAGACGAGGGTTGTAAAAAAATGGAAATGATTACAAGACCAGGTTGGGAAAAAGTTCTTAAATCAAAAGGTTTTTTTAAAACTCAAGTACAATTAGAAAAAGTATTATGAAAATATATACAAAATTAGTCATAGACATGACAACAGACGAGATTCTTGAACAAGAATCTTTTGAGTATAATGGTCCAGTTGCGCAGTGCGGATCATCAGGTGGTGGTGGTGGAGGTGGTCAACCAGCTAATACTACAAATGTTCAAACAATAAGAGAAGCACCAGAAATAGAAGCTAGAAGATTAGGCTTAATGGATCAAGCTGCAATAACTGCGAGTCAACCTATAGGATTACCTGCATTTCAAGTAGCTCAATTATCTCAAGCCGAAAGAGGAGCTGGAGCATTAGCGCAACAAACTGGAGCAGGAATTTCATCTATTCAAGGGGCACAACGAAGTGCTGCTGGTGCTGTTTCAGCTTCACAACTTGATCCTTCTTCTGCTCAATTTCAAAGATTTTTAAATCCTTATAATCAATTTGTACTTGATGAAATCAATAGACAATCACAACAAGCACAAAATCAATTACAAGCTAAGTCAGTTGCAGAAGGAGCTTTCGGTGGTGGTCGACAAGCAATCGCTGCTGGTGAATTCGAGAGAGCACGACTTGGCAAAATTGGCGAAGCACAGTTTGCAGGATTTGGACAAGCTTTACAAGGATTTCAAGCTAATCAAGCGTTACAAGCACAAACAGGATTAGGAGCAGCACAAACAGGATTACAAGCTGGACAATTACTCGGTCAAGCACAAACTCAAGACATACAAAATTTAATGGCAACAGGTGGAACACAAAGAGCAGTAGAACAAGCCACTCTAGAAGCACAGAGACAAACAGACGTTCAAGCAGCAACAGATCCATATCAAAGATTATCTTTTCTATCAGACATTCAAAGGGGTGTACCTTCTTCTCAACAAACTGTATCACAAGGTTTTGCACCACAAACATCTCCTCTTGGTCAAGCGGTTGGAACAGGTATTGCAGCTTATTCAGTCTTCAACCCTAAATCATAGGAGCACAGACCATGGTTCCTATTCACAGAAGAAAACTAGTAGTTCAAAAAGC
>Ga0181351_1000152_pt1 | contig 18181 bp, 11 predicted proteins | sample Su13VDMM15SD_FD_170485 | JGI IMG/M metagenome (GOLD analysis project Ga0181351, IMG submission 170485) | Freshwater viral communities from Lake Michigan, USA - Su13.VD.MM15.S.D | ecosystem: Environmental > Aquatic > Freshwater > Lake | place: USA: Michigan | collected 2013-07-16 | reverse complement strand
CAATTGGCAAAAGACAACCAGCTCGTTTGGCTACAGGAGAGTTTGTTGTACCAGCAAGGATTGTTTCAGAACTGGGTAATGGCTCTACAGATGCTGGTGCCAAACGTCTATACGACATGATGGATCGCGTACAGAAAGCGCGCCGTAAAACCAAAAACGTTGCAGCTGATACAAAAGCCCGCAAATATTTACCTGCTTAAGGAGCTGTTATGGCCGGAGAAACCCTACCAACAGGATCGACAAACACCCAAGGTCTAGCCGATTTTGCGGCACCGTACATTACTGGCTACCTTGGTAAGGCACAAGCCCTGTCTGATTCCCCGTATCAGGTATACCAAGGGCCACTGACAGCTGGTCAGTCTAATTTACAGAACACGGCTTTCACAGGGCTAGGCTCTTTGACTGTTCCATCAAGCATTAGTGATGCGGCAACTACGGCAGGTGGTTTTGCTACCCAAGCTGGTGCTTTGTCATACGACCCTACAACATTTACCAATCAGTACTCTACACCAGTAGGCTCTAGCTTTGATGCTACACAAGCTCAGAACTACATGAACCCGTACTTGCAGGCTTCACTCAATCCACAGTTGGATGAAGCTCGCCGTCAGTCACAGATTACGCAACAGCAAAATGCCGGCAAGATGACGCAGGCCGGTGCGTTTGGTGGTGGCCGTCAAGCTATCCTTGATGCAGAAACTCAACGCAATCTTGGGACCAACCTAGCCAATATCACAGGTCAGGGATATAACACTGCATATAACAATGCGATGACCCAGTTTAATGCTGATCAAGCTCGTAAACTTCAAGAGGCTCAATTTAAAGCTCAGTACGGATCGGAAGCTCAACGGGCTTCGGAGCAGTCTAAACAGTACGGTGCTGGCTACGGCCTACAAGGTCTACAGGCCGGTATGCAGGGCGCTCAAACTCAGGGTAGTTTGGGTCAGATACAGAACCAAGCTCAACTGGGCAACATCAATGCACAGCTTGCAGGCGGCGCACAACAACGCGGTATTGAGTCCGAGGGCATTGGCGCTGATCTGGCTGAGTTCAATCAACAGCGTCAGTATCCATATCAACAAGTTCAGTTCTTGCGCGACATGATCTCTGGACTACCTACTGGGTCTGTCACAAACACGCCGGGTCAGATGTCTGGTATTGGCTCGCTGTTATCAGTCCTTGGTGGTGGCACAGCTGCGGCTTCTGCATTAGGATATAAAAATACCGGCGAATTATTAAAATCACTCGGTCTTGACTTAGGGCCAAAAGAATGAACCTTATTCAAATCCAAGAACACCTGAAGGATCTTCCTACTCAGGCAATTATGTCCTATGCTAACGGGCAGAATCCACAGGTTCCCCCGTATATGGCTCTTGGCGAGATGAACCGCCGCAAAGCTATGGAGCAACGTGCCGCACAAGCTCCCGACTCTTCTGTTAAAGACAAGCTTGAGAGCGAGCTCAACCAGCAAGTGGCTTTACCCGGCGTTGGTCAGGGTATGAACATGAGGATTAACCCAGCAGGGATGCCTCCAGCCATGCCCGCCGCACAGCCCCAGATGGCTCCTCAGATGCCAAAGATGCCTATGCAACCGGCGGCGCGTTCTATGCCTCCACAGCAAATGGCACAACCCGGAGTTCCTCCCGGCGGTATGGCCGCTGGTGGTCTTGCTGAGTTACCTGTTCGCAAGGACATCTTTAGCTACGCACCCGGCGGTATTATTGCTTTTGCTGATGAAGGTCTTGTTCCTCTTGTTCCTGATGAGGCCGTAGCATCTGGTGGTGCGGCCCCTAGTCCTGATATGATTGGTACAGATAAGCTTCCAGTAGGTTTAGCCAACAAGATTTTACAAGACAGGCTTATGGGTAAATCCGATCTTCCTATGCCGGTCAGCAGAGATCAAGCCCGCGCAGAAGTATTGGCTGCAAAGCCAGAGCTTGCCGCCATCATTGACAAAATTCCCGGCGATACATTAACTAAGTTAGCCGCCAAACTTGAAGAACAAAACACAGCTCAACGTGATCGTTTTCAACAGAGTGAAGGCCGGCAAGGTCTTGCCGCTTTATCTCAGGCACTAATTGCCGCTGGTGAAGCTACCCGTGGCCAGAAGGGCCTCGGAGCCGCTTTTGGTGGCTTTGGTAAATCTTATAACGCCGCTACTGCCGCACAAGAAGAACGCGCCGCTAAACAGCAGGCTATGGAACGCGCTCAGACTATTGAGACAATGAAACTGCAAGCCGATATTGAGCAGATGCAACGTGCGTTTGCTGAAGGCCGTGTCGATGAGGCGATGAAGCTTAAGGAGCAGATCAACGCTCGTAAGGCTAAGATTGAAGAGTTTAGAGGCTCTGGCGCTACAGAAGTTCTTAATCAAGCTGACAAACAAAGACAGCGCGAAATCCAAGAAGCCCAGCGTGTGGCCCAAGAGGCGCGTTACAAGGCGCAAGAGGCGCACGAAGGCCGTATGTATGATCAGGCCAAGCGCTCTGCAAACAAACCCAGTAGGTTCCAAGAGGAGCTTGCGCTTTTGCGTAAAGACCCAGATTTATTTGCACTTATGCAAGGACAATCTAAGTCTGGCACTTTGACATTTGAAGACGCCATGACTATGCTTAAAAAAGATAAATCAAATGATGGTGCAAATATTGAAGAACTTGCAGAAAAAGCGCAGAAAATGGTTAATGCTGCAAAACTGGTTAAGACTGGAAAAGATTTACCACCAGTAATAAAACCAATAGAAGACACAAGAACATTTCTACAAAAATTATATAAAAATGATCCACGACTTCCTGCTGGTTTTGTTGAAGTCAAATAATTTAGGACTCAGTTATGCAACGTGCTGTTAATCCTCAAACTGGGGAGGTGTTGTTCCTTGTTGACAACCAATGGGTACCTCCGGCAAAAACCGCTAAAAATGACGCAGGGGATACAGCATATCTAGTTGGTAATCAATGGGAAGTTGTAAAAATAGCCCGTCTTCCAGAGCCCATTCTCTCTCCTGAAGAAGTTACAAGTGCTATTGACGCGCCATCAGCAGGCCTTGCATCGCTTCAGAAACCCGGAGTACCCAAGCCTCCATCAGAGTTGGCCATGCTTGAAGAGGTCGGCAAAGGTGCTGGCGCTGGCGTCATTGGTCTAAAGTCTATGGCTGAAAACGTTGGCCTGATGAAAGACATCGGTATCATGAGTACCGTCCAACAGCGTCAAGACCTATTCAATAAGATTGAAACAGGCCAGATCACAAGCCCAGATCAACTACGTGGCCTAGATGAAACCAGTGGTCAAGCTCGGGCTTACTTTGCCGCAGACCCTGCCATGCGTGAGAAATTGCGTGAGCGTAATGTGGGTGAGATTGGCCGCCGTACAGACTTTGTAAAAACTTCTTTATCTACTATTGATCAGTACCAAAAAGACGCGCAGAAGTACAAAGGCCGTACAACAGACTTAACAGATGTTGAGGGTGCTAAAGATTTTGCAAACTGGTTAGCCTTTAATTTTGGCTCTGGTGCTGTTCAGTTAGCTCCTATCATGCTTGCCGCTGTTACCACTGGTGGTGCTGGTGTTGCTTTGCTTGGTACAGGCATGGGCACTGGTGAAGCTATAGGCAACCGACTGCAGTTCCTGCAAGAGAAGATCAAGAGCGCACCAGAGCTTACGCCTGATGAACAGGCAAAGATGGTTATTGACTATGTCAAGAAGACTGGCGATACATCATTAGCCGTTGGTATTGTCAGCGGTTCTTTGGATGCTGTTTTAGGCCCAGCGGCTACATTGGCCAAGCGTGGTTTGGGTGAAGTTGTTAAGGGTGAGACTCGTAAGCAAGCTCTTAAAGCCGGCGTTAAGGAAATCCCCAAAGGGATGGGTCAAGAGTTTATTACTGGTGGAGCTCAAGAAGCTACCCAGCTTGGTGGTGCTCTGGCTGAAAAAGAGATTGATGAGTTCTTAACAAAAGAGAATGCCAAGAAGATCTTCAATGCCGCTGCAGCCGAAGCCGCCGGTTCCATTGGGGGTGGTGCCGTCACTACGGGAGCCCGTGTCTATGGTGCTGATAAGGCCATTAGGGCAAGAGAAAAGCAGGATGCGGAGATCCAAGCACTTCAAGGGAGGATGTCTGAGCTTGATGACCTTCTAAAGACTGTATACGAAGGGCCACCTTCTGCCGAGCCTACTGCCCCTTCACCTACTCCAGCTCCTGCGCCTGTTGCCCCAGAGGCTGGTATTGCTGGGTTAATGCCAGAAGCCGCGCCAGTTCAACAGCCTGCCGCCCCTGTGGCCGAAGATGATCAGCCAGCTCAAGATTTAGATGCCATGCTTAAAGAAGCACTGGCCGCAACGGGATCTGATATTAACACTGTTAATATGCTTGAACCTCAAGCATCTGCGCGAAAACCAGAGCTTGACCAATCCCAAGTTACAGCAATGTCAGATGAGCAATTACAGGCTCAAGTTAACAACACAGCTTTGCGTGACAGGGAATACGAGCTTGTTAAGGCAGAGTTAGAAAGCCGTCAAGCACAGCCACCATCTACTCAATTAATAAAAGAAGTTCTGCCTAAACCAGAGCTATCAGATAAATTTGGCGTTGTTCCTGCTGGTGAATACAGTGCTGAAGGCACATTTGAGCAAGACGGACGCAAGTGGAAGATTGAGTCTATACGCACAGCGGGTGATGGCTTTATTGCCAACACAGCTGACAAAGGTGAACCTGTGCGTAGAGCCTTCAGAATTGAAGATCCTTTCAATCCCAAGTTACAAGAGCTATTGGATATAAATAATCAGTTAGCAAAGACTGGTAAAACCAAAGAAACAACCTACGATCAACTGAATAAGATAATCCAAGATCGGGCGTCTTTTGGCACCTTTACTGCTGATCAGTTTATTGATAGAAGTATTGCTCAAGGCAAGGAGATACTTTCTAAACAGAAGCCAGCGGCCAAACCAGCTGCGCCAGTTGCCAATCCTAAAGTACAAGATCTCTTAGAGCTAGAGAACCAGAGCAGGGAAAACAGAGGTCAGAAACCAATGACTTACGCGCAAGCGGAGAAGATGGTCAATGACGATGTTGAAAATAACCTTGAGTTTGGTGACTTTGATTCTTCTTTAAAACAGTTGACAGAAGAAGCTAGAAACAGACTTGAATATGATTCAAAGATAACAGCCCCAACTTCTACAGTTAACATTTCCAAAACTGGAGAAATGTTGCGGGGTAAGCCCTTTACGCCTGATGAGCTGGATAAGAGGGCTATTGAAATCTACAAAAAGATTAAAGCGGCTAATCCTGAAGCTGATGTAGACGAAGAAATAGTAAACCCTAATAGATTCCATTCTGTTAAAGAAGAGGCAAACAGCAAAGGCATCAAGATTGGTGATTTGGTTTACAGAAAAGGCGAGTCAGAACCTAATATAGCCACTACTGTTTACAACGATAGGGTTAAATTAGTTGACCAAAAAACTGGCAATGGTGGATTTCAAAATATAGATCTTGTCAGCAAAGAGCCAATCCCATACGACTATAAGTTTAACTTTGGCTATGGCGAAATTAACGTCAATGTTAACGAGTGGAACAACAACAAGAATCAATGGCAATTCAGTATGTATGGCCCAGGTGCCAGCGATACGGGGTTCCGTTCTGAGTTAGGCATCCAGTTCAAAGGTACGCCCGGAACAAAAGAATTTAATGACTTTGTTGAAGCAATTGTTAGTAGAAGTACGGCAGACAGGCCTCAACAGATAGCTAAAGCAAAGAAACAAGCCGAAAAGGACATGACTCCTGAACAGCGTAAACAGCGCAAAGAGCAAGAATCAGCGGCTGATAAAGAACGTTTAACAAAAGAATCTACCGAAGCTGATGAAAGAATCAAGGCAAATAATGAGCTGCTGGGTGAAATTCAGGAGCACATGAAGAAAAACAATATTGGCATTTACTCGCCAATGCCTTCGCTTAAGACAGCGATGGATACGATTGAAAAGCTCAAGAAGGGCAACAAGACTGACCCCCGAGCTGAAGGCTGGATGAAAGGTCAAGGCATTATTTGGACGCCCGAAAAGAATCCTCAGTTTACTCGTATGGGTAAGCGGTTTGTACAAGAGGTGTACAAGCTTAATCAGAAGTTGACTGAAGAACAACGTGCTTCTGGCACCGAGGACGCTACTGTCCTTAAGGCCGCTGTAGACAAAGCCAACGCCATCACCAACAAAGAGCGTAAGAAAGCTATTGCTGACAAGCAGAAGGCGATTGAAGCTCAGAACATTGACAAAGCCAAGATAGAGCAAGCTGACCAAGACATTGAAAAAGCCTTGGGTGATCTGTCTATGCTGATCACAAAGGGTACACGCCTAAACATGATGCCAGAGGATGAGCAAAAGCTCATGCCTATCCTGACCACATTGATGGATGCGTCATTCCGCAAGGGTTACTACAAGTTCAAGGAAGCCGCCCGTTATGTGATGGATCTGATCCGTTCACAATTGGGTCATGACTTTGCTGATGAGATCACTTTGGATCAGCTCCAAGGTGCATACATTGGTATGGCCGGTAGATACCAAGAACAAGGTGCGAGCTCTAAGAAAGAAGTTATTGCTGTTGAGTCTTTGTCAGAGATTGACGAAGTTTCCGATGAGCTCGTAGCTGAAGAAGGAACTGAAGAAGCTCTTGAAGGTATGGACATCAATGATCCAGACGCTAAGTTCCAAGTGGCTCAAGAGATTTCCCAGTCATTCTTGAACAATGGTGAATATCGCGACATCACAGAAGCTCGCAAAGCTATCTCTGAGATGACTGGCGAACCAATCAAGCCGGGCACTAAAGAGGCCAAAGCGGCTGATGAAGCTATTGAGGCAGGCGTGGTTATGGCCGCGCGTGAAATCATCGCTAAAGGCCGTAGGGATGAGCTCACAAGTGGACAGATCTATGACAAGCTGGTTGATCTGTATGAGCGCCAGCCTAACTTAAATGTACGTAGTTCTACTAGCGTTGCCGAGCAAGCCTACTCAACCCCTGCTCCATTGGCTTTTATCGCCTCTGAGCTGGCAGGAATCACCAACAAGACTACTGTGTACGAGCCAACAGCTGGTAACGGTATGTTGGTCATTGGTGCTAATCCAAAGAACGTTGTTGCTAATGAGTTGAACAAAGATCGCTTTGAGATGCTGTCACGCATCCTTGAAGGCGCTGAAGTTGTCAACAAGAACGGCATGACGTTCCAGCCACCAATTAGCGAAGTCGTTATTGCCAACCCACCATTTGGTGCAATCGGCGAAGAGGTGTCAGTCAATGGCATTAAGACCAGAGAGATTGACCACGCTATTGTCTATAACGCATTAACAAGAATGCAGGCCGATGGCCGTGCTGTTCTGATTGTTGGTGGCATACAGGCCAAGACAGAAGATGGCCGCCGTGAAGGTTATCGTGGCGCACAGAAGCGCAACTTCTACTACAACCTCTACAAAGACTACAACGTTGTTGACCACTTCACTGTGGGCGGCAATATGTACAGCAAGCAGGGCACAACATTCCCCGTTGATGTCATTGTGATTGATGGCAAGGGCCAATCGCAGCGTAATCTTCCAGCAGCAGATCTGCCTGAGTTGATTACATCCTACGAACAATTGAAGGAGAAACTAAATGATCGCATGGTATCCAGAGGAGATAGTGGCACCACCGGAGTTGACGGCGGTGAGGGTGCCGATGGGCGAGTTGAGTCACAAGGAGTGGATCGAGGCGCTGTCGGAGAGGGTGAACAGCCTAGTGGAGAAAGAGGAAGACCCACTGGAGATGGCGAACGAGGCGTGTCGGAAGCTGAGTCTGCCCGAGGTGGACAGCGCGAACCAAGCGGGGGACGCACTAGTGAAATACAACCTAGACCTACTGACGAATCTGAACGTGATGCAGAAGGAAGACCTATTTCCAGCACAGGTAAGCGAGGCGAAGCCGGCGGCAAACCAAGCACTGAAGGACGTAAACCTAGCGAGCTGGGTGGAGTTAGCGTTGTCTCAGGTCAGCGTGTCGAGTCTGGATTAACAGAGCGCGGTAAGCAAGAAGAAGAAACAGCCAATCAGGTTTCTTATAAACCGCACTCACAGGCTACCGCTATTGGCACATTGGTTCCAAAAGCTATGGCACAAGCCATTGAGGATTCCATTTCTCTTGTTGAATCTGAAGTTGGTAACGTTGATGAGTTTGTAGCTGAACAGCTTCAGATGGAGCCAGAAACCTTGCGCGAACAGTTCTCTGCTGAACAGGTTGACGCATTGGTCTTGGCCATTCGTAATGCGGAAGCTGGCAAAGGTTTCATCATTGGCGATCAGACTGGTATTGGTAAAGGCCGTGTTGTTGCGGCCATGATCAAGTACGCGCTTAACACTGGGAAGATCCCAATCTTTGTTACTGAGAAACCCAACTTGTATTCGGACATGATCCGAGACTTAGACGATATTGGCATGACAGATCAACTTGGCTTGGACACAGCCAGACCTAAGATCTTCATGACTAACAGCAGTGAGTCAGTTCCTTATACTTTGATTCGTACTGTCAAAGGCGAGCCAGTTGAGAACAATCTAATGCTCAAGCCAGTCAAGTCTTCTGGGCTTGATGAAGTCATGAAGCAGATGGTTAAGAACGATAGTATAGGTAACTACAAGGTTATCTTTACGACATACAGCCAGCTGCAGAGCGTTAAGGGCAAGCCAACAGAACGTCAGTATTTTATTAAGCACTTTGGTGCTAGTAACTACATGATCTTTGATGAGAGTCATAACGCTGGCGGAGCTGGTGCTGATATTTCCCAAGCCGCAAAAGACGCGGGTATTATTGTTGGCATGGGTAGAGCTGGGTTTGTTCGTGAGTTGGTAAAGAGTGCTGACGGCACATTCTTCTCATCGGCCACATACGCCAAGCGTCCTGATGTGATGGACTTGTATTCCAGTACTGATATGAAACTGGCCGTGGATAAAATTAGCCAGTTGTCTGACGCAATTAAGGCTGGCGGCATTCCAATGCAACAAATTGTTGCCAATATGCTGACGAAAGCCGGACAGTACATTCGCCGTGAGCGTACCTTTGCAGGGGTTTCATACAACACTCAGGAAACTAAAGTAGATAAAGATACAGCCGAGAACATGGCTACGTCTATGCGCGACATCCTTGCTTTTTCGCGTGAGAAAGAATTAGTTGTTAAGGACTTGCAGAAGTCATTAGACAATCAAGGTGGCCGTGCCAGTGCGGAAGGTGAAAAAACCACAGTCCAAGGTGCCAACTTTGGCTCAATCATGCACAACTTGATTGACCAGATGCTGTTGTCTTTGAAGTCTCAAGACTCTGTGCGTCACGCCATTGAGCGTTTAAAGGCTGGCGAGAAGGTCGTAATGACTGTGTCCAATACCATGGGCTCATTCTTGCAAAGCTATGCCGAAGACATGGACATCAAAATTGGTGATCCTGTTAACCTGTCGTTTGCCGACTTGTATATCCGTTACTTAGAAAAGCAACGGATGGTCACAATTAAAAAGCCAGGTGGCATAAAAGAGAAGTACCGCCTGACTGACGAAGACTTAGGCGAGAACTTAGCAAACCGCTATTACGAAATCCTTGATTTCATTCGTAGTGCTGGCTTTGGCTCTGCCCCCATCTCTCCTATTGACTATATGCACAGTGAGCTGCGTAAGGCTGGATATAAGACTGAAGAGATCACAGGCCGCACAATTACCCTCAACTATGAGAGTGGAAAGCCTTTACTAACCACACGTTCTGCAAATATTAAGCAACGAGTTAACGCTGTTAAAGCTTTTAATGCTGGTCAGACTGACGTCATTATCTTGAACCAAGCCGGCTCTACTGGTTTGTCGCTTCATGCTTCTAGCAAATTCAAGGATCAGCGTAAGCGTCATATGATCATTGTTCAGCCTGAGAAGAACATTGATACCCATATGCAGATGCTTGGCCGTGTGCTTCGCACAGGTCAAGTTGTGAAGCCAGCTTACTCTCAGATGATGGGTGACATCCCTGCTGAGATGCGTCCCGCAGCCGTCTTGCTTAAGAAGATGGCTTCTTTAAGTGCTAACACCACGGCTTCCCGTAAGTCTGCTGTGTCAGCTGAAGGTGCTGTGGACTTTATGAATGATTACGGCGGTCAAGTTGCACAAGAATACTTGCGTGATAACCCAGATGTTTATCAAGATTTGGGCGGTGAGAAGATCATTCAAATTAAAGAAAACTCGGAGGACGCTGGCGAGGAAGATATTCGCAAGTTAACTGGTTACATTCCAATCCTGCCAATCAAACAGCAGGAAGAAGTCTATAAAGACCTGATCGAGCGTTATAACGATTTGATTGAGCGTGAAGACAGCATGGGCTCCAACAAGTTGGAAGCCAAGGCTATGGACTTGGACGCCCAGACAGTCAGCTCTAAGGCAATTACAGAAGACAAGGGTGATCCATCTTTATTTGCCCAGCCTGCCTACATGGAACGGGTGGATGTCAAGCGCACAGTCAAGCCTTACTCTAAGGCTGAAGTGCAGGAAATGGTAAAGGACAATACAGAAAAAATTAAAGACGATCCTAAATATACATACAGGCAGATTGATTCCAAGGCACAAGATTATGCTGAAGAGCAGATTGCAGATGCCAGAGCTCGGGGAGCTGATGCAGTTCGTATTGCCAATATTGAAAGCCAAGTAAGAACACAACGTGAGCACGTTAAGACCATTCTTATAAATTACGGGATCGGTAGTCGTTTGGCCATCAAGAACACCAATGGCGTGTTTGTGTATGGCGTGGTAACTGATATTGAAAACAAAGGTAAGACCAAGAACCCAGTGGCCGGCTCTGACTGGAAGATGACTTTGGCTCTGGCCAATGGTGATGCCAAGTCTTTGAACCTGACGTTCTCTCAGATTGGCACTCGTTTCATGTTAAATGCAGAGAATGATGTTCAGTACCTTAATCCTGAGACACTAGAAAACGAACGCATCCCTTTAATGGATCTGTTTGATCGTGGAGCTACTGTACGCCGCGAGAAACGTTGGATGGTGACTGGCAACATCTTGGCTGGCTTTGCTGAAGTCAACAACATGGGTCAGATCATTTCGTACACCAAGAACGATGGTACGACTGGTCAAGGCGTATTGATGCCTCGCACGTTTGACTTTGAGAAAGAGCTCAAGAATGCTCCGATCAGGCTCAAGACCTATGAAGATGTTAAGCGTTTCTTTGATGAGTTTGGCAGAGGCGCAATGGTGACAACACCAGACGCCGTCTTACGAATCAAGAGCGAAGGTTCCAACACCCTTAAGTTTGTGACGTCTAGTGCCAAACGCGAAGGCGGTACGTTCTTCTTAGATAAGAATCTGACTGGCATCCTTGGCGACTTCTATAAGAGTGGCTCAGTCATGAGCGCTGTTTCTTTTGATGAAGCTAAAAACAGAAAAGCAATTGATTACATCTTGAAGGATCGTCAGGACTCATTGATTGCCGCTTCTAACAAAGAAGATGCGCGTGAGATGTTTGCACCCAAAGACATCCCGCTGGCCAACATCAAGTTTGACAACGAGAGGTTGAGCATTAATCCGGCCATGAACCGCGCCATGGATCGTGAAGCTTTGATCCGTCAGTATCAGGCAGTGCGTCAGAAGAGCGCAGCTATCTCTGCTAAGTTTGCCAAGGGTGAGGCAGGACTGGACGAGCAAAAGGCTTTGACGTTCCTTAAACAGTCTGCCAATGACCTAAAAGAAGACATCAAGGACACCAAGCCAGCAGGCCGTCTTGCTAAAAACTTCTTTGCCAAGGCTACTGCTGATTGGAACAAAGACCTGATCAGCGATGACGTTTATGACGTTATCAGAACTTTGCATGATAAGTATCCAGACGTCTTAGAAGGCCTGCAGTTTTCTATTAAGAAACAGCCAGAAGGTTCAAATGATATTGGACAATTTTTTCCTTTTGTACGCATTGTTCGTTTGTATAAAGGAACAACTGGCGTCACTGAACCAGAAGCAATTCGCCATGAAATAGTCCACAGTCTTGAGCAAATGATGGACAGTCCAACTGCACAGGCTTTGGTTGATGACTGGTCTGATAAGTTGGGTAAAGCCATTAAGGCAGATAAGTCTGCTGCCGGTCAGAAGTATTTCCGTAATGTTTTGGAAATGCTCAACAGCCCAAGCCGAGAAGCTTACCAAACGGCTATTGATTCTTTGCCTTCAATGGAGTATTACCAGTATCTGAACCCCTCAGAGTATTGGGCTGTTAACGCTGAGAAGCTAATGGCGCGTAAGCTTGGCACAGGCTGGGATAAGTTTGTGTTAGCGGCCAAGCGTTTGTTTGAAGGTCTGAAGTTTATGTTTGGTTTTGATAACCAATACCTTGTTCAGAGAACCTTTAACGACATCATGAATAGCGGTCAGGGGCGCTTCAGCAAGCGTTCTTTAACTGACTACGTTACAAGCGAAAGCATTCCCTTGGCCAACATGGTCAAAAACTATAAGGGTGGTGCTGGCGCGTTGGCTACATGGGAATCAGCAGAAGACACTAGCCTTGCCAAGTTCCAGTATCAGATCGTTGACAAGCAAGTTGATACACGCATGGTGGTTAAGTCCATCACTGAGCAAATTGGTGACATCCGAGATCAGCACGATCCATCTTTGCAGGAAACCCTGTATCACAGTGCTAAATCTAGCAAAGTCCAAGACTTCTTAAAGAAAGAGCTGCGGCCATTTGTTGAGCAGATGCGCAAGATGGGTGTGGACTATCGTGACTTTGAGCACTATCTGCATATGCGTCATGCCAAGACACGCAATGATATTGTGGCCGCGCGCAACCCAGCCATGCCAGATGGCGGATCGGGCATCTTCAATGAAGAAGTAGATGACTATTTTGCTGGGAAAGATAAATCAAAGCTGACAGCAGCCGATGAGGCCAATTACAAAGAGTTGGCTAAGACAATAGATAACTGGGTTGAAGAAACTCAAGACTTGTTAATCTCTTACGGCCTTGAGAAGCCTGAGACTATTGCCGCATGGCGTCAGAAACTCCCCTTCTACGTTCCTTTGAAGCGTGATCCAGATGAGCTGGACTACGTGACTCCAGGTTCTGGTTTGGGTCAGGGTTTTGCAACCCGTGGTAACTTCTCCAAGACTGCGACTGGATCATACAAGACTGTTGTTGACGTCTTAGCCAACATCGCTCTCCAGCGTGAGGCGGCAATTATCCGTGGTGAGAAGGCCAAGATAGGCCGTGCTCTGTATGCGTTGGCCATCCAGAATCCTAACCCTAACTTCTGGAAGCCCGTTAACCCTGATGCTATTCGCAATAAGAAGAAGCTCAAGGAGGAGATGGCCGGCTTTAATCTAACAGTGGCTGAAGCTGATGCTTTGTTTGCAGAGCCAGCCTCACCACGTATAGATGCAGCTACTGGTTTGGTGGAGTACAAGGTCAACCCTGCGCTGCGGAACTCTCCTAACGTTTTTGCCGTGCGTGTGAATGGTGAAGACCGATTCATCTTCTTTAATCCCGGTGAGCCCCGCGCCAAGCGCATGGCCGAAGCCTTAAAGAACTTGGATGCCAATCAGTTAGAAGGTTATCTTGGCACTGTGGCCGAAGCGACCCGCTTAATTGCGGCCATGAACACCCAGTACAACCCTGTGTTTGGTGCATGGAACTTCGTGCGAGATGTCTTTGGCGGCACCATTAACTTGGCCAGCACAGAGATCAAAGATAAAAAGATGCAAGTATTGGCTGGCTCTATCCCAGCTCTGCGCGCAATCTTTACTGATCTGCGCGGCATGAAAGAGTCTGTTGCCGGTATTGTCAGTGACTCAGATCAAAAAGAATGGATTGCACTGTGGAAACAGTTTAGAGAGATTGGTGGTATCACTGGCTACAGTGAGCAGTTCAGTCGTGCAAAAGACAAAGCATCTGTTGTTGAGCGTGAAATGGCTCGCTTGGATCGCGGTAATGCCCGTAGAAAGGCTGATGCGGTCATGGACTGGCTGTCGGACTACAACGATGCCATGGAAAATGCTGTGCGTCTGTCTGCCTTTAAGGCTGGACTAGACAAAGGCATGACACCACAACGTGCCGCTTCTCTGGCCAAGAACTTGACTGTTAACTTTAATAAGAAGGGTCAGGCCACTGCTAATGCCAATGCCCTGTATGCGTTCTTCAATGCTCGCGTCCAAGGCACAACCCGCATGATGGAAGTGCTGGTTCAGAACAAAGACGGCAAGTTCACAATGACAGGCGTTGGTAAGAAGATCATTGCCGGTGGTATGTTGCTTGGCTCGATACAAGCTTTGGCTTTATTGGCGGCAGGCTTTGATGGCGATGAACCACCAGACTTCCTGAAAGATAAGAACTTGATCCTGCCTACCTTTGGTATTGGTGGTGAAAAGAAGTATCTGATCGTCCCAATGCCTTTGGGCTGGAACCTGTTCCCCAACATTGGCCGTGAGTTGACTGAGTATGTCTTGATTAACTCTGGTGAAATGAAGGGAAGACGTAAGATTACCCAAACGATTGTTAATATTGCAGCTCAAGTGGCTGATATGTTTAACCCGTTGGGTGCTGGCGGTGCGGCCAATCTGCTTACACCTACGATTGTAGATCCCTTTGTTAACGTCCTTGCAACAAACAAAGATGCGTTTGGGCGTCCAATCTCACGCGAAAGCCGCGAGACAACGCCGACCCCAGGTTGGGAGCGCAGCCGTGATAACGCTACTAGCTTGAGTAAAGCTCTGGCTTACGGCATAAATTACCTGACTGGCGGTGGTGAAGATGGCATCGGTGTGGTTAGTCCTACGGCTGACCAGCTGGACTACCTTGCCAAAGAGTACGCTGGTGGTGTTGGCCGTGAGATCACCAAGGCCGTTCGCTACGTTGGCAAGAAGATAGAGGGAGAAGAGATCCCATCCTACTCTGTGCCAATCCTTGGCAAACTGTATGGTGAGCTCGATACTCCTTCGGCTGCAGCTGATAAGTTCTACAAGAACGTCAAGGCCATGGCCGAGCACGAAGGCACTCTCAAGCGAATTAAAGAACGTAAGGGTAGTGAGAGTGACTATCGCAAAGAGAACAAGGAAGCCACATCAAGGCTTATAAACCGCGCAAACTATGTTGAGACTGAGGTTGCCAAGTACAACAGAGAGATTCGTGCGCTGTATAAAAAGGAAGCTCCTGAGAAGGACATCAAGGCTAAAAAAGATAAGCGTGATGCTGTGATGAAGACGTACAACGAAGAAGTCAGACGAGCCCAATAATTCCTTGCTCAAAGAATAAGCCCAGAGTTTTGCGGTGTGCTTCCTCCCACATCTCAACCCTCTGGGCTTTATCCATCTTAGCCCCCTGATCTAGTTCCATATGGCACCGATAGCACAATGACGCTATGCGGTAATCGTGAGCCTTAAGGCCACGGCCCTTGCCGTCCCGCAGCTGGTTACTGTGGGCGGCTACCACTGTTCCGTCACTTGTCCCGCAGTGCTGGCACGGCAGGAGCCTTGCGGCTTTTAGTAGTTTTTCGTTTCGATACATTTGGTTTACAGTCATAGCACACCCAACGGTTGCTTTTTGGATCTACAAGTTTGCCGTGGTCTAAGGGTTTGGAATGCTCACAGGTAGCGCAGTAGCGTTTACCGTATATCCTCATGTTTTCGGACATTGCGTTTGCCTTTCTTGATTGCGGCCAGTCCTTCTTCTGGTGCCTTTCTAGCTTCCATCCATTGATCGGCAATTTCGTATGCTGCCTCGGCTAGGTTCTCACTCTCCCTGTTGCGGATGATGAGCCCAGTCAAAGCAAACATAGACGCCAGATCCCGCAGATTGGTGTCATGATCCATTAATGAACTCCTTTAGCATCGGCTAACTGAAGCACTTTGCGATGCTCCTCCAGCATATAAAACAAAAACTCTCGCTCTGTCAGTCCAATTTCGTTGGCAATTATGCTGCCTACATGGCCAAGAGACAGAACGGCCACAAGAGGATTGTTCATTTCTGATTCCATGACAGTAGCAAGCAGTTTGTCAGCCAGCGTATCAAATTGTTTTATCTCTTTCTCTGTAGCTTTTGGCATCACATCTCCAGTTCTTTAATTTGATCTGCCAGTACATCGGCCAAATACTTACCGCGAACGGCAATGTGCTCGATCTCTTTGCAAGCGTCAATCTCTTTAACACAATCTTTGAGCGCCTTGTTATATCCAGACTTAAAAGTATCATCACCATCAACGATCATGCAAATGGCGTCCCGCACCATAGATGATGCTTTGCGCTGTTTGGCTAGTTCCTTGATCTTGTCGTGATACTCCACCGGTAGATAGACGCTGTAGGGGATTAGTTTCTTCATGCTTTCCTCCAAGCTTCGAAGCTGGTTCGCAATTGGTTAAATAAATGGCGCGCTTCTTCGTTGGTTTTTAGTTCTTTGCGAGACTCTATGCCCAAGTAGGATGAGATCCAACTGGCACAAGCCTTCTCGTTCTTTTCCATTAGCCACTGTTTCTGGTGCAGCCAGTCCCAAAACTCTGGGTCACGGCACAGAATGCCGGCCAGCTTCACCGCATGATCCCCAGGAAACTCGTTCTCTCGGTTCATCGGTTGTTCATCGTCACCCAGCCTGACCATCACAACAACGTAGCGCGAGCCTACAAAGTCGCGCATGAGGTCGTTGTGCAGCTCGTCAGGATGAACAGCCAAAGACAGCATATAGCCATCCTTGGATTGTTTAAGCCCCGTCTTTATCGCTTCGAACTGGATTGGATCGGACAATTTGTAACTCCAAGTATTTGATGACGCCCATAGACATGGTCAACTGCTCTTCGAGCTTGCTAATCTGTGCGAAGAGGTGATCAATTTCATCGTTCAAATCATCTTCAGCTTTCATTGATGACTTGAGGGCAGCGTTTAAGTTGTTGCAAACCTTCTGCCAGTCTTTGATTGTCTTTGGCTTAGTCATCCCATGGATCCTTCGCACTAGAGGCCGCAGGGGGGGATGCCTTTGCAAGAGCGTCCATCACAAGGCTTATCTTGCGATTACCGTCCTTGTCTTTACCCAGCCATGCACCAAGCTTAATGACAACGTGGTCTGACTCTGCGTTGGCCAGTAGCTCTTTGAACAGGTCAAGCTCAATCTTGATGTCACCTTTCATGTCTGGTTGTTGTGATCCTGCCTTCTTGTAGCTGTTGTTCCACAAGGTTCCGCGATTTGGATAGTCCATTAGTTACTCCTTAAAAAAATGATCTTTTGGCTTTTGTAAAGTTGTCAATGACATCAGCATAGACAGATGGGTTTAGCGTTTTAAGCTTGTCGTACAGAGGTTTGTTCACTTGGAACATCTCTTTGAGTTGCTCGGCACTGGTGGCCATGCTTACCTTCAAAGCGTTGGCTGCAACCATCATGTCAACCCATGCTTCTGGGTTATCGGGTGCGTCAATGATGATCGTCCAAGCATCTGGTTCAACGTGCTGGGGTGGGATAGGGTCTGGGCGCTGTTTAACGGGCTTTTGGGCGGGTTTTGCAGCTGGCGCAGGGGTTTGTGTGGCCGCAGGCTTTGGCGCTTCTACAGGAGGCGCGGAATCGACTGCGTCCCCTTCCACAAGCTCAAGGGCGGCCATCCATAAATAACGGCGTTGGTACGAAAGTACGGCGCCCAAATTTTGAATGGGGTGTGCACCTTTGAGGTTGGCCTCGGCCATTGGGGTAGTGATCACAATGACTGTGCCGTCATCTGTATCAGTGATGCACAGCTGGGCATACTCGGTGTTAAACGTCACGACACCGCACAGGCCAAGGTCGTTAAAGATGGTCTGAACATGGGGGATAAAGTCACCCAGCTCGAAGTATGAGTAGCCTGCAAATTTATTAAGGCCAGACTTCTTCATATCTACAGACTGAAGCTTGACCCTCGCTTGCATAAGTTTCTTATGGACTGACATTGCTTTCCTTTGTTGTTAAATACTCTTTGTACTGGTTACAAAACCTACTGACAGAGCAGAACTCGGCGCATCGCGTTCTTTCCCCCTGCCTGACAATGATTTCGTAATCCTTTCCATACTCGGCCACCTTGGCTTGAGCTTCCTCATCGGTATTGCAAACATTTCTTGCTTTGACATTACCAATCTTTTTCACTGCGTATGTTGTAGGCTTCTCCCAAGTCTGGTCGGGCGTACAAAACGGCAGCTCATCTCCTGTCTCCAAGTCAAT
>Ga0181351_1000151_pt1 | contig 18244 bp, 19 predicted proteins | sample Su13VDMM15SD_FD_170485 | JGI IMG/M metagenome (GOLD analysis project Ga0181351, IMG submission 170485) | Freshwater viral communities from Lake Michigan, USA - Su13.VD.MM15.S.D | ecosystem: Environmental > Aquatic > Freshwater > Lake | place: USA: Michigan | collected 2013-07-16 | reverse complement strand
GATATGGGAAAAATACAAAGATAATTTGTATGCCGTTGTCTCACTCAAAGAAATCATCGACGGATTACCTGACGGCTTCTTCGAGCGATTTCTGATGGACTACAAGACTCTACGGTTTGAAAAGAAGGGATGAAAACGACCAAGTCCAAAACTTTAGGAACTTTTATTCGAATACTTTAGGAAGTTTTTGAATAAAGGAAATTAATTATAGGAAAATAACGACTTAAACCAATATTTTTATCTAACGTAAGAGTATAATGAAGTTCACTGAAAAAGTAGATGTACATGCTGTTCGATGGTTATTGGCTAATCTATCCCCTGACTTTATCAAGGCGCATATGGGCGTGGGAGAGGAACGGGTTGGAGCTTTTAACTATACTTACATTAAACGCGTCTTACAGAACTACGACAAGCACAATGGTGTTGTCGAGGTATCTTATTCGAAGAAGGACAAGTTCGGTATTCTACGTGATTACGGGGAGGGCATTCAGTCTATCCCGTACCAATTTCGTGGACTCATTTGTAAACAGATGACGGATGTGGATATGGTCAACGCACACCCAACAATCATTTGGAATCTGTGTAAAAAGCACGGAGTTCCATGCCTTTACCTTGACGAATACATCAAGAATCGAAAAGAGGTCATTGGTCGTGGCGACTGTACTAAACTTGACATCATTGTCAGTATGAACAAACAACAACCTATCAAAGGGAATGTAAGCATGTGGCTAAAGGCCTTTGACAATGAGATGAAACAGATTCAACAGAAGTTCTATAAGATGCCCGAGTTCGAGAAGCAAAAGATAATGGCGGAGACCAATCCCAAGAACAAACACGGGTCTTTCATGTCCCACTTGGCGACTACATTCGAGACACTTATTCTAAACACCATTCTACCTACTGAAAATGTCGCTTGTCTAATGTTCGATGGGTTCATGTCCTACGAGAAGCCTGACCTATCTCATTTGTCTCAAGTTGCTTTATCCATTGGCTTTGAGATTCAGTTCTCTTATAAAGACCACGATAACAGTCTGGTCGTTCCTGATGACTGGAAACCGGATAACACTGACACGTTATACTCTACTCTCAAGGAAAAGTATGAAAAAGAATATCGACTCGCTTACATCGAGGAAACGGTCAACTACTCTTACAAGATTGGCGAGAAGTTGTGCTTTTTCAACAATGGCGACTGTTCTCAACACTTTAACAATGTACTTGTCGGAAAACAATCCTTCTTTACCTTGTGGAACAAAGACCCAACCAAACAAACGTATCGGTCTGTCGGAGTCTACGCGCACGATGTCGAGTGTCCCGATGGAGTCCTGAATCTCTGGACGGGGTATTCGGCCGAGAAGTTGCCCGAAAGTGATGCCGATGTCTCGCCAATCGTCAATCACATTCAAGCGCTATTCGGAACAGATGCCGACTTTATCTTGGACTGGTTCGCCAATATGTTTCAGTTCCCCAGTAGTCAGTCGCTTCTCATCGTACTACAAGGCGAAGAAGGTTGCGGTAAATCTGTCATTCTCGACTTTCTCGCTTCTATCATGGGTAGGCATATGTCGATAGAGATTCAAGATGTCAAAGAAAATCTCTTCGGACGGTTCAATGGTCATCTATCGGGTAAGGTACTGTTAAACATCAATGAAACAGACAGACGTGAAATGATGCCGTTTATCGAGAAACTAAAAACGATGATTACATCACCTACCATTACTATCGAAGAAAAGGGACAAAAGAAGTATGTAGAAGACAATCATTTCCACTTGTGTATGACAATTAACCCCGAGAATGTCTTACCTATCAAAGAAGGAAGTCGTCGATTCTTCTACTCTCGAGCCAGTAGTCTATACATCGGAAATACGGAATACTTCAACGAGTTGTTTGCTTTTATCAAGAGTCGTAAGAATCAACGCGCCTTCTATCAGTTCCTAATGAGTCGCCCCGTCAAACGTGAAATTACCATCAAAGACATACCCGCGAGTGAAGTCATGGAACAACTGTACGAACTGAATCGCGACCCAGTCGAAGACTTTGCGATGGAGTTCACTGGTGATGAACGGTCGGCAATGGACAACTACACCATGTATCGTCAGTATTTACAACAGAATGGTCTACATTTTGAGATTAGTAAGAAGTGTTTTGAGTCCAAGTTTGTCAAGTATATGGATAAGTACGGTATTACAAGCAAACGAAAGACGGTAGATGGTGTGAAATCGACCTTCTATTGTAAAGTCGATGAGCCTACCCTTCCTACGACTTCGACGGTCTAAACCTGTGTCTTTTTCTGAAGGGTGTGTCTTGGGTGTGTCCAAAGCTGTGTCCTGTGCTTTCCTTACCATTTCAGTCTCATATATATATATATATATATATATATATTACCAAAGGACACAGCTGACACAGTAAAACCCAGAACGGTGGAGGAAAAGCCCTTTCTGTTTTACAGTTTTTTGTTAATCGTATATTGTATTATATGGCGGAGCTGAAAAAGGGGGCGTGGCTGTGGTTTTGTCCGCCCCTGTGTCTGTCGACATACTTATAAGTATGGAGAACCCAGAATAATCGATTTACCGCATGTTTTCACAGTCAAAACCGAAATCTAAAGTAGAACTGTAGGTCTACCGACTAAACTCAATCGAGACAAGTGTGCGAACTTTCATTAAGGAATATATTTATTATCTCGTTTTTCGTATATTAGATTAAATAAACGAAAAACACACTCAAAAACGCTATATTTTACGGTATAATTCGCAATCTAAACCATTTGATTTTTACATGGAATCGAGTTAGATTTAGGGATTTACTGAAAAATAAAATGTGAATGTACTGTATGAAGAACGAAGCTTATTACTTCCACCAAACACCCGAGACACTGTGTCGCGAACTTCTCAAGCACATCCCCGACCTTGACCCAACCGCGACCGTCTTCGAGCCTTTTGCTGGAGAAGGCGCATGGGTTCGGTCGTTTCCCGAGACACAGAATATTATTCAAACTGAAATAGAGTATGGAAAAGACTATACTTCTGTGAATCTGGAAGAAACACCCGTAGATTGGGTGATTACGAACCCACCCTTTTGTCTCGATGTAGAAGGTTCTGAAAAGCGTGAGAACGCCTTCTATAAGTTGGCCGACTACTTCGCGGGCAAAACGTCGAAAGGATTTGCCTTCTTGATTAATGAACAATGTCTATCTGCCCTGACCCCCCCACGACTCAAACATCTCTATCAAGAGAAAGGTATGTACGTTTATAAGATGGTAGTCTGTAATGTGAAAAAATGGCGTGGAAGGTACTATTTTGTCATTTTCAAGAACCGTTGTTGTATCGCTTGTAAAAAGAAGAAAGAGGGTTGTTGTCCTAAACTGACAGCTGAACAGAAGGCAAAACTCGACGCGGAACACGACGAACATGAACGAGAAGAACTTAAAAAAATAAAAGAACGATTTGATTTCTTTGATTTTGTAGAAGGTTCATTTTAATTTCTGATGACTATATATATGAGTTTATCCGTGAAAGATTCCAAAGACTATTCCAAGAAAGAACGTGATGTCTTCGCCTTTCTATCTCTACATGGGACACAGCGAGTTGTAGGTACGGCATCGGTCAAGGAAATCGAATATGCGTCGGACTACGACTTGATGGAGTACGTGAGTTTTGGCCGTGATTTAGAAATGTATGAAATGATTCTGGACATGTTTCGCGAGAAGTTTAGGAAAGCATACAAATCAAAGAGTATATGGATTACAGATTTCAAATGCGGGATACTACCGGGTGGAAAACCAATTCGATGGGATAGACAGAGTATCGAAGACGGATACATGGTGATAGAAGACCGACGGGTTAATTTTGTCGATTGTTTACAACAAAAGAGTATTATCAAGTTAGACGTGATTAGTTTGATAGATAAACTCTTCCATGAGTTCAGTGAGATTTATTTCATTAATTTCGGAGATTTCAAAGTGTATAACCCTATTACTACCAGAAAAGAGAACATTGAAACAAGTCTATTACTTGATGTACAACACTACGCGGGAGAAGGAAACTATTACAAAGCGCTCAAACGATTGTTCGCATACTTTCGTATCAGCGGAAAAGAACCGCAACTTGTCAAGACTTTTGTCGACTTTTTCAACTCACCCGTGGGTGAACTGTCCAGTTACAAGAGTGACCTTGAACTCATTAGTATCATTTTGAGTCAGAAGTTCAGACCCGCGAAACAGAGTGATATTATCTACAATCTTAAGTATATCGAAAAAAAGATTAACCCACAGTTCAAACCACTTGTCTCGGGAATACTCAAACACAAAAAAGATTCACATGCCGTTTTGAAAAACACGGAAGAGGTCGAAGAAATCTTGAATGAACAAATACAAACCGAGACAAAAAGATTTATAGGTTCAGTCAAAAAATTATATTCTTACATTAAAGTATAGATGAATCTCGAAGACGTAGGAACACCCGTAGCGATTATCACGTTTGAGGGAGATAAAAAGAAAAACAAGGTACTCTCGATAGAAAATGACAAATCTAACGTGAGTGACTACATGAAAGAACTGAAACTCACGAAACCCAAGGAAAAAATCCAACATATTCCTAACAAAAAGAGTGAACGTCAGATTTTATACATTACGGGCGCGTCTGGTTCAGGTAAATCGTACTACACCAAAGGCTACTGCGACCAATACAAGAAAATGTTTCCCAAGAACGAGATTTATCTGATTTCATCGATTAATGAAGACAGTAGCATCGATAAAGTCAAGGGCATGAAAAGAATCAAACTTTCGAATGAGTTGCTGACTACTGACTTGAAAGCGGACGACTTTAAGGACTCACTCGTGATTTTCGACGATACGGACTGTTTAACCAATAAAGTCATGCGAATGAAAGTAAATGGTATCTTGAACATGTTATTGGAAACTGGACGACACACGAATACAAGTGTGATTTACACGAGTCATTTGGCGACCAATGGACTCGATACCAAACGTATTTTGAATGAAGCGCACAGTATCACTATTTTCCCACACTCTCTTGGCGGTCGTAGTTTAAAATACTTATTGGAGAATTACTTCGGACTCGACAAGACTCAAATCAAGAAAATCAAGACATTACCGAGTCGATGGGTGACTCTGATAAAGTCGTTTCCCATGGTCGTTTTGAGTGAAAAGGAAGCGTATGTGTTAAACTTACCAGACGATAAAGAATAAATCAACTTTTTAATATCTTGTATTACTATAAGATGTTAAACCTTGCTTCTCTAAATCAACGTGTCAACGCCCTTACGGCAAAGATTAACAATATCGTACCGGGTGGAACACAAAACCTATCGACGACTCTTTTGAATGGAAATAGCGCGGGTGCGAGTGATATCAATATGAATAACAAAGACATTTTAGCGGTCGATAATATCAATCTTGTCACGATTAATAATTTGGCGTATCCGCCCGTGGGTACAGTTCCTACGTTTCAACAAGTCTTAACGGCGGGGAATAGTGCGACCTTACCCGTCGCAAGTTTCGGACTAAATAATTCAACCACTAATCTTTCTACCAATGTATTTGCGGGGTCTGTTGATTGTGAGTTCGATGACGGTATTACTGCTCAACTTACTTCTTACAGTTATAACGGGGCGGGGTCAAGCGGGTCTTACGCTTTATCCTCAACGGGCGACCTCACTTTATCGGGTAATAATTTAGTAGCAAGTCCAGATAATCTAAAACTACGAAATCCTACGGTAGGGAACACGACAACCCCGTCCCTTATTTTAGAGAATACGAGTTTGACGGCGGGGACGACCAATGGTGTGCCGTCTATTGAAACCGACAAGAGCGGACGAAATGGAGCAAACAACGACCTTATCTCAACGACCTTAAACTACGCCAAAAACTATGCGGGAGTGAAAACCTTATTTACCAAAATAGAGAGTAATATTCGTAATACAGCATTGGGAAATGACGACGGGTCAATTGGTATTTTTGCGACCCTTAACGGGGTAATGACCGAGTTCTTCCGCTTTAATGGGGCGGACGGGGAGAACAACAGTTTTGTCCCGTTGGATATGAATAATCAAGTCATTAAGACTTCTACGGGGAAATTGGAAATGAACGGGACGGCTTCAACGGGCAGTGGTCAAGTGGTTCTTACGCCTAAATCAACGTCCAATGTGAATGTGAATGGTGACCTCTTGATGACAACGGATAAAACGATTACACTAAACGACAGTAGCCCGAATGCGGTTCAAACGGTCATCGGTGATGGAAAGGTGTTAGTGAATGATGTGACAAACAGTCTATCTACCTTCCAAGACCAATCCACATTTGGTATTCAAAACGGAACACCGACGACGACGCTTTACTCTATCAATGGGTTTGCTTGTAATGACAACTCTATCCAATGTAATTCTTCCAACGGGTTCTACATGAATTACGGTAGTGCTACTAATTTCACTCAACTGGATTTGGATACTTTTGAAATGTATAATACGAGTAGTAATTTGATAGACCAAATCACAATGGGAAATAATGGGGCGGGTAATCCAGTTTTCAACATTCTATCCACAGACAATACAAACCCTTCCCCTTTACTCAAACAGGCAGGTATATCCAATCAAAGCATTGGTTTTACTTACAATGATGTTTCAACGGGGGGAAGTACTAACCTTCAACTCACAAATAATACAAGCGGTTCGGGACAATTAACTTATACCAACGCAATCGACCCGTCGCAACTTCTTTCTATTTCCTCAAATTGTACCATTGAACTATCTACCACACAAGACTTACAATTAACGGGGACAAATCTTCAAGCGGTCACTTCGTCGGGTCCAGCAAGTCAGTATCTTCGTATCAAACTCAACGGAACTTTTTACAAGATTGCTTTGGATAATGATTAAATATAGTCTTACTACATGGAGAACGACTGGACGGAAGACATCGAAACCGTCTTGGAAAATATCCGAATCAACTGTGTCCTTTTGAGTAAGGAACACAAATCCAGATATTTTGCTTTAAAAGAGAACTTGAAATACTATCGATTACCCGTCATCGTCTTGAGTGGAATCAACAGTATCGTATCAGTGGGACTTCAACCGTACGTAGACCAAGGTGTAATAAGCATGATTACATGTTTACTTGCGCTAACGTGTTCTATCATTGGGTCAATCGAGTTATATCTCGCCATTCAGAAAGGCATGGAAAGCGAACTCATCAGTCATCGAGAATATTACTTGTTAGGTGTGGATATTTTTAAAACATTAGCATTGGGTAAACATCATCGACCTATACCCGCGAAAGAGTACCTTGAACACATGTATAGTGAATACTGTAAACTCACGGAAAGTAGCGACGCGGTAGCCAAGCGAATTGACGATAAACTGTGTCCAATTACACTAACCCTTGAACTCGAAAAACCTAAACTTGTACGTTCCCCCTTGTCTCGGTCATTGAGTATGGAGATGGAACAGAGCATCAGTGGAGACGTTTAGCACGAGCATACAGAACAAGAAACTTTGTGTAAACAGTTTGAGACAAAAGGTAGAGATACGCGCCTACTCTGTAGAAAGAGTTCATATCCATTATATTGTACCAAGATAAAATATTTTTATCTATCATCAATATAATGGAAACAGATTTAAATGAGATATTTACTGGTAAAAATATCACGGACTCTTCGAAAAAACTATATTTAGCAAACTTGGTTAGATTAAATGGCGGTCAAGCCATCAAGAACCTTAAGTTTTTGAATGACATGGAATCGATACAAGGAAAACTGGAGAAGTACAAACCCAACACACGACGTAGTTACATTATATCTATTGTATCCCTTTTGAAATCTCTGAAAGAAAAACAACCCAAAAAGTTTAGCAAGTTGTACGACTCTTACTATTCTATCTTGGACGCGATGAATAAATCACTCAAGGACAACACGGAGAAGACAGACAAAGAAGAGAAGGAATGGATTGGACAAGATGCCGTAAAAGAGAAGTTTGAGACACAGTTCAAAATCATCGACGAACTTAAGGACAAGAAGAAACTGACCATGGAAGAGTATGATAAACTTTTACATTTAGTCGTATTGGCGCTATTTGTCCTACAGAAGCCACGGCGTAATAAGGACTACCAAGACGCTTACATTACCAAGAAGTATAAACCGGAGATGGGTACAGAGAAGAACTTCTTGGACCTTTTTAAGAATGAGTTTCTCTTTAACAACTACAAGACTCAAGGCACGTATAAGACCCAAACATGTACCGTTGCGCCACTCATGCGCGAAATCATCGACTTTTATCTCAAGTTTCACCCACTCAAGTCCAAGTTAAAAGAAGGAATGATTCCCCTTTTAGTCGATTACCAAGGCGAACCTTTTACCCAAAACAATTCTCTTACACGTATGCTTTATAAAATATTTGGTTCGAAGATTGGTTCAAGTATGTTGAGAAAGTTATACCTTACCGACAAGTACTCCGATGTCATGAAACAAATGAAAGAAGACGCGACAGACATGGGGACTTCGACGGGTACAGCGCAAACGAATTACATTAAAAAGGATTGAGACAAAATATAGTAGTAGTATAATGGAATGTAAGGACCAAGAAGACGCGCTAAAATGGTGTTTAGCCTTTAACAACCACGTCAAACCAACTCGATGCGAACCACTACTTCAAGAACTCTCGCGATGCTACGCTCTCACTTTGCTTTAAAAGGCGGTAAGTTTTTGAAACCCTTGATTTTCTGTTTTGTCTCGATTTGTTTTTTGAGATTCTTGGGGTCTATCTCACTCGCCAGTAATGGCGTGTCTTTATTCACACGGACCGTTGGGCGGTAGACTGGATAGTCTTTATCCCCTACATCTTCCCAACGTTCCTTGTACCATCTTTTCAGTTTTTTTGGTTCATTATCCTCACGGTATTTACCGTCAAGTGATTTATATGTTCGAACAATGTATCCACTCTTGTAGGCGGAAGGTTTGGCGTAGATTTCGTCTGCGCGTTGTTTGACGGCATCGTACAACTCCATGTCCAATGGGGTAGGCATATATATAACACTTTATTCTTTGAAAGGGATTTCTTCTGGAATCACCTTTCGTATCTTGTCTAAAATCATATCTAATCTCGCACATGTCTGATGACAGATAGAATAAGTATGTTTAAGATTCTCGAGTCCCATAGTACTCTGACTAATGTATGATGTAAGCGTATCATCTGTCTTTTGTAGATACAAAGCACTATTAATGATACGATTCAGTGTATTTATCATTTCATTTCGATTGTCTTGTCTTCTCCATCGACGAATACACTCTGGGATTAAATAAGGCGTTTCAATATCTAAAAATGCGCCACGTGTAGAAAGGCGTTGTCCCTTCTGAACTTGTCTCAACACATTTAGATTTACAATGACCTCTTCTGACTCCATACATTATCCAATGAAAATAGAAACGAGAGCATCAGCGGGAAGACCGGTCGCTTCTTTCGTGTCATCAATCATCTTGATAAACATTTTCAAATCCATCATCATATCTTTCATGGTGATAATCCGTAGGATAATCCAGCGTCCACAAGTATTTATACCTTCTTTGAGTTTCTGTAGTCTTGCCTTGTTATAAATCAGTTTGTACCCTTTAGAAGACTTCATTAGGTCTGTCATGTAGTCTTTGTACTGACCCAGCATCATATTTCGAGCCTTTCCCAACATGTTCTTCTGTGCGTCTGGTCTGATGCCGTATGGATTGAACCATTCGATAGTTTTGTTATATTTAAGAATACAGCACCAATGGCCCTTGTTAAAACTGTCTTCTACTAAAATGATTCTAAAATCTCGTGGATTAGGTAAAAGGTCATCGATAGTCGCATAGTTCGCAAGTTCACTGTACTTTAGGATTTTACTTTCTACCCCATCTCCAAAGTATCGTCTAATGTCTCCGTCAGTAATATTTGTACCAATTCTTTCGACAATCAAATCCTCGTCCAAAGGTAAAGGTGGTTTCATCATACTGTCCATGTTGACCATTACAATAGACACATATTAATTTTTTGGATTCTTTAGGAATAATTATTTTAATGCGGTAATTTCCTAAAATAAAATCTAATCGTATAATACAGATGGTAAACTACGAGAATGATTACCTTTGGGGAGAGAAGCAACAACAGAAAATCTTTCCGATTCTTGAGAAGAAATGGGAAGGTTTAAGACCCCAAGGTCGATACGCAAAGTACGACGCCGTGAGCGACACCGTACACATGGAAATAAAGAGTCGAAAAAACCTACGAAAGAATGCGTATCCAACGACTCTTCTCACGATGAACAAGATTAGCGACACAAGCAAGACCAATATCTTTGTCTTTAATTTCGTCTTCGACATGGCTGACAACAAAAGCGAAATCTACTACATCGAATACGACGAAGAGAAGTTTAGCCAGTACGAGCGACGTATGTTCTCACGCGCCCAAATCAAGAGCGATGAGAAAGAGTACGTATATATTCCAGTAGAAGACCTTGTCTTCTTGTACAGCGACAACCAATAAATCTATTGTATGATATTTATAATCTAAACAAATATCATATGGCGCAAATGAACGAGAGTTATCTAACCAACCTAATACGTGATTTACACAACGCGGAACATGAACTCTTTAGCCAACAAAAAAGAGTCGAAGATGAGAAACTGGTCAAACTGAATCAATTGAAAGCAAAACAGATAAGTAATTTAAAATACAACGCACAAAGACTACTTGAACTCTTGGAAAAAATCGACTACCAAGTACGAAACCCTAAACTCAAGGTGGTAGGCATTTAGCATTTTACCTAATACACTATATTCTTTAAAGGATATAAAGGGTTCTCTATACTTCAAGTAGAGAGAATGACCACCATCACGATGCGCCTCCCTATCGAACTCGCGAACGCAATCTACACCTTTGTAGGTAGGTCGCCAGTAGCGACCATCATCAAAGACCATTTTGAGAAAGGTGGACGACAATGCGAATGTGACTTGTGCGGGGATTTCGAAGATGAGAAGTACTACATGAAAGACGCACAACAATGCGAAATGTGCTACGTCAAGGAGAACCCCAATCTTGACACTGGATTGGGGCGAAATTGTGACGTATGTCAGCAAGAACTTCGCATGTATAAGTGGTGTCGTATTTACGGGGAGAATGGTGGAGAGTTCTGTCTGGATTGCTATGGCCATCAGGAAGTCGAATAAATCTAAAATACCACAAAATAATCTAAAATTACGAAAAATAATCTATAGTAGTAGAGAAATCTAACAAACTATAGATTATTTTAGATATAAAAAGTAAAAATTAATTAATTTCTACTATAAGAAATCAAATACTTATAGTAGAAATCTAAAAGTATTTGAATGAAATCTAACTATTCAGAGAAATCTAATGTATTCTTGATTATTTTGCTTCCTTTTTAGATTTTTCCGCTTCCATTTTAGGTTTTCGAATATTCAAATAGTACTGTCTTTTTCGTTCAAGCATGGCTTTGTATTTTTCTGGGTCTTCCTTAAGTTTCTCGCTGTACTTCTTACATTTCTCGCGACACTTATCAGGGTGAGCTTTTTGGTATTCCGAGACACGTTTCAAATGCTTATCATACTTCTCTGCTTTCGATTCATCCATACAATAAGTATAGATAAATTATTTATATCCTTTCAGTATGATATTTAAATGTTGGTATATGTTATAAATGTCGTTGTCGCATATTCAAAACCGACGTGAACCTACTATCTTTGGAGCAACCTTAAATGTTCCCGACAGCGATACTACGATTAATGGAGATTTAGTTGTCGATGGGACTATTAACGGAAAATCATCTCAAGGACAGAACTTAAATAACATTTGGACAGGTACAAATGAGTTTTCAGTCTACCGTCCCACGTGTGTCCCTACGACTGGTGTGGGATTTTCAGGAGTCAATTTTGGACTCGAACAAGACACGATTATCGCGGATAGTATTATCAATCAAGGCGCTGATTTTACAGGAGCGAACACGTTTACTCAAAGTGTTGTTTTCCCAAATGTTCCCACACCCGTCCCCGTGAATGCGACGGACGGTGTACCTACGTCTTATTTTAACGGAATATGGGCAACTCAACAACAGGGTTTTTTGGGAGCAAATAACACATGGACTAACTCTAACACCTTTTCGAAACTTCCTACTGTTTTAGACCCAGTTGCCAACACGGAAGTTGCTACCAAGAATTACACAGATACCGCGATATCTACGGTGGTGATAGGTAAAACGAATACGATTACGAGTCAAGTTGCGATTACAAGTGATACTTTTTCGACTGCTTTAGCATGTTCTATACAACTTATAGGCGCTGGAGGAGGTTCGACATCGGGTAATGGGGCTGATTGTAGCACGGCTGGGTCTGCTGGCGCTTCTGGTTCTGCTGGTTCACTTATTATCTTAACAAAAGCGATTGGAGGTGTACCGTTGGGTCAATGGTCGATAAGTATTGGAACTGGAGGGGCAGGCGCGTCGTGTGGTGATGCTCAATCTGGAAATGGGGCGCCGACTAATCTATCTGTCGTCCCCGTCGCTGGGCAGGGGCTTAATCCCGCAAGCGTGAATGTGTTACGCGCGAACGGTGGTGGGGGTGTAAATGCCCCTTGTGGACAAGGCGGGACTTCTGGAGGTGGTACGTATTCCGCGATTAATCCACTTGTTACAGACCCTTTGTGTGCTTCGAGTGGAGTCAATGGAACACAGTGCGCTTCTGCCACACCACAATACACAGGAATCAACACATATGGGTGGGGTAATCGTTCGGGTGTTTCGAAGAATGGTGGACCGGGTGTAAACGGAGGGTATGGAATCACGAAGTACTTGGGATAAATAAAATGTTGGGATAATGTATAATGTCTTTACAAGGTCTCAACAGTTTAGATATCGATTGGACTTTACGAGATACACTGACCATTAACAACGATGTCTTGGTAGAGGGCGATTTAAACACGACTGGATTCATCTACGATGGAGGGATTCCGTTGGATATTCAAGATGATGATAATGTATGGACAGGTAAGAATGCCTTTACCAATTTTCAACCTACCTTTTTAGCGCCCGTGGCGGACGAAGATATGGCGACCGTCGACTACATGTCGCTTGCTTTTGCGGGTCTTGGTGCGGGACTTCTTCCAACCAATAACACATGGACAGGTTCGAATAGTATGGTCCAACTTCCAGTCCTTACCAACAACGCAACCGCTTTAACGAACGAAGCAGTTAATAAAGCGACTGCCGACGCATATGTCGCCACGTCTACGGGAAATCTTGGAACGGTGAATGTGTGGACTGGTGATAATACATTCACGGGTAAAGTCATTGTACCTACACCCGCGAGTCTGAATGCTTTTGGAAATAAAAAATACGTAGATGATGCGATTACGGCGTTTAATGTTGCTGGTGGAAATATCGAATATGTAGAAAGTGTTATCACAGGAGGTACGTTAAATGTAACCCTTGACCCCGCGATTTATTCGAATATGACAGTGTGCTTGATAAGTGCTGGAGGTCTTGGCGCGCCCGGTGGGACTGTTCCCACAGGTAACGCAATAAAGTCTTTTGGGGGTTCTGGAGGTTACGCATGCTTTAAAATACCCGCCTTTGTTGGAACTCAAGTCTATGACCTAACTACTGCGGGATTTTCTATTTATAGACTTCAAGATGGTACAGCGCTTACTACAACGTCAAATGGACAGACTGGGGCTGAAACTGCGTCGGGTGCTGGTGGTGGGACTGCTGGCGCGCCTTCTATTACGGGTATTCAAAGAATCCTTGGTTCAGTCGAACCTTTACAAAATCCAATCACCGATGATACAATTACTCGTTCTTACAATATTGGGTGTCTAAATGGATACGGCCAAGGTGGTTCTTTCCGTTGGGATACTGGTGCGACTGTCGCCCCTACTGGCCCATATGCTCTTTTTATCAAGTTCAGGAAGTAAAATAAAATGTTAGGATATATATATGGCGTTAGCAGGATTACAAAACTACAGAAGACCACTCACATTATTGGGGGAAATGACGGTCAATGGTGATTTTAACGCAAAGAACGTGTTTGTCTCGGGAACGATTACGGGCGCAGGAATCTCGACCGATATTCTCGCAACAGATAACACATGGACAGGGACAAACGATTTTCAGAATGATACCTTTTATACTGGAACTGACCCACCCGTAAACGATACGGATATGCTTACAAAATTAGATATAGATGATGCTGTTCTCGCTTATAATCCACTTCCTACGGCGAATGAGTGGTTAATATCTCCAACTTTTTCAAACGCAAACCCCCCAGTTGTTCCGCAAGTTGGCGCACCAGTTCCAACGAATATTTTACTTGGATACAACGATATGGTTTCCGCTGGAGTATCGAACTCGGCAGATTTAACAAAGAACGCGACAAATACATGGACAGGCATTAACACATTTACGGGTTTTGTAGGTGTTGCGCCCGCTTCTCCACTGGAAGTCCCTACCGCATTACAGAATCCAGCGTCGAAAGCTTATATCGATGGAAAGATTGATGTTGCTGGAAAAGCCGTGACCTTTGTCATTACGACCCCCGGTGTGTATAATTTTGCGAATGCGAACATTGGCGCTATAGGAAAGATAGACTATATGTTGTTTAGTGGTTCAAATGGTCAAGATAGTGGCGCAGTTGTCTCGGGAACGATTGGGAATGGACTCGCCTTGAATGGGTCATTACAATTAACCATTGGTACTGTTGCCGACCCCGCCGTCGTGTATACTGTTCAAAATGCGTCTGTACCTTCTTCTACCCAATTTGTAGTGTCGACTAAAGTCGTCGCGTCCGCTATTGGTGCTTGTAATCTAAACGGGGTTTTAGTACCCGGTATAGTAGGCCCAACGACTTACGGGTCAATCATGGGAACATGTTCAGCGGGTCGACAAGCGGACAATCTTCTCGCTTATTCCAATCTGTTAGGGACTACTACTTCGGCAGGTGGTTGTGTATTTGTTGCTTACTATATTTAGATTAGTCTTATAATAAAATGTATATGTATATTATAAGATGTCCCAGTTGTCTTTATTCAAGAAAGCACAGAACCCCGACATGGTCTATTACGACATCGTATCTACGAACTTCCAAAGCACGACGAGTGAAGAACCCTTCTTGAGATTTAACGAGACAAGAACGAACCCCGTCATTCAGAATACAGGTGAATATTATTTGAGTATTGTTCGATTTAGTTTAGACACGTATAATCTCCCCAATTTCATCTGTGAAATCCAACCCCAACAAGCGAACCCTTTGTTGTCCATCTATTCCGTGACCTTGGAGTTCGACGATGGTGCTGGAAACATTACTCCATCTCAACAGAGATATGTCAACTGGATACCCCAAAATAAGAATCTTCCCGTACCTATTCCCCCGAGTCAGACTGTAAGCGGTTTTCAAGAGACCAACACTCAATTCTATTACTGCTACCAGTTTCAGTATTTTCTTGAACTAATCAATATCGCTTTAGGACAAGCAACTGCCGACCTTATAGCGACTGTCCCAACTCTTTTACAACCCGTCCTTACATGGGACGTGACCAGTTCAAAAGCAATTCTACAGGCACAGGCATCGAACTACAACCAGTCTAACGTCGCACGTGTTAAGATATACTTTAACCCCCCGTTGTTTGCTTTGTTTAACAGTTTTCCTTCTTTTAACTTTGGTGTAAAGGGAGTGACTTTAGGAAGGAATTATCAAATGCTTATTGCCGATTATCAAGGAGTCAATACTATTCTTCTTCCTACAAATCCAGTCGCGCCAGCTGTGTCTCAAGTGTGGACGCAGATGTTTCAAGAGTTTAGTACAATCGATACATGGTCGCCCGTTAATTCGATAGTCTTTACGTCAAATACAGTTCCTATCATTAGCAATCAGTTATCTGCGCCCCTTGTCTTTAACAATGGTCAAACTTCTTCCGGTATAGGGAACAACGCGAACTTTGCCCAGATTATCACGGACTTCCAAACGAATCAGCAAGTCTTTAAGCCAAACATTTTGTATACCCCAACGGCAGAGTATAGGCGTATCGACATGACAGGGAATATGCCCCTCACAAACATCGACATTAACGTTTATTGGCGAGATAAATTGGGGTCACTTGTTCCTTTTACGCTTGCTTCGGGGTCGACCGCTTCCATTAAGTTTTTGTTTGAAAAGAAAGATAGGAATCAACCCGTCGACCCAAAATTGGTCAGTTAGACATTTAGAAATTATCTTTTATCCAAATAATTTTTATATTTGGTTAATGTATAATGAGCGCCGACTTCAAGACTGTTCTCGTAAAAGATGGGCGTTTAGCAGATATTACGGACCAGTTGTCTTACGCCGTGGTTTCAGGTGCTTCTTCTAACACGTACCAGCAATTCTCGGCGGTATCGACTTCCAGTTCTTCCATGACCTTTAACATTCAAGTACCTAGCGAGAACATCGTGGTATCTCGCGAAGTATTGGTCCAGACTGATATTTTCTTTACCATTAACGTCACGAACGTTCCAAACGCACAACTCGCATTTAACTATGGAGAAACTGACGCATTACAAGCGTTCCCTCTTAACTCACTCTTTACGACCGCATCGGCGCAGATTAACAACACCAACGTGTCTGTGAATCTTCAGGACGTTCTTCCTTCGATTCTTCGTCTGAATAACAACCGTGAATTGTACCGTTATAACGGCATGTGTCCAGTGCTTCCAGACCAAGCCTATAAGCAGTTTGGACAGGGCGTCGGTGGGTCGAACAACCCTCTTGGAGATTGGTCTGACCAGTCCTATGATGGCGACCTCTACCCTCGTGGTGCTTTTCCTTTTCAAGTCTTATCGGTCCTTCACAACATTACGGCGGGTGGTACAAATCAACTGTTAACATCGACCGACGTTCTTGATACTTTCGTGATTGAGTGTAAGGTGACTACCACAGAGCCTCTTCTTGGACTTTCGCCCTTTGTGTATGGTGATGCTTGCTATAACAAACAGGGTCTTGTGGGCATTAACGCCATGTCGTTCGTGATGAATATCGACTCGTCATGTAAGAGATTTTTCTCTACGACTGCGGGTAGCCAGAATGGAAATGACTACACGTATGCGGTTTCTCTCGGAACTGTCGCCCAGCCTAACCCTTTCCAGAATACTCGCATGTTGCTGAACTTCCTCTCGACTCAACCTACCGACCTTATCTCGGCGCGAAACATTGTTCCCTATATGGACCTTCCGCGATACATCTCTCTCCAGTCTTCCACTGGTCCGCTTGCGAGTGGTTTGTCTGCGTCGTTCAACTCACAGAATATCCAGATTAACCAACTTCCAGACTACTTCATTATCTCGGTTCGAAAACCCATGTCGACCCAGACGGTTAAGGACAGTTCTACTTTCTTGAAAATCAACAGCATTAGTGTCAATCTCAATAACACTTCGGGTCTACTGTCTTCCGCACTTCCAGAAGATTTGTGGCGTATATCCGTGAACAACCACTCAACCCAGTCATGGGCGGAGTTTAGCGGTGTCGTTAACAATGCTGACCAAGCCCTTGGAAAAGGTACCGCTATTAATACGACAGGTTCTCTTCTCATTCTCTCACCCGCTTACGATTTGTCGCTTCCAGACTACTTAACGTCTGGTTCGATTGGTCAGTACAACTTCCAGTTCTCAATTAACGTGACAAACATCGATGGCGCACAAGTCACCCCCGAAATCTGTATTATCTGCGTGAACTCGGGGATATTTACGACTGTCGCGGGTTCATCCAACATCTACACTGGTATTCTTACCAAACAGATGGTTCTCGATGCGAAAACAAACGAAGAGAGTGTTGACCCAGTGTCTTCGGTTCAGTACCATCGCCTTGTGGGTGGAAGCATGGTAAATCGTATCGCGACTGCCGCTGCTAAACTTCCCCTTGTGCGGGATTTGATGAGCAAGGTTCGACGTATGACTGGCATGGGAGTCAGTTCGGGTGGTGGAGTCAGTTCGGGTGGAAAACTTGCGAACCTTTGCTATTAAAACTTTCTTGAGACAAATTAATGGGAATTACCCCAACTATAGGAAATGGTTTTTTTATACACTATGAAAGAGAAGGGATTGTAATGAGATGTCGTAAGCGTACACGAAAAGAAGCGGAAACTTGTCTCGAGAAAATGAAAACCGATAGTATAGTAGACTTACCATCTGTTCGGTATTATTTTCAACCTAACCGCATTCTTATCTTACGAA